>Ga0075418_10001187_pt1 | contig 29365 bp, 27 predicted proteins | sample SoiMetdeltSBSDD2_FD_81776 | JGI IMG/M metagenome (GOLD analysis project Ga0075418, IMG submission 81776) | Bulk soil microbial communities from a Populus tree surrounding site in Tennessee, USA - Soil MetaG P. deltoides SBSDD2 | ecosystem: Environmental > Terrestrial > Soil > Tree plantation... | reverse complement strand
GTGGAGCAGGTCATCGTCGAGATGGCCGGCGGCTACCTGATCGTGATGGCGATCGGCGATGGGTCGACCATGACCGTGCTGGCAACCAAAGACTGCGTTCTCGGCCAGGTCAGTTACGAGATGGCCTGCCTCATCGCGCGCAGCGGTGCGACCCTGACCCCGCAGCCGCGGCTACCCGCACGGGCATGAACACGACACCATGGCAGACCTTCACCGGCCAGGCCCTGGCTGGTGACACCGCCACCCCGGCGATCGCGGCGAGAACGGTGACGTCGGCGAAGATCCTTATCGCGGGTGGGTTCGGCGTGGGCAAGACCACCTTCGTCGGCGCGGTCTCCGAAATCACACCACTGCGCACCGAGGAGGTCATGACCGCGCCCAGCGAAACGGTCGACGACACCGTGCTAGTGCCGGACAAGACCACGACCACGGTGGCGATGGACTTCGGCCGCATCAGCATCGACCACGGGCTGATCCTGTACCTGTTCGGCACTCCGGGTCAGGACCGGTTCTGGTTCATGTGGGACGAACTGTTCCGCGGCGCGATCGGCGCGGTCATTCTCGCCGACACCCGCCGCCTGGCCGACTGCTTCGCCGCTATCGACTTCGCGGAAACCCGATCCATGCCCTACGTCGTGGCGCTCAACCCGTTCACCGGCGCCCCCACCTACGACCCGGCCGAGGTACGCCAGGCGTTGCGCATGCCCGGCAACGTGCCCCTGCTGCATTGCGACGCCCGCCACCGCGACCAGGTCCGCCACACCCTCATCGCCCTTGTGGAACACGCGATCAACCGGCGGCGGGACCTCTAGACAGCTTGCCGCCCCTTTTGGATTGAGGAGAAAAACGTGACCCGACAACGCAACACCAGCCCACTGACAGCGGTCCTGGCCATCACGGCGATGCTGTTCGGCGGCGGCTGTGCCGGATCCAGCCTCGACACCGAGCAGGCCCCACAGCAGGGCCCGATCCACATCGGACTGATGTGGCCGCAATCGGGTGTCTACAAAGTGGTCGGCGACGACTTCGCTCGCGGCTGGCAGCTCTACCTGGACCTGCACGGCGGCAAGCTGGGCGGCCACGACATCAAAACCACCGTCGTCGACGAGGCCGAGGGCAAACAGAGCGCCCGCACCGGCATCAAGAAACTCCTGGAGCAGGACAAGGTCGACGTGGTGGTCGGCACGATCAGCTCCGATGCCGTCGAGGCGGTCTACCCGGTGACCACCGAGAAGCACATCCCGTATGTGGCGACCGGCGGCCGGCCCACCACCCTGACCGATCTGACCTGGGTGTGGCACACGTCATGGCAGAACAAAGATTCCGGGCAGGCTATTGCCGACTTCATCCGTACCACCGTGCCCGGGCCGGTGTATGCGATCGGCCCGGACTATCTGGGTGGCCACGACCAGGTGAACGGGTTCGTCGAGAAGTTCACCGTGGGTGGGGGCAAGCTGGCCAACCCGGGCGGCAAACCGACGTGGACACCGTTTCCGGCCACGACCAACTTCTTGCCGTATCTCAACGCCATCGCGGCTACCGACGCCAGGGCCGTGTTCTGCTTTTTCGGCGGCACCAACGCGATCGATTTCGTCAAGCAGTACGCCCAGTCCGGTCTTCCTGGCCGCATCCCGTTATTTGCCGCGGGGTTCACCACCGAAGGTGCGGTCCTAGCCGCCCAAGGAGCGGCTGCCGACGGAATTTACTCCAGCTTGAATTACGCCCCGGATCTGGACAACCCGGCCAACCGCACGTTCGCCACCGAGTACCAGAAACGCCACGACCAGATTCCGACCCTGTACAACGTCACGGCCTACGACGCGGCGTTGCTGCTCGATACGGCGATCGCCGCCGCTGGACCCAACCCCACCCCGGAGTCGATCAACGCAGCGATCGGGCGGCTGGGCACGATTGCCAGCCCGCGCGGGGAATGGCGGTTCGGCGTTGAGCATTCACCGATCCAGCCCTGGTACCTGCGCCAAGTCCGCGCCGACGGGCGTGGCCGGGCCAACGTCGTCGTCCAAACCCTGACCACCCTCGGCAAATAGACCACCATAGGGAGTTTCCACATGACTACTACGACCGACACGACCGGGCCGGGTAAGGCGTCGCGGTACGCCTTGTCCAACGACGACCCGCTGGGCGTGAACCGGCTTAGCCAGCTGCCGCTCATCCTCGATGAGCACTCCCAAGGGTTTCTGACCGATCAGGGCATTGCCCCGGGCTGGAAATGCCTCGACGTAGGCCCCGGCGCGGGCACCATGACCGCGTGGATGGCAGAGCTGGTCGGCCCCAGAGGGCAGGTGACCGCCATCGACATCGACCCGCAACACATGAAGACCTTGCCGGGCAACGTCACCGTCCACACCGCTGATATCCGGACCGTGCCGCTGCCGCCGGACCATTACGACCTCGTCCATGCCCGGCTCGTGGAATTGCATCTGGCCGAACGCGAAGCTGTCCTGCACCGGCTGATGACCGCGCTCAAACCCGGCAGGCCGCTGGTGATCTCCGACTGGGACGCCACCTGGCAAGACTGGCTACTGCACACACCGACCCAGGCCGGCGCGGACGCATTCCACGCCTTCCAGAACGGGCTACGCGCCATCCTGGAGGAAAGCGGCGCCGATGTCAGCTGGGCCCGCCGCGTCCCGTTGGTGATGCGCAAGGCCGGCCTGGTCGACATCGACACAGTCATGCACAACCGGCTCTGGAAAGGCGGAAGCGCCGGATGCCTGCTGCACGTCACCAACGCCGAGCAGCTGCGCGACCAGCTGCTCGAGCGTGGTGTGACCGCCGAGCAGCTCGAACAGTTGCGTGAGGCGATGCACCACCTGGACACCTGGGCCTACAGCTATCTGATGTACAGCACCGTGGGTTTCCGGCCCGAACAGTAACCCCACCAACCCTTTGCGGATCCCCTTCTGTGAGGACGGCGGCCATGGCCTACCCCAATGATTGTCAGCGCCCGCAGCCACAGTCGTGGACACAGTCGTGGGCCCAGTGCGCCTGGCGGTGCCACTTTTGCCGTGCTGGACAAGACTGCCCGTCATCGCGCGACGTCCGGCCGGATGTGACCGAGGGCGGTGCCCGGCGGTGCTGACGTATGCGGTCACCGCGCTCAACGGACTGGCGTACGGATTGTTGTTGTTCGTCCTGGCCGCCGGCCTCACGCTCATCTTCGGGGTGATGGACATCCTCAACCTCGCCCACGGCGCGTTCTATTTGTTCGGGGCGTATCTGGCTTACCTGCTGTCCATCGGCGGGCTGCTGGAATTGGCCGCCGCGGTGGCCGCTGGTATCGCGTTCGGCGCCCTCGCCGGTGTGGCCTTGACCGCCGCGATGCGGCCCCTGACCGGCCACGGTCACCTCGCCCAAGCGTTGGCCACCATCGGCATCGCGTTCCTGGCCGCCGATGTGTATGTCACGGCGGCCGGTGGGGCGCCGTTGCCGGCCGATCCGCCCACCGCTCTGGCGGGCAGCATCACCCTCGGAGGCCATAGTGGCCTCGGCTATCCGGTGTACCGGTTGGGCTTCATCGCCGTTGCGGCCGTTGTCGCGCTCGGGTTGCACCTGACAGTCACTCGCAGCCGCTACGGTGTGATGTTGCGCGCCACCGTCGCCGACCGGCAGATGGCCGCCGCGACCGGTATCCACACCGGCTGGGTGCAGGCCGTGGCGATGGCCGCCGGTGGCGCCCTGGCCGTAGGTGCTGGGGTGCTCGGGGCGCCGCTGCTGGGTCCTGCGCCTGGTGTGGACACCACCGTGCTGGTGCTTTCGCTGATTGTGGTGGTCATCGGCGGGACCGGGTCTATACCCGGCACGCTGGGTGCGGCGCTACTGGTCGGCCAGGTCCAGACCGTTGGGGTTCTGGCCGCTCCCACGTTCGCGCCGTTCGCCCTGTTCGTGGTGCTGCTGGCGGTGCTGATCGTACGACAGTCCGCCAGCACACGGTCGGCGCGGGTGGTGCCGGCATGACACCGTCCACATTGGTCAAGCAGTCGGCGGGCACCGTTGCGCTTCAGGCGGCGTCGCGTGGGCGGGCGTTCCGCTCCACGGTGGCCGTCACTGCCGCAATTGCCATAGTGCTTGGCGCACTGGGGCTGCCGGCGGTGGTGGACGCCTACACCATCTCGATCGCCACGACCGCGCTGATCCTGGCCACCCTGGCCATGTCCACCCAGATCGTCACCGGTTTGGCTGGGCTGCCGTCGCTGGGCCAGGCCGCCTATCTAGGCGTGGGCGCCTACACCGCGGCACTGCTAGCCAACACCGGACTCACCCTCGGCCCGGCGCTGCTTGCCGCCGCCGCCGTGGCTGGCGCCGCTGCGGCGGCGGTGACCGCACCCCTGGTGCTGCGCACCCGGGGAACCACCTTCCTGATGGTGACCTTCGCTGTGGGGGAGTTGGCCCGCACGGCCGCCTCCCAGGCGGTGACGGTGACCGGCGGTGACGACGGCATACATGTCCCGCCGGTGACATGGTGGCCCGGCGGCGCCCCGCTGCGTGCCGATGGATATCTCTACTTGTATGTGCTGGGGTGCTTCGGTGTCCTGGCCGCCGCGGTGGCGCTGCTGCTGCGCACCCGGCTCGCGTTAGTGCTACGCGGCGCCGCCGACCACGAGATGCGCCTCGGCGCGCTGGGCCACCGCGTCGGCGCCGCGCTGACGGCCGGATGGGTGATCGCCGGTGCCCTGGCGGGTGCCGCTGGTGCGTTGTTCGTCGCGGCTCACCGCTACCTGTCCCCGGCCGACCTGGGATTGGATGCCTCCGCACTGGCTCTGCTCGCCGCGGCCATCGGGTTGGGCAGCATGCGCGGCGCGGTGGCCGGGGCGGTGCTCGTGGTCGCCGCCCGCGATCTGATCGGTGCCGAAACCGGCGGTCACGCCCTGGCCGTGCTGGGACTGGTGTTCCTGCTGGTCGCCTACCGCCAGCCGGTGACACGTCGACTGCGCAGCCTCGTCGGCCACCTTGAGCACCGTCTCGCTGGCATCGTCGCTGGGGGCCGCCGATGAGCCTGGCCAGTAGGGCGACGACCAGGTGGGAGACCCGGGACCGTCCGAGCTGTCCTATCTGGACGGTCGGACACACAGCTGCAGGAAAGGACGGTGCACCGGTGCTTCAGGTTGAGCAGCTGGGCCGACGGTTCGGTTCGATCACCGCCCTGCATGATGTGAGCATTCAGGTCACCGCCGGTGCCCGGCATGCCGTCATCGGGCCCAATGGCGCCGGTAAAACCACCCTGATCAACCTGATCGCCGGCACGCTGCGCCCCACCAGCGGCACCATCCGCCTTGCCGGGCACGACATCACAGGCGTGCCCGCATACCTCCGGGCCCGGCAGGGTATCGGCCGCACCTGGCAACACCCCGCGGTGTTCGCCCGCCTGTCGGTGGCCGACAATGTCACCCTCGCCCTACCTACAACAGACACACGGAGCCGCACTGAACCGGTTCTGCGCCAACACATCCCACCGGGCCGGGTGGCCGCGCTGCTGGAACAGGCGGGACTCGACGCGTACGCCACCACCCCGGCTGGTCGGATGCCCTACGGGCTGCAACGCCGGCTGGAACTGGCCATGGCCCTTGCCGCCCGGCCGGCGCTGCTGCTGCTCGACGAACCCTCCGCCGGACTGGACCCCGACGAGCTGTCCCGCCTGGCCGACCTGCTCGCCGCGCTGCGTAAGGACGAGGTCACCGTCATCCTGGTCGACCATAACCTCGAACTGATCTGGGCGGCGGCCGACACCGTCACCGTGCTGCACCACGGCCGGCACCTGACCACCGGCACCCCCGACCAGGTCCGCGCCCACCCGCACGTACAGGCCGCCTACCTCACCCCCACCAGCAGCCGTACCAGTAACGGCCGGGCCACGACCACCCGCCGCCGTGGCGACCGTGGCCACCGTGCCGGTGTGCCGACCGGATTGCAGGTCAGTGATCTGCGCGCGGGCTATCACGGTCATCGGGTGCTCGACGGCCTCGACCTGCAGGTCGGGCTGGGAGAGACGGTCGCGGTGTTGGGCCGCAACGGGGCAGGCAAAACCACCCTGCTCAACGCCCTGGCCGGGCTCCTGCCCGTCCACAGCGGACAGATCACCATGCTCGGCATGATGTCTGTGACGCGGTGGCGCCCCGACCAGCGTTCCCGCGCCGGGATCGCCCTAGTCCCGCAAGGCCGGCGCCTGTTCGCCTCACTGACCGTCGCCGAGCACCTCACCTGCGCCCGCGCCGCGCACCGCCGCTCCCGCGACCTCAACAGCAGTCAGCGATGGACCATGGAACGGGTCCTGGATCTGCTGCCCGCGCTGGCCGCCCGAGCCCACCAGCCTGCCCGGCTGCTCTCCGGCGGCGAACAGCAAATGCTCGCCCTGGCCCGGGCGCTGATGACCAACCCCACGCTGCTGCTGCTCGACGAACCCAGCGAAGGCCTCGCCCCCAGCATTGTCGAGCAGCTCACCACGGTCCTGGCCGATCTGACCGCCAGCGGTCTGGCCGTGCTCGTCGCCGAACAGAACCTGCCGCTGGCCACCGCGATCGCTGACCGGATCGTGCTGCTGCATGCCGGCCGCGTCGCCATGACCTGCACCAGCAAGCAGCTCACAGATTCACCGGACCACCAGCGCCGGCTGCGCATTCTGCTCGGCGTCGGCGAACCCGTCGACATACGCCAAGAGGCGACAAGCACACAACACACCCCTGAAAGGCGACCATGATCAGGTGTGCGGCGCTGCTGGGCCGCCACGGCATCGGCGGTCCAGCCTCGGGAGCGCTTTTGTTGCCTCCCACACCGGTGCCGTCGTGGCGCAGCCTGGGGATCCACCAGCCGCCACGACCAACGACCGTAAAGATCCTTGTCACCGGTGGCGTCGGCTGCGGCAAGACCACGTTCATCCGGACGATCTCGCAGCGGCCCCCGCACACCACCGACGTCGCGGTCACCGGGCAACCCGGCCGGCACACCACCGCCGCCGGCGAGACCGGCTGGCTACGCCTCAGCACCGGACCCGACACCGGCGTCGACACCGGCCCGGGCGCCGGTCTGGACCTGCATCTGGTCGGGACCCCCGGCCACCCGCGCTACCAGTTTTTGTGGCCGCATTTGGCATCAGGAGCCCAAGCAGCGCTGATCCTGACCGACCCGGCCCGGCTGACCAACGCCTATCCCGCCCTCGACGCGTGTGATCGCCTCGGCCTGCCATACGTCGTCGTGATCACCGCGCCAACGCCGGTCAGCGATGACGACATCCGCCAAGCGGCCAGCCTGACCCCAGGCACGCTCGTGGTGCACTGCGACCCCCAGCAGCGGGCATCGGTCCACGACACCCTGACGATCGCCGTACACCATCTCGGATTGCTGCAGCCGACGGCGAACCCATCACCGCTCACGTCGGCCACCATCGTCGAGCATGGCCGCCGCGGCGCGGTTGCGGCGCCCGATATGGAGCAAAGTCCTCACCTCGGAAGAGCACCGTGAAACCTGCCCGCCGGTGCTCTTCCCGCGGCGGGCGGAAACAGCCTGCCACGGCTTTCCGCCCGCCGCGCCGCGGCCACCCAATCACCGCTTTCGCCGCAAGGCGGAGCCCAGGCGTGCCCCACCCCAACGCACGCGTCGGCTCCCACCAGGGGTGGGACACCGTTTGTGCCTGCGGTGTCCCACCCGCCTACATCGACGGCACCCAAAGGAATGTCCATACCCGAAGCCCCACCTCCCACGGGCATCGGCAGGCATCACCTCAGGCGACGACCGTTCGGTTGGGGCCGCTCACATGCGTTCAGCTCTGGACGTGACACCCGGCGTTTCTCCGGACCTGGCCGGACTGCTACTGCGCGGCCTGTCGGGCCTCTACCCGGACCGGGCGGCCGCCGGCAACGACGAACTTGCTAAGCGCCTATCAACCACGCATCCGATCAACCGCCGATCCCTATTGGACACAGGAAACAATCACATGACGATCCACCCACCTCCACCTCCCCACGCCGATCAGGCTGGTTGGCGCAGGCCTTTGTCCGCAGCCGCCGCGGTGCTGATGCTCCTGGTTGGCCCGGCAGCCATCGGCCTGGCCACGCCCACCGATCCCGGCCGGCCCGCCTCGCCGACAGAGCAGCCAATCCCGCCGGCCGACCCGCCGCCGGGCTACTCGCCAGCCCCCAGCGGCGTCCCGTGCCCGCAGGCCGCCGGTCGCGACTCTGGTCCGGTTGGCGGCTGCGGCCGGGCCGGTCCTGCCGCCACGACGGCACCGACCACAGCGCCGACGACGGCTGGCCCGTTGGTGCTATGACTGGCCCGCCAGACCTTCAGCCTTGGTGGATCGCCAACGCCCACACAGCCATCCAGGTTCGACGACCTCGTCTAGGGCCGCGGTGGCACGCGGCGGTACTGGCGACCGTCGCCCTGTGCGGGCCGCTATGGGGGTTATGGGGCTGGCTCAGCCACGGATCCGGCCCCGCGGACAAAGCGATGGCGATGCTGGGCACCGTGATCGGGTCGGCTGGCCTGCTTAGCGGCCGAGCAATGCTGCGCTGGGACGAAATCAAGCTGCTAGGCGGCTTCAGCCTTCAACTGGACGCCGACGGTATTCGCTGGACCGGAGGCCGCGCCGGCCGCATCCCCTGGACCAGCATCGCCTGCCTGACCATCGTCGGCCCACCGCGGCAACGACGACTGTGGATCACCCGGCGGGGCCGCTGGCAACCCAACCCCCGCCGCTCGTTCCTGACCTCCAGCATCATGCGCTGCCTGCGCTTAGAGGACCTGGAACTGGATCTCCCGCTGCGGCACCTGACCGTCAGCGAAGCCGACCTGACCGCCGCGATCCGCGCCGCCTCCGGCGGCATCTTCCCCACAGCAGAACGGACCAGGCAATGATCAAACCCTGATGCGATCCGTGTGCCTGGCGGTGCTCGGCTTCCTGCTGACAGCGTCCTCAACTATTGGCTCACGCGGCTTGCCGACCGCGGCGGCATCGAAGACGCCATCCACTGGGAACGGACACGGGCCGCCCAACAGCCCCGGACTCGTCCAAGATCGGCAGACCAGGCCGAAGACGGTAGGCAGGCACAGACCCGCAGGGACCGTCCTCATGACCAGTTCCCATCAACCCGCAACGCTCCAATGATTTCGGCCGCACCGGCGCCCCAGCCCAGAACCTTGGGGAACAGGCCACCGCCGACCAGCAACAGTTGGCCACGGTCTGCGACACCTCGATCGATGCCACCCTGCCCCTGATCGAGGTCGTCCACGAACTGCTCATCGCCGCTGGATTCGCCGTGTTGCGTCGGTGAGGATGGCTTGGCCTGCTCGGCCAGGCGGCGCTGCCGGTGGTATGACCTGTTGGAGGACATACCGCCCCAGCCCTCGATGGAGGTGACCGTGGCCGCCGGTGCGTGCGGCGACAGCTGAGGCTACCTGCGCCGTAACCGGGGCCGGGCCATTGAAGGCTGTGATCTCGGGAGTATGGCGGTGCAGGAACTCCAACAGCGCCGCGGCGGGGTGGGGACATCTGGCAAAGCAGCATCACCTGTGGCGGAGTGCGAGTTGCCACCCCGGCAAGCACGCCCTCGTCGTCCTCGACGCGCAGCAGCAGGAGATCGGACTCCGCCGGTACGAGCCCGGAAAACCATGACGACATCATGGTGGTGATGACGTTGTTACGCGGCGGGTCACGTGCGAGCCAGGTTTCAGCTAGGGCGGCGAACTCGGCCAGATCCGCGACGCGAACAGCCCTCATGCGCACTGTGCCACCGCAGATTCCTTGCGGGCATCAGCAATTTCGCGGCGGCGGAATTGGTTTGCCGGCGCGGCAACGGGTCGCGCATGCTCCAGTGCATGGATACCGTGGTCGATATTTATGCAGCTGGAGATGAAGACACCCGGATGACCGAGGGCCGCAACCAGTTGGAGTGGATCCGTACCTGCGAATTGCTGGACCGGTGGCTGCCCGCCGCGCCCGCTGTGGTGATCGACGCTGGGGGCGGGCCTGGAAGGCAAGCCGCCCATCTTCAAGGCTTGGGCTATGCGGTGACCGTGTTCGATATTGTCCCGCTGCACATCGAGCAGGCCACTGCGCGTGGTGTTCCGGCGTATCTGGGCGACGCCCGGCAGCTTCCACTCGACGACGCAACCGTAGACGCTGTACTGCTGCTCGGCCCGCTCTACCACCTGCCCTACCGAGACGATCGGCGGCAGGCGCTGGCCGAGGCGGCCCGACTCGTTCGGCCGGGCGGTGTCATTGTGGCTGCCGCGTTGTCGCGGTGGGCCCGGGTGTTCGTCCGCGCCGCCGGAGGCGACCTGGCGGATCCGACGTGGCTTCAGCACACCTTGACCACAATGCGCCACGGTCATGTCCAGGACGGTGACGCCTGGGATCAGGCGGTCTATCTTCACGACGTCGACGAGCTGCGGTGTGAGCTGGAGTTGGTTGGACTGCAACAGATTCAGGTTGTCGGCGTCGAGGGGCCAGCTGGGGCATGGGCGCGTATGGATCCCAGCCTGACCGGGCATGCCCTGGAGTTGGCGCGGGTAGCGGAGACCGCGTTGGCAGCGGCATCGATTCACCTACTGGCGTGCGGAATCCGGCCGTTGCACCAGTGACACCCGGCGTGACCACAACGGGCACCGCTGCGGTGGGCTGGATGATCTTCGGTGCAGCCAAGCGAGCCGGTTGCGGGACACAAGTATGGCAGGCGCGAGGGCGAGGTGACGTTACCATATGCGGGAACTGGCCAGCATTGAAGAGATCGGTCAGGCTTTGAAATGGATCTGCGGCATCCTGCGAGAGCAATGCGTTCCGTTTCAGATAGTTGGTGGGCTTGCCGCTCATGCCTTCGGTAGCGGCCGTCCAGTCGTGGACATCGACCTGTACGCACCGCTGGCTGAGCACCCCGAGCTGTTACAGGTTCTAGCAGCAGCCGCCGTTTGGGGGCCGCAGCACTACCGCGACGAGATCTGGGATCTGGTGTTCATGAAGCTGTACCATGGGCGGGTACGGATCGAAATCGGCGATAGCAGCGCCAACCCACGCTATTTCGACCAGATCGCGCAACGGTGGACGAACCAGCGCATCGACTTCACATGCTCCACACAGCACATCCTGTTCGGTGTGCAAGTCCCGGTCATACCCAAGCAGGAACTGATCGCCTACAAGAAAGCGCTAAACCGGGACGTCGATGTGATTGACATTGCTCAGATAACGACCGCGGACCGCAGGTAGGACCCGCAAACTCGGTCGGCGGCTTCGGAGAAACCCTGCAGGGTCAACGGAACTTCGGCGATCGCTCCCCGAAGCGCCGTAGGGTCTGCGGCTGCCCGTTGGAACGAGCCAGACTGGCCTCCACTACATGCCGGGATGGCCGACAGCGCTCACGATGGCGACGTCAGGTGGTCCTTATCGTGTGTCGATGTCGGCTGGCCAAAACAGGTCCCAATTCGCCGGCCCACCGCGCCGAGCAGACGTCAGGTCCGAAATGGATCTGCCACCTTCCTTGTGGGCTCATTTATTGTGTCGCCTCATGTTTGGACGCAGCGGACACTATCTCAATGGAAATCGACGAGCGCGTCGCCCGCCGATATGCGGAGACCGACGAGGACGAACGGCTGTGGATCCCCGGCATCGGAGACCTGGTCCGCTTGCGGACGTGGGACATTTTCGAGCGTTTCCTGCCCGCAGGCTGTGCGATCGCCGATATCGGCGGCGGGCCGGGCACTCACGCCGCCTACCTTGCCAGTTGCGGTCACCAGGTGGCCCTATTCGATCCGATTGACCGTCATGTCCACGCTGCCCGTAGCCGCAGCGCCGCACAGCCAGACGCCGCCTTTAACGCCCTGCTCGCCGACGCCCGTCAGGTGCCGCTGTCCGACGACAGCGTGGACGTGGCATTACTCATGGGACCGCTCTACCACCTGGTCGATGCGTCGCAACGCCTGCTCGCCTTGCAGGAAGCGGCCCGGATCATCCGGCCAGGAGGACACATCCTGGCCGAGGTCATCACCAGGCATGCATGGGTAATCGAGGCGACGGTCCGGGACATGTTGTCAGAACCAGGGATCTGGGAAGACTTCGTACGTAATCTCACTACCGGGCTCAGCCAAGACCCGAACCAGACACCCGATGGCGGCTTCTTCGCCTACTTCCACCGTATCGACGAACTAGAGGCGGAGCTGGAGGCGGCGGGCTTTGCCGACATCAGCCTGATCGCGGTCGAAGGGTTCGGGCGTATCCTTGGCGACCTCGCCACACGCATGAGCGATCCTGCTCCGCTACTACGGTCGCTTCGCTTGTGTGAAACCGAACGCTCGATGCTCGGCGTCAGCGCCCACATAATCGGCTGGGCGCGCAAGCCATAGGCCCCAGCACCCAGCACTCCTTTTTCCACCGGCATCTGCAAAGCAGCCGCCGCGATCGGCGCCGGCGGCGACGCGCTGTCGGCGGACAGTTTCATTTCATACTGTCCCTTGACAACGCGCCCACGCGTCGACGGGAAACAACAAGGTGAGATTCTCGCCGCGAGATCGGCCAGAAGCATGGCGTTCCGCCAGCGCTATTGGGTCGATGGCCGGCAGCCCTGTCCTGGCCGCACCTATGGGATTGTGGTGCGGGGCAGCATCAAGGCTGAGGCGGCCAAGGTCGCGGCGCCGATCCACGGCGCTGGCCGCACCCCAACGGTCGCTGTGGCTGGCCGGGCTGCTCGCCTTCACCGGGATACCCGGACACCTAATTGCCGTCCCAGCACAGCGTGCTCACCACGCCACTCGCTTTGGTGCGGGTGTGTGGCAAGCGTTGCGGGACCACAGATTCTGGCTACTGGCTGTGGCGTTTGTGGCCCAAGGCGCCGCCGTGTCGGCCGTCGGCGTGCTGCTCGTATCCTTTCTGCGCCACGCCGGGCTCTCGGCCACCATCGCCGCTGTGGTCTGTGGCCTGCTGGGCGTCCTGTCGGTCACTGGCTGCTCCTATCCACCGGCATGTCACGCCACTACGGCATGTCCCTGGTGACCGCCGCCGTGTTCTCTGTACAGGCGGCCAGCGTGACGAGGTCAACGTCACCCTGAATGCCCACCTTGGCTCAATTTGGCCGTTGACGTGGAGGCTTCTGCGTGAGGGTGAGGTTCGCCGTGTTCCCGTCAGCCCGCGTCAGTCGCCGAATTGACGCTGCGTCAGGAGTCGTATCCAAGCCGTGCCAGCGCCCCTGTCAGTGCCTGGCCGAACTCGGTTAGCAGCGTGACCAGGCATTGCTCGACCCACTCGTCGATCAGGTTGGCCGCACTGGGCGAAACATGCGGGTGGACGTCGCCGATAGCGATCAGTAGCGGCCGCTCGGAGGGCCGGTTCGCGTCGATGGCGATCAGGCCATGGTCAGCGTCGCGCGCGCGGGAGATCCCAGGTACTGGCGTGCACTCTGCCCGTACAAGTTCGGGCTTGCTGATCGTGACGACGACCTTCAGCCCGTGGTAATGCCAGTTGACCAGCCGGTAAGGACGGTCGCCGTAATCGCAGCCGGACGCCTGGAACCAGTCAACGGACAGGATCGCGCCGGGTGGCAGCTGGTCGCGGACGGCCGCATGCTGGAAACGGTCGCGTAGTCGCTCCAGCAGGGTTCGGCCTGCGTGTTCGACATCGTCGAGGCTGAGGCCGGTGTGACCGCGTAGCAGCTGGCGGAGATCCTTGCCGATCTGCTCACTCCCGGCACGGGCTTCGCGGCCCGCCGTGCTCGGGCCAGGTGGTAGCTGCGATCGGGTGGCCTCCCAGACCGCCCGCAGGCCGGCGCTGAAGCCGATCAGATATGCCTCTGTTGGATCGAACGAGAACTGGTCGAAGCCGATTGGGTCGGCCAGGTTGCCGAGGTAGCGGCAGGCTTTTCCAGCCCACGGCGGCATCTCGGTGGTGTATGGATCTAGCCGCGCGGCGATGCGGCCCCACATCTCCCGCCAGGGCTTGATCCACGACGTAACGTCGAAGTCGACGCGTGCCAACTCTTCAAGCTCGCTCCATGAAGGGAGGTCCCGGGCGAACTTGACCCCGTCGCCGTAGCCGAGCTCGGTCTCGGTCTTGCGTTCAACGAGTTCCCGGACCACGAGTTCGTCACCGACCGCGCGAACGAGATCGGCGCTGGCCGCGTCGCCGGTCAGGCTCCACGACTTGGCGTCTGGACCCGCTCCGTGCAGCGTACGGTCCAAGCCCGAAGCCATGTCGGCCTCACCGGCCCGCGCGGCGTGCCAGAGCTGTAGGAGCTGAGCGGTCTCTGTGTCGACGTCGAGGCCAGGAGTGTGCCAGGACGCCAGGACCCGCACTACCGGCTCGAGCTTGGTCCAGCGGGGCAGGCCATCGCCGCGCAGCATCGCGGCGACCTTCTCGTGGCTGACCGTGTCGCGGAAGTCGCCTTCCATGACCGCCTTGGTTATGCGCCGTAGGCCCGGCACACCGGCACCTCGGTAGAGCCGGTGCAGCGCTTTGACCAGGTCCCGGTGGGGACCTGGAGGCAGGCGATCCGGTTCGGGCATCGGGATCGGCACCCGGCGGTACCTCGCTCACTGTCAAGAACTGTCAACTCTTGTCCAATTGCAGCGAGCGTACGCGGCGATTTTGCACCCTCGGGTATCGGGTCCTACGGATGCCGGCCGTCTATCTCCGCCGAGCTTCCGTCATCAATCGTTCACGCGCTTCGCGTCCGACCGAGACTGGAAGTAGCCAGGCCACAAGGTGTCTGGGTCTTCGAGCTCCGGCTGCTCCATCGTCGTGGCGAAGCTGTGCCTCGCTTCGCGGTTGATGGCGGGCGGGCTGAAAGGATGGTTATCGTTGTCGCCGCTTACGACGCTAGCCGCTGCGTCCCCGGCCGTGGCAGGCCTCGTCACCGCCGTGGCCTTCGCGTATCTGCTGCTGCTCGCAGTCGCCGTCCTGACCGCCACGCTGCATCCGGATCGCGATCGCCGCGCGGACGCGCGTTGCGTGCTCACCGCCCTGCTGGCTGTCCTCCTGCCTCGCCGACGCCGATGAAAACGAGAATACGGCTGCGACCCAGGCGGTTTACGCTGTTCCGGAGGTGATACGCATTGTCCAAGATGAGCAAAAGCCAGTCGGCAGGATGCGCCTTCTGCGGTGAGCCGTGGGGCACCGGCGTGAACAAGACCAAGGAGCACGTGCTGGCCCAATGGCTACGTGACCTCATTGGTTCGCTGCCGCAGCAACGGACGTCCTCCGGCAAAGGCATCCAGCTGAATGATAAGGCAGACGCCTACATCAACCTGCCTCTTGTGTCCAAAACAGACCCGTCCTCAATCATGAACATGGTCACCCGTGAGGTCTGCCAGGCGTGTAACAACGGCTGGATGAGCTCGCTCGAGGCCGACGCACGCCCGATCATCGAGCGCCTCCATGCATGCGCGGCATCGGAAAACACGCTTGAGCTCAACCCAACCGACGCGCGGGTCCTGGCACGGTGGATCCACAAGACCGCCCTGGCAAGCGAGCTGGGAGGAAGAGAGCACTTCGGCGGCCCGGCAGATCGTAGAACGATCATGGGCGGATCGCCGCTTCCACGTTCCCTTGTGTGGCTCGGCAGACACACGTCATACGCGGGCGTAGCAACAGCGCAAGCCCGAATCGGAATCAGCGATAACCGCATTCCCAGGCCGGACGACGAGGTCAGCAACGCCTCGCTATTTATCCTTAGCCTTCAACAACTCGCCATCGCGGCGTACCTACGGCCCGGTCGCAGACCTGAAGTTCCGCCGATGCCGCCCCAGGAGTGGGTCAGAATCTGGCCGACGCCGACCATCATCGAGTTCCCACCCATCGCCGATGTGGATCCCGACACTCTTGCCCGACTCCTGGGCCATAAGCGCACCTGGCTCCCGCCGTTAAGCGTTGGCTCCTACAAGAATGCCGTTATATAGCCTCGCAGGGCGCCGCGTCACCAAATGCCTTGCGACTACGCCTATGACACGCCGGGGTGCCAGCCTGCCGGGTATCAGACCGAAGGTTGGTCACGGCGCCGTCCTGCGGCCAGAGTTCTTTTCATCACCTGGAATGGGCGTCAGGCCGTGCCATCTGAACTGGTCGACATCTGCACCAGCCAAGTCGCGCAAGCCTTACCAAACTGCGTCAACTTCCACATTGTATCTGCGCTGGAACTCCCCACGGTTAGGCCGAGAGATTCCTCGGATACCATGCCCACGCCCCGAAGCTTCGCTATCAGTGCGTCGAAGGCCTGAGCCAAGCCCGGATCGGCAGTCAGGATAAGAGCACGCCCCCAAACCTCCCGCTGCGTCTCGGATTTTGCCGTTGGCCACGGCGGCTCCCCGTGGAGCACCTTGAGCAAACGGAGGTGTCCCATTTGCAGCTGCGCCAACTCCTCTACAATGATCCGCGCATGATCGACTGTCGCCGGGTCCTTCACTGACGCTACAAACGCCCGGGCGAAGACGCGAATCTTCAACGCTTCGGTCGACAGCTTCGAAGCCTCTGCCGCGCGGGCCAGCAGGTCGAGGATTGCCGCATCCTGCGCAGCCATCTCCAGAATCTGCTCGAGTGGTAGGTCGGCGCATTCTTCCGCACACCGACAGAACGCCATGACACGCTCCGTCTGATTCCGCCACAGCCGACCTGCTACCGCCTCGACGAGCTCTGTCGCCCCGGCCCCGACGAGCGCGCCCAAAGGTAAGCCAGCCGCGGCAAGCACAGGGCTATCCATCGCGATACCCGCGATCGCGCATACCGCCGTCACGCCCTGGCCAACCATATTGCCAGCTGTGTCTGCCGCGACGGCCGTGGTTCGCTCGGCAAGCTCGCCCATGTCGCCGATTCTCGCTCATGACCGCAACTCGTCACCCTGGCGCCCACCCCGGGCGCGACCGGCAGCCCTCAAGGCTAGGCTCCTTGGAGCAGCGAGAAACCGCGATCGATACAACGCTGTTGATGCGGCACCAGTTCGGCATGTTCGCTGTGATAGGCGTGTCTTGCGCACGCCCGCACGCAGTTAGCCGATCTTCGGACTGGTCTGGTGTAGGCCAGGCAGTTGTGATCACGCGCGGCTCGCGGCTGAAGCGCCGTTCCTATAATAGATCTTGGTGGCAATATCCCGATCGCGAGCTGCGGACCACGTCGCGATTCGCGGCGGCGAGCGCCCGCACCGTCATGGCCGACAACGAGGACCGCCGCGATTACGTGGATCGCGTTCCCTGCGGGTGGCTATGAATGCCGCTGGAGGATATGCATAGGCAGGGGGCCACATTTCTGCCCGCGATAGCCCAAACCGCTGGCTTCGACGGGACTCCACAGGACCCAGCGAGATCACGCGAGACGATCATACGAAGTGGCCCTGAACTGTCTGTGCAGGTCAGAGCCTCTTCGTGCTGTTGGTGGCGGGTGAAGGATACGAATCTTCGTAGCTCTCGCGACGGTTTTGAAGTGGGTCGCTGTGCGTTTTGGGTTCGAGCCACGTAGGAACAGGTAGCCTGTTACCCAATTAGGCTGCGTTCTTACGCGGAGTTGCGGCTTTCTTGGCGGTTGTGGCGCGCTTGTTGAGCATCTTGTCGAGGGCATCCAGCTCCTCAGTGCTTCCGCGTGAGAAGAGGTGGCCGTACACGTCGTACGTAGTCTTGATCGACTCGTGGCCGATGCGGTGTTGGATCGTGTAAGGGTCCCACCCAGCATCGATCAGCCAGCTCACATGGGAGTGCCTCGTGTCGTGGATGCGGGGGGCCTGGTGCAGCCTGGTCTTGCAGGCGCACTCGGAGACGGCATTGGGGTCGAGCTTCTCCTGCTTGCCTCCACGACCGCACTTGATCATCTTTGTTGGTGGGTGCTTGGCACAGCGGCTTGCCTTGGTCACGGCCGGCTTCCAGTAGCGGCGACGAAGGTTGTTCTGGTCCCAAGCAAGGCCTTCCGGCGAGGGGAAGATCAGCTCATGGGGCCGCTTGTCGGCGCAGCGGGCTTTCAGGATCTTGACCAGGGTTCGTGAGATGGTTACCGAGCGTTCACTCCGGTCAGATTTTGGGCCGCCGAAGGTGCCATCCTTCTTGAAGGTCTGCTCCACGACCACAACCGGCTTCCTGGTGTCGAGCTTAAGGTCGCATACGCGCATGCCGAGCAGCTCGCCCAGGCGCAGTCCGGTGCCGAAGGCGACCTTGATGAAGTCCTTGATCTGTGGGTCCGCCGCCGCCCACAGCGCATCGGCCTCTTCGGGTTTGAGGTAGCAAGCCTTGTGGCGCTTGACCTTCGGCAGCCCAGTGGAGCGCTTGCCCTTGGGTTTCTCGGCCGGGTTTGATGCCATGTGCTGTGGTACGGCCGCGCCGAGGATCTGGTGAACCACAACGTGGACCTTCCGCACGCCTGCGGGCATGAGCTCCTTGGCAAGCCGTCCGTAAAAGCTCCAGATGATCTCTGGGTTGGCTTCGAGGTCGGCGAGCCGGATGGGGCCAAGCTCCGGGATGACGCGACTACGCATCAAGCGGAGATATTCCTTGATGGTGGAGTCCTCGACGTCGTTCTTCGATTCCTGCCACGTCTCGAACCACTCGGCGAAGGTGGGCGTCTCCTTCGCGGCGGGCGCTGGCTCTTCGATGTCGAGGATCGCCTTGTAGACCTCATCGTCGGTGACGCTGTGACGCTTGGCCTCGGCCAGGTTCTTGGCTGCCTCGGCCTGCTTGAAGCCAGAGGGCGTACCGGGGAACGTCACGCATTGCTTCTTGCCGTTCCGCTTACCGTCGAGCCGCCATTCGACACGGTAGGAGCCGGAGACAATCTTGGGGTTCGATGCCATGCGCTCAGGCTAGCCGAGCACGTGCCCACATGTGGGCACCGATCCCGTAAAAGACGATCATGAAAGTTAAGAGAAGGTACAAGAAGGTATTGGTTTACAAGGAAAAATCTGAAGATCGCGTGATCAGAGGAACACACTCTACACACTGGCAGTGTGGGGGTCAGGGGTTCGAGTCCCCTCAGCTCCACCAGGATTAAGCAGGCAAAACACCTCGGCTTTCATTGATGGAAGCCGAGGTGTTCGCTTTCTGGGGTCACCGTGGGGTCACGCATTCGCTCGCCTTGCTGACTTTGGCGTGACGGCGGTGTGGAGTTCCTGGTTGAGCACGGGTCGATGTGGCTGTGCAGGCGACCGTCATCTGGGGGATGGATGTGGATCGGGCGCTTGCGGAGGGCAACGTGTTGAACACGGTGGAGGAGGTCGCCCGAACTTACGGGTTCCCGCGCGGTGGCTGGCCGGCCAGTGTGGTTCCGAGCGGGTGGAACATGTGCATCTGGCGCGGGCAAGCCGGTTCACCCGCCGCCAGGTCGAGTTGCTGGTGGCCAGCCGCACGGTCATACTGGATGACGTTAAGAAGCTCGATGCCACCCGGAAGCGGGTGCTGCGCCTGCTCGCCAGGGCTCCCCGCCGACGGCCAGCCGCAATGAAGGCGTCTCCGGCGCCGCGTCGGCGGTAGGCATTGTGCGCTAACGGTTCGGCTGCAGCGTCCATCATCGTATGGTCGGAACGTTTGTGACCTTGAAATCGTTCGCCGCGTACTCGATGCCGTGGCACGTACTGTGATCGACATCGACGAGGAGCAATTGACTGCTGCTGCCCGCGAACTCGGGACGAAAACCAAGGTGGACACGGTCAACGCCGCGCTCGCGTTCGTCGCCGAACGCCGCCGCCGCGCCGAGGTTTTCGACGATCCGCTGGTGTGGGGCGGTCCCGACCTGGCCGATCCCGAGATACGGGCGGCCGCACGCCGGTGACCACCCACCGATCGGCATCCATGCAGGGATCCCCGCAGGCCTGTATTTGGCTGATACCAGCGCTATCGCCCCGGGTGCACCACGATCCGGTCCGCGCCGAGTTGACACGGCTGGGCAAGGCTGGGCTGTTGGCCACCTGCGTCGCGGTCGACCTGGAAGTTCTCTACTCCGCCTGGGATCCGGCCGGGTACACCCGCACCGCCTCGCTACGCACCGCCGGGTTTACCGATCTGCCGCCCACGCCGCAGATCGCTCAGCGCGCCAGGCAAATCCAGGCCATGCTCGCCCGGCGAAGCCAGCACCGCGCCGCAGGCGGCGCAGACATCCTCACCGCAGCCATCGCCGAACATTACGGCGCCATAGTCCTGTACTACGATACCGACTTCGACCACATCGCCACCGTCTCCGGCCCGCAAACCCGATGGGTCGTCCCATGCGGCACCGTCAAATAAAGCATTCTGTCCAAGCGGCGGTAATCGAACCTCCTGTCGACACGCCATCCGCACGCCGACAACCGAAACGAGGCCTCGGCCAGTTGGCCGAACATCGTTGATGGATGGATACCGACGAACAAGGGCTCGCGGAGCGCCTGCCCGATTGGCTCACGATCCGCTGACATTAGCCCTGCTGTAATGTTGGGCCAGACGGCACGGTGACCGTAGACATGGCCTGATGGCCGATAGCATACCGTCCTGCCAACGTCTCCCGTATCGTGATTGGACGGGCCCATGTCGATGCGACAGGCCGATCCCAATTAGATCGGAGGCCACCATCGGGGTCGGAGTCGTGGTGGCCTATTTGGGCCATCCAGTCCCATTGCGATGACTCGGCTGCATTGGTTCAAGTGTCTACCGTGCGCTCAGGTGTATCCAAGGCCGGCGCAGGCGGTGCAGTCGACCTTGCCTCGCCCGGAACATGGACCGCATTCCTGGATGCCCGAATCCATACAGTCACTGCAACTCTTATATCCCCTGCCGCCACAACCCGAACATGTCAGCTCGCCGTAGTCCCCACTTCCCCCGCAACTGGCGCAAGTAGTGTAGTGACCGTCGTAGTCATAGTCGGAGCCGCTGCCGCTGCACCACGAGCAGTAGTCCACACCGTCTGTCCCAGTCCCGACGCACTGCAAGCACCTCTGCCTGCCGGATCCGCCGCATTGGCTGCACGTGTCGTCGCCGGACCCATAGCAGTAGCCGCAACGGTCGTTGCCCGATCCTGAGCAGTAATAGCAGTCTTCATCGTATGCTGAGTAGCCCGACATGGGTGGCTCCTCCATGTTGGATCGTCATTGTCTAATGAGAATCGCCGGGATGAAGCCGCGCCTAGCGGTGGCGGCGGCGCTTTCGGTGGCGCTGCGCCGCTTTGACCAGTCGGCCATCAGGTCAAGTGGTTCCTTCTCGTTATTCGTACGGGCGCTGGCTTCCAGGCGCCATGTCTGGCCGCCACGGACAAGGCTCCAACTGCGACGTCCCGCATGAAGGGTGATCGGGCCCGAATCGGTTGTCTCGTAAAGGATTGGTGGCCGCTGCGCGGCTTCGGTAAAGGAGTGCCAGACCGCGTCAGTTGCGGTGACCGCCAGCGTGCCCGCGAACGGCCATTGCTTGCGCCATCGGGCCGGATATGCGCTGTCGAGTTCGGCCTGTGCGGGGCATGGGGTGAATTTCATGTCAGCGTTGCGCATTGCGTGCATGAAGAACCGGCGAGCCTCCACCAGTGCCGGCGTACCGTCGAGCCGCACACCCACCTCAACCCCGTTGATAAGACCGTGGTCAAAGTCGAGGTTCGCCGAGAACAACGCGCCGTGCCGGCCGTCGGCGATGACTCCCTTGACATGGGTCAGCGAGTCGGGATGAAGCTCGACACCGAGTGCGGCCAGCGCCGCCGCGTCGCGCAGATCTCGCGGCAGGTTGCGGCCGCGCAGAAGGAGCGAGACGCGCACACCCCGCTCCAGCGCCCGCGCTAGCGTGTCCAGCAGCAGGTCCGGCCGTTCGGAGAGCCCGACCAGGTTGTATGAGGCGATGAGCAGCTCATGCGTGGCACATGAGGCGATGTCGACGATCGCATCGAGGATGCCGTGCTCGTCGTCATGGGTCCAGATCACGCCGGCGCTCGGGGTCGTCAAGGACGGCACGACCGTACACGGGCTGGGCTCGCGCCTCCGGCTGCGCAGCACATAGTGCGCGCCGGGGCGCGCCTCGCCGGTGCAGCCCTCGAACCACAGGCGGGTGAAGAACCGTGCCAGCAGTCCGACCTCGCCGGTGTCTGTGATGACCGCGCCGCTCTCACCGGTAACATAGCGGTCGGTGCGGTCGCGCAGGGCGCTTGTTTCGAGGTTCGCGCTGGACACCAGAGCGATCGCGTCGTCGGCCAGAAGGAACTTGGCGTGGCAGCTGGGATGGCCGCGCACTATGATTCCGCGGCGGGTCATGTCGTCGAAACGCTTGTTCTGCGCCTTGATCTCATCCTCGGTGAGGTCGTCATCGTCGCCGAGTTCGGCGCTGCCCTGGCGCAATGCCTTTTCGTCCCAGCTCGTGATGACATACACGCCACCGCGCAACCGCCCCACCGTTTCGTAGAGCGCATCGAGCATAGGCCCGTCCCCAATCCGGAAGCTTGCGAGGAACACCTTTCGCTGGGCGTGGCGGATGATATCGATCGCGGCGTCGGCGATGCTTGTGTCCGAGAGCTTGTAGCTGAAGAGATGCTCGTACCGCGAGGCCGCACCTGGGTTCGCCCCGAACGGCGTGTTCTCTCGGCGGTTGAGCAGGTGGAAGTTCTGGGCGGCCCGCTGGACGCCCAGATTCAGTTCACGCATAGGAGAAGTCCTCCGCCTGTCGCAGGGCGTATGCCAGCTGGTATCTGCCCAGCTGCCAGGCCCGGTCGAGCACCGCGTCGGAAGCCAGGTGCGCCACCACATCAGTGGGTAGCTGCGGCGCCAACCCCGCAAGCTCGCGCTGCAGCGCCGCGGGGTCGCAGTCCGCCTGCTCGGCCGCGTTGATGGCACGGTCGACACCGATGCGCGCCTTGGCAACCGGGTCGGCGGGCACGAACTCGGTGGCGAGGTGGGCGCTGAAGGTCTTCAGGCGCGCCTGGAGCACGATGGGCCGGGACAGATCAACGTGGGCCTGACACAGGGCGTTGACTGACTTTTCGACCAAATGCCACTGCCAGGTCAGTGGTTCGAGCCGTGTCGCGATGGGCGCCGGGGTGGCGGGCTGGTCGGCGGTTATCGCCGCCCATGCGCTGAGCCGCATGTCCGGATCAATGAGCAGGTCGCCGGTCTGCGCCCAGTTGGCCGCCAGCCGGTCCGCGCCCGTCAGGTGGAGGGTGACGCGCCGCTGCTGCGAGTCCTGGCCGCGACGCTTGCGCACGGACTGGCCGTAGATGGTCAGCTCGACTGCCAGCCGGTCACCGTTCTGCCGCACGATCGCTTCGCACCGGTACACTGGACAGAAGCCATTGGCAAGCAAGGACTCCTCTTGCTCCGGCGCCACCGCGTCGAGGACCCGGGTGGGCAAGCCGGCGATCCGGCGCTGGCGGATCCGCTGACCAATGAAAGTCGATCGCTCGGTCCCGGCAAGCTCCTGATCCACGGGAATCTGGTACGCCGGATCGAGTTTGCGATTGTCCAATTGGGACAGCGGGTCGCCGGATGCCCTGGCGTCAATCGCCAGCATCTCGTCGGTCTCCGGCAGGAAGATGAGGTCGGTCCGCCCGATCTCCTCCACGCGCAGGTGCCGCGCGTTCAGCGCCTCCCTGGCCCGCGACGGGTCGACCGCATACCCGTTGCCTGTGTCGTGCATGACGCCGACGGCGACGAGGCGACGGACCAGAGCAGGCAGGATTCCGCCCGGCAGCCCGGTAATGGTAGCCAGCTCCACGGTGTCGATGCCGCCCGTGGTGAGGGCCGCTTCGAGGACGAACTGTTCGAGGTTGCTCAGCGACTTCTCGGTCCACCGGCGCACTGCGACCGCGCGCCACCAGGCCATCGGCAGCTCGGCGTCCTTGATCACGGCGTGGATCGGCGATGCCGGTCGGCGAACGCCGTCGGCCACCGAAAACGTTACGGGTTCGGTGTTCATAGGTCCTGCACCATTGTGATCTCGGCTGGCATGGTCTGGATTCGTTGGAACAGCTGTCGATAGAACTCCTCGGCAGCTGGCACACCCCGCAGTCGGCGCAGGGTTTCGCCGTGGCCGACGAGGAACAGGCCTCGCCGGGCACGTGTGACCGCCACGTTGAGCCGGCGGAGGTCCTGAAGCCACGCGCCATAGTTCGCCTGGGGGGCTTGGCCGCCAGGGCGGGCGCGGCAGAAGCTGATGATGACCACGTCACTCTCCTGGCCCTGGATGCGGTCGATCACATCGACCTTGCGGAAGTCCAACGCGGGGAAGCCGTCGTAGCGTGGGTGCCCGAGGGCTTGCTTGATCCTGGTTGCCTGATGCTTGTAGAAAGTCAGGACGCTTACGCTCACATCGGTCTCGCCGAGAACATCCACCGCCCGGTCGAGCTGTACGCAGATATTGCGTACCCAGGCGGCCTCGAGCCGGTTGATGAACCCGTGGCCGACGAGCTCGTCGGCGGCGCGGGTACCCTTGGCGGAGGTATTGGCGAAGACCACCGGGGTACCGAAGCTGGGCACCACCAACGGGCGTACCTCGGAGCTGTCTTCTGGGGTGTCGTACCGTCCTTTGTAGACGCTGTCGCGCACCAACGCGGCGATCGGCTCGATGGAGCGGTGCTGGAGACGCAGGGCGGCAAACTGACCTTCGGGCATGGCCTCGGCGCAGCGCTCGAACAGGCTCCTCACCAGATGCCTGCGCATCGCCTCCATCACGGTCCGCTCAGGTTCCTGGCCACGCTCGCCCAGCTCGAGCAGATGCCGCTGGAACGCGCGGCGGTACTGCCCCCAATGGCCCGAATTGCCAAGCCGCACAGCGGTCTGCTCCACCGATGTCAGGCGGAACTTGTGCATGGCTTCTTCCTCCTGCCACAGCAGGGCGAGCTTGGCGACGGCCGTCTCCGTGTCCAGCGTTTCCCGCTGCGCGAGGTGCAGCGCGGTGAGCGCGTGGAGGTGGTGCTCGTCGGCCTGCTCGACGTAGGGCGGAAGCTGTTGCTGGTCGCCGACGAGCAGCCACCGGCGCGCCCGCACGGCCCCGATGAGGAACTCGCTGTCGACCACCCGGCTCGCCTCGTCGACGATGAGCGTGTCGAAGTCAGCGTCGCCCAAGTCGGCGCTGACCACGCCCGTTGTGGTAGCGCACACGACGTTGGCGGACTGGCGCAGCTCCGTCTCGAACCGCTGGGCGAGCCCCGCCACCTCACCTTCAGGACTGGACAAACCGGACAGTTCAAACCAGCGGCGCTCCAACGTGATCCGCTGCTGGAGCCGTCGGATCCACTCATGAACCCGTCCGTGGTCGGCACGCCAGTTGTCGACGCCGTGCGCAGCTACGTCCAGGCCAGTGGCATCGTGCAGCGCCGCGGCGGCGTCCTGCCTGTCCTGGCGCGCGGTTCGCTCCTGCCCCTCGAGCTCGGCGATGGCCGCGACGTGGCCGCTGTACCGCGCGGCCTGTGCATGGCGCAACCGGCTCGCTTCCGCATCGGCCGAGACGCGCTCGTTCCCCCACAGCCGCTGGTCGTGCAGGATCCGCTCGTGCGCAGCCGCGGCGGCGCCGTGCGCGTTGACAAGGGCTGTAAATGTGTCGCTCTGCCCGAACCAGGCGCGTGCCCGGCTCAGCCACCGAGAAAGGGTCGGGACCGCGTCGAGCTGCGCTCGCAACCCGGTGCGGTATGCCCGCGCGTGCGACTCGGCCGGCGCGATGCTCGCGAGCGCTTCGTCCGCTCTATCCAGCCGTTTCATGGCGGCGGAGATCTGCTGGTCGTTCTCCGTGGACCATGCCGCGTATGAGGTTTCGGTCGCCGAACGTGCGCCACGCAAGCTGTCTTCGCGGGCGGTCGCCTCGAGATAGGCTCCGATAAGCCGATCGTGGATGTCCAAACGCGACAGTTGGGCCCGCCATGCATCGGTCTGGGAGGTCTCGGGGGTCCGAGCGGCACGCAGGTATTCCTGCGCCACCTGTTCGGGCAGCAGCCGCAGCAGATCCTGGCGGACCTTGCTGTCGTCCCCGGCGATCCGCATCGCGAAAACGCCTGGCTGGTCCGCGATCCGGCCGAGCACCTCGTCGACGGCCACATGCATGGGCGCCAGCAGCAGGATCCGTTCCCCGCGCCGGGTCAGCTGCATCACCAGCTCCGTGATGACAGTCGACTTCCCGGTGCCCGGCGGGCCCTGGATCAGGAAGCTGTGCGGCGTGGACAGGCCGCCAGCCACCGCATCGCGTTGCTCTTCGTTCAGCACCCGGCCGCTGGCCTCGGTGAAGTAACGCGACGGTCGCCGGATACTGTACGGCGGAAGCTGTTCCGGACGGCACAGCAACAGCATCAGGTGCTCCCAGTCACCCTCGACCTGGCCGGCAAGGAACGCGTCCAGCGCCTCTCGATGGCGTCGCCACGCGAAACGACCGTCCTGCCGCAGCGCCACCTTCGCGCCCGACGCCAGCTTCATGCTCCTCGGCGGGACGACGCACAGAATCGTGTCGCCCTCATGCTCCTCGATGCTCTGCAATCGAGTGCGCAGCTGCCGCCCATCGCAGGTCAACTCGACCGGCCGGCTCTCGGCGAACTCGCCCGACGCCTTGGCCACGCGGATGTAGACCTCATCCATGCGTTGGCCCTCAACGACTCCGGTGCCCTCGACCGCGCCCTCGAGCCGGGCCCGCTGCGCGATGAGGTCAAGCATCATACGCAGCGGGGCATAATGCCGGTGGATTTCGACCCGCAGGTCGCCGAGCGGCTGTGCGGGAAGATCGGGCGACCTCATCTGGTACGCCAGCTTCCGCTTGAGCGTGAGCCGGCGCCGTACCACCGAAAGGCCGTCCGTCATCATCTCCAGCAAGTTCGCCAGGTCGCAGTAGGCCTCCTCACGCTTGTCGTGGAAGCTCACCGACGCTGGCCGGACCGTGCTCCGGCGGCTGAGCCGCTGCCGGGATTTCACGCTGGAGACATCGGCGATCGCGTGCTGGCCGTCCCGGGCGATGCCGGGGTTGGCGAACACGTCATACCGCGAGCCGGACAGCACATAGTACGACCCACGGTCGCCAGCCCGTTCTTCCATGACGAGGCCCTCACCGAGATCGGCCGCCACGTCGGACAGGTCGGCCTCAGCGACGAAACCACGTGTAGGCAAGTAGCTCAGCCCGATGCGGACCTGTTCGGCGACGGTGGGCGAGAACTCCCGCGGATGGCGGATCCGGCAATACTCCTGCAGCCTGTCCTCGTGCAGCCACGACCACGGGGCGGGCTCCTCGGCCGCGCCGTTCACCGGTCGGTCCGCAGGAAACGCAGTTGTTCGCACAGGCTATCGAGATCACCGCCATCACCATGCAGGGCCCAATACGCGTGCAGCGCTTCGGCCGCCGCGTCGTCCAGGGCATCAGTCTGGTCGGCAGCCACCGCCTGAAACCCATGTGCCAGAACCGACTTGTTGCGCATCCGGGCGAGCTTCTGCAGGTGGCGCAGGCCGTCCACGGTCGCAAGCCCACACCCGCGCGCCATCTCGTCGTTCTGGCTGGCAAGCAAGATCGCCGAAGCCATCATCGTGAGGCGTGACGGTGGCGCGGTGGCCGATCCCCCCAGCTGGCTCGCGAGCGCCGTGTACCTTTGGCGTGCCCCGTTGCGGTCGCCGAACAGCCCCCAGTCGAGCCGGTCCGGGTCGAGGCCCGGATGGCTCTGGGCCAGGCGGCGGGTCAGGCAACCCTCGATCGTCCGGTAGAACAGCAAAGCGGCGAAGTCGTGTCGGCCGAGCTGATGGTAGTGCAGACCAAGGACGTAGAAGCAGACTAGGATCGCCGTATCGTCGCCGCTGGTGAGCCGCTGCACGAAATCCACCTGCCGCTCGATGAGGGTCAGCTGCTCGGCGTCAACGTCGCGGCGGACCTGGCTGAGCATGGCGCGCACGGCTTTCACCGCAGTCGGAAGCGCGCGCAGGTCAAGGTCGCACCAGGCGCGGTACATCTCGCTGAGCGCACGCATGAACCGCGCACGCCCGGGAACCGCGATGGTGTCGCAGATCTCGTCGTAACGGCGCCGCGCCGACTCGAACGCGCCAGCGCGGAACATCTCCAACGCGCGCTCCATCTCCTGCTCGCCGAAGAGAGTCGTCGGGTCGCTAAGAATCAGCATGCGGTCGGTTCCCGGAATCGGGTGCCGGCTGTGGCGATCGAACTTGCCCTCCATATAGGACAGATCGAGCTTGAGCTGCCAGGCGGCCATGGCTGCGGCCGCGCTCATCACCTTGCGCCCGCCGGTGATGTCGATGATCGCGTACGGTCGGGATCCCGCCGAGGAGTCGAGCAGCTCCAGCTCTTCCTTGACAATCTTGTAGATGCCCAGCGGATCGGTTGGATCGCAGACATGGTGCTTGAAGTCCTTGGGGCGCAGCGGTCCGATGGGTTGCGTCACCCACTCGTCGATGACATCGATGCTGTCATCGGCGTCACGGGACACGATGACCACCATGCGCTTGGGCTGAAGCAGCTCATGCGTAAGGATCGTCGGTGTCGGGGTGAAGCCGCATAGGCTGATGAGCAGGTGGACCTGGGCGCGCGGGCTGTCGCTGACCGGCCGCGCGCGGGCGACAGCGGGCTTGAGCAGGTGTTTGAGATAGAAGCGAGTCGCCTGATCAGACCGGCTGCCTTCGCCATGTGATTCGAAGCCTTGGTGTATGCGCATGTATTTTTCGATGTTGCCGGAGAATTCGTCCTCGGATTCGGGCTCCGCGGGCCGCAGGAGATCCATCGTGGGATCTACCCCCATCGCTACTCACGCCGTCTCCAGCGCAAGAGAGTTACATTACCGGCATGATGAACATTGCGAAAGATGTAATTCTAGCGATCATGAGTTGTGATGCGTCGCATCACAACACTCCACAATGGAGACCAACTTCGCGCTCGTGACCACGGACCTTTTGCTCCACCACGCGGACGCTGTGGGCCTTGCGCTGCTAACGGTAGGTCCGGCCATCTGGGACCCGTCAGTTCACCTAGGGCTCGACACCTGGGTCCTGCTGCAGACAAAGCATCCGGGCGCAACCAGGCACGACCCGGACGCTGCTGGTGCGGTTTCGCGCCTGGCCCCGCGACCGCGTTCTCATACGCCTTGGATCAAGCTGGTCGGCACGGTGCGCGATTCCTTCACCGTGCCGCGCACCGGCGGCGACGCGGCGATGCTCACGCACCTGATCGGACGCGTCGTGTGGCATACCTACCCATTGTGGAGTTGGACGATTATCGACAGCAAAACCTGGTGCTCGTAGACGGTTGGTTGCAGAGATGTCAGGAAACCACACTTGCGATCTATGTCCGCTGCGGCTTGGTCAAATGCGAAGCACCGGATAAAGATCGCGGAGCGAAGCGACGCCGCTGGAACTATCCGCTCGTTCTTAATGTTTAGCCTCGATTCCCGGTGCGCCCAGCAGAGCAGGAGGTTGACCATGTAGGTGGTTGATTGATGTTCGTAAGCTCGTCGTCGCTTGCCGGTGTGAGTCCGGTCCGGGTAGCTGTCAGGAGGCCCGGT
>Ga0075418_10001183_pt1 | contig 29416 bp, 32 predicted proteins | sample SoiMetdeltSBSDD2_FD_81776 | JGI IMG/M metagenome (GOLD analysis project Ga0075418, IMG submission 81776) | Bulk soil microbial communities from a Populus tree surrounding site in Tennessee, USA - Soil MetaG P. deltoides SBSDD2 | ecosystem: Environmental > Terrestrial > Soil > Tree plantation... | reverse complement strand
TTAGGCGTCAGCGGTCGCGGCCTCGGTGGGCACCTCGGCCGGAGCCTCGGTTGCCTCATCTTCGGCGACGAGCACCAGCGAGATCTTGCCGCGGTTGTCGATATCGGCGATCTCCACGCGCAGCTTGTCGCCGACCTTGACCACGTCTTCGACCTTGGCGATGCGCTTGCCCCTGCCGAGCTTGGAGATGTGCACCAGCCCGTCACGTCCCGGCAGCAGCGACACGAACGCGCCGAAATCGGTTGTCTTGACCACGGTTCCGAGGAACCGCTCGCCGATCTTGGGCAGCTGCGGGTTGGCGATCGCGTTGATCTTGTCGATCGCGGCCTGCGCGGCTTCGCCGTTGCTGGCGCCGACGAACACGGTCCCGTCGTCCTCGATCGAGATCTGCGCGCCGGTCTCCTCGGTGATCGAGTTGATCATCTTGCCCTTCGGCCCGATGACCTCGCCGATCTTGTCGACCGGCACCTTGATCGTGGTGATCCGAGGCGCGTACGGGCTCATCTCATCGGGGCTGTCGATGGCCTCGGCCATCACCTCGAGGATGGTCAGCCGGGCATCCTTGGCCTGCGCCAGCGCGCCCGCAAGCACCTGCGACGGGATGCCGTCGAGCTTGGTGTCCAGCTGCAGCGCGGTGACGAAGTCCTTGGTGCCTGCGCACTTGAAGTCCATGTCACCGAAGGCGTCCTCGGCTCCGAGGATGTCGGTCAGAGTGACGAAGCGCCGCTCGGTGCCGCCTCCCTCGACCTCGACATCGTCGGACACCAGGCCCATCGCGATACCCGCGACCGGAGCCTTCAGCGGCACACCGGCGTTAAGCAGCGACAAAGTCGACGCACACACCGAGCCCATCGACGTCGAGCCGTTGGAGCCGAGCGCCTCCGACACCTGGCGGATCGCGTACGGGAACTCCTCGATGCTCGGCAGCACCGGGACGAGCGCCCGCTCCGCCAGCGCGCCGTGGCCGATCTCGCGTCGCTTCGGCGAGCCGACGCGACCGGTCTCACCGGTCGAATACGGCGGGAAGTTGTAGTGGTGCATGTAGCGCTTGGTGGTCTCGGGTCCCAGCGAGTCGATCTGCTGGGCCATCTTGACCATGTCCAGCGTGGTGACACCGAGGATCTGGGTCTCACCGCGCTCGAACAGCGCACTGCCGTGCGCCCTTGGCACCACAGCGACCTCGGCGCTCAGCGCGCGGATGTCGGTGATGCCACGACCGTCGATGCGGAAGTGATCGGTCAGAATGCGCTGGCGCACAAGCTTTTTGGTCAGCGACCGGTACGCAGCACCGATCTCCTTTTCGCGCCCGGCGAACTGCTCAGCCAGTCGCTCGAGCACCTCGGCCTTGATCTCGTCGGTGCGGTCGTCGCGTTCGTGCTTGCCGGCGATGGTCAGTGCCTTCGACAATTCATCGGTGGCAACCGAGGCCACCGAGTTGTAGACATCGTCGCCGTAATCGGGGAAGACGGGGTACTCGCCGGTCGGCTTGGCCGCACGACCGGCCAGCTCCTGCTGCGCCGTGCACAGCGCAGCGATGAACGGCTTGGCGGCCTCAAGGCCTTCGGCGACAACGGCTTCCGTAGGCGCCTGCGCGCCGCCCGCTATGAGCTCGATGACGTTCTCGGTGGCCTCGGCCTCGACCATCATGATGGCCACGTCGTTGTCTTCGAGCGCACGGCCTGCCACGACCATGTCGAACACGGCGCGCTCAAGCTGCTCAACGGTCGGGAACGCGACCCAGGTGCCGTCGATCAGTGCGACGCGCACCGCGCCGACGGGTCCGGAGAAGGGCAGACCCGCCAGCTGAGTGGACGCCGATGCCGCGTTGATGGCCACCACGTCGTACAGATCGTTGGGATCCAGGCTCATCACGGTGACGACGACCTGGATCTCGTTGCGCAGGCCGCTGACGAACGACGGGCGCAGCGGCCGGTCGGTCAGCCGGCAGGTCAGGATCGCGTCGGTGGACGGCCGGCCCTCACGGCGGAAGAACGAGCCGGGGATGCGGCCCGCGGCGTACATGCGCTCTTCGACGTCGATCGTCAGCGGGAAGAAGTCGAAGTGATCCTTCGGGTTCTTGCTGGCGGTGGTCGCCGACAGCAGCATGGTTTCGTCGTCAAGGTAGGCGACTACCGAGCCGGCGGCCTGCTGGGCGAGCCGTCCGGTCTCGAAGCGGATGGTGCGGGTGCCGAAGCTCCCGTTGTCGATCACGGCGGTCGATTCGTACACGCCGTCTTCAATTTCAACTACAGACATGGGCGTCCGTATGGCCTCTCTGGATTCAGTGTTCAGCTGTTTCGCGTCGTCACAGCGCCTGAACCACCGGCCTCGATGCGGCTACGGCCATCGATCGAAGCTGTCGGGTATCAGACCCGGCAGCCACTACCGAAGACCGCGCGATCAGGCGGGTCCCGATATGAGACGCGGGAACGGCGCTCGCGGATCTGCGAAAACCGCACCCAATCGTTCGAGCCGAAACGGCTGGCGAACGAAGCCATCGTACCTTGCAGCAGGTACGGGGCCGAATAGGTCGGATCAGCGCGTGGGCCAGATGCGCCGCTCAGCGGCGCAGGCCGAGCCGATCGATCAGGGAGCGGTAGCGCTCCACGTCGACCTGGGCGACGTACTTGAGCAGCCGGCGCCGCCGGCCGACCAGCAGCAACAGTCCGCGCCGCGAGTGGTGGTCGTGCTTGTGCACCTTCAGGTGCTCGGTCAGATCGGCAATGCGCTTGGTCAGCAGCGCGACCTGGGCTTCCGGCGACCCGGTGTCGGTGTCATGCAGGCCGTACTGGCCCAGAATGTCCTTCTTCTGTTCGGCAGTGAGCGCCACGAAATAACTCCATATCCATCGGTCCGCGATCAGAAAAATGCGACGTGGCCGCCGCGAACTGCAGCACACGTCGTGGTCGCCAGGCAGTTTATCGCATGGTCAGCCCGCGGACAGAATCGTGCGGGCGTGCTCGGTGTCGTCGCCCATCGTCGCCACCAGCTCCTCGATCCGCTCGAACTTCTCCTGGCCGCGGATGCGGGCGACGAAGTCCACGGCGACATGCTGGCCGTACAGGTCCGCGCTGGTGTCCAGTACGAAGGCCTCCACGGTGCGGGTGCGCCCCGAGAAGGTGGGGTTGGTGCCCACCGACACCGCGGCCTGGTAGCGCTCACCGGGGACGACGGTGCCGGTGATCGGGCCGTGTCCGAGGACGGTGAACCAGGCGGCGTAGACGCCATCGGCGGGGATCGCCGAGTACATCGGCGGCGCCACGTTCGCGGTCGGGAAGCCCAGCACCATGCCGCGTCCCTCGCCGCGGACGACGACGCCCTCGACGCGATGCGGACGGCCAAGCGCTTCGGTGGCCGCCACGACATCGCCGGCGTCCACGCAGGACCGGATGTAGGTCGACGAGAACGTGATGTCCTCGTTCTGGTGGTGCTCACTCACCAGCGACATGCCTTGCACCGCAAACCCGAATCGTTCGCCGGCCTTGCGCAATGTGTCGACGTTGCCCGCGGCCTTCTTGCCGAAGGTGAAGTTCTCCCCCACCACCACCTCGACGACGTGCAGGTGTTCGACGAGCAGCTCGTGGATGTAGCGATCCGGAGTGAGCTTCATGAAATCGGTCGTGAACGGCATCACCAGGAACACGTCGATGCCCAATTCCTCGACGAGCTCGGCGCGACGGGTCAGGGTGGTCAACTGCGCCGGGTGGCTGCCTGGAAACACGACCTCCATCGGGTGCGGGTCGAACGTCATCAGCACAGTCGGCACGCCGCGAGCCCGGGCGGCCTTCACCGCGTGGCCAATCAGCTCCTGGTGCCCTCGATGCACACCGTCGAAGACGCCGATCGTTAGGACGCATCGGCCCCAGTCCGTCGGGATGTCTTCTTGCCCCCGCCAGCGCTGCACAGCGGCAAGCCTACGACGCACGGTTTCGTACGGCTTCGCTAGTAGCCCAGAGCAGGTGAAGATTGCCTAAACTTTCTAAGCGTGAGTCCCGACGGCAACCCTCGCGACCTAACCACGGTTGCCCAGGACTACCTCAAAGTCATCTGGACCGCCCAGGAGTGGTCGCGGGAGAAGGTCAGCACCAAGCTGCTCGCCGAGCGGATCGGCGTGTCGGCCAGCACGGCGTCGGAGTCCATCCGCAAGCTCGCCGACCAGGGGCTGGTCGATCACGAGAAGTACGGCGCCGTGACGCTGACCGAGGCGGGTCGCCGCGCGGCGTTGGCGATGGTGCGCCGGCACCGGCTGATGGAGACGTTCCTCGTTCGCGAGCTGGGCTACAGCTGGGACGAGGTGCATGACGAGGCCGAGGTGCTCGAGCACGCGGTGTCCGATCGGATGCTCGACCGCATCGACGCCAAGCTGGGTCATCCGACCCGCGACCCACACGGCGATCCGATCCCGGCGGCCGATGGACGGGTGCCGACGCCCGATGCGCGGCAGCTGTCGGTGTGTCAGAACGGTGACGCGGGCACGGTGGCGCGAATCTCCGACGCCGACCCGGAGATGCTGCGGTATTTCGACAGTGTCGGCATCAGCCTGGATTCTCGGCTGCGGGTGCTGGCGCGGCGTGACTTCGCCGGGATGATCTCGGTGGCGATCGAGGGAGCCGAGGGCTCCGATGACACCACGGTCGACCTGGGAAGCCCTGCCGCAGAAGCGATTTGGGTGGTCGGCTAACGCGCCACGGTTCCGGCTCTATCGGGTGCCGGCTGCTTCAGCCCAGCCGACAGCACGAGCGCCGATAGCACGATTGCGACCAAGAGCAGCGCGGCGACATCTCCCCAAAGATGTCCCATCTGGTGCTCGGTGAAGGATTGCACCGCCATGATCGCGGCATGCACGACGCTGGACCACACCGCGAACCAGATCAGGCTGAGATTGGCCGCGGGGTTGCGTGCGGCGTTCAACAGGAAGGCTCCCAGCGTCGCGTAGATGCCGACGATCATCATGAAGTACACCGAATGGTGGGGTGCGCCGTGATGCCATGCCCACCCCGACGGCCACACCAGGGCCAGTGGATACAGCAGGATCATGATTGCGCCGAATACGGCGAGTGCGAGCTGCAGAAGCTTGTAGGGCGATCCCATTTGGGCAGTATGCGCGCGATAGGCTGCCACGCTGTCGCATTCGCGGTAAAGCGATTACAGCGTAGCGGGCCTCAACACGACCACCGACGTCGTCCGGTTCGGTCCGTCCGTCAGCAGTGCGATCACCTGACCGTCCGGGGCGGTCGCTGCGTAAACCCCATCGAAGCCAGCGGGTTTCAGCGGTCTGCCGTGCCGGGTGTCTTCCGTTTCGTCGGCAGTCAGATCGCGGCGCGGAAACGATTGCAGGCACGCCTCGTCGAGGGTGTAACTCAGGCGCGGTGACTCGGCGAGGTCGTCGAGGATGCGGGCTTGGTCGAGTCCGAACCGCCCGACGCGGGTGCGCCGCAACGCGGTGAGATGGCCGCCGACGCCGAGGGCAGCGCCAATGTCGCGGGCCAGCGCCCGAATGTACGTGCCGCTCGAGCAGTCAACTTCGACGTTCAGGTCGATGAGCCCGTCGTGGTGCCGGATGGACCGCACATCGAATCGGTCGATGCGGACCATGCGAGGCGCCAATTCGACGGTCTGCCCCTCGCGGGCCAGCTTGTAGGCGCGCTTGCCGCCGACCTTGATGGCGCTGACCGCCGAGGGCACCTGGGCGATCTCCCCGCGCAGCGCAGCGACCGCCTCGTCGACCTGGGTGTCGGTGACTGCGTCGGCCGAAACAGACTGCAGGAGTTCGCCTTCGGCGTCGTCGGTAGATGTCGTCTGACCCAGGCGAATGGTCGCGGCATACGACTTGTCGGTGGCAGTCAACAGGCCGAGGATCTTGGTGGCCCGTTCGATTCCGACGACGAGCACGCCGGTGGCCATCGGGTCGAGTGTGCCTGCATGCCCGACCTTGCGGGTGCCGAAGATGCGCCGGCACCGGCCCACCACGTCATGGCTGGTGACGCCGGCGGGCTTGTCGACGACGACCAAACCGGCGTCGGTCACAGCACGATCGCCGTCAGCGCGAGACCGTCCCGAACCGACCAGCGTCCCGACAGCGTCTGCAGCGGCGGGCCAGATTCGGCGGCCGGATCGATGAGAATGCGCGATACGAAGCCACCCGTTGTGCCGCTGTCGTCGACGTCGAACGTGATGTGGGCATCCTCGAAGCCGAGCCAGCGGTGCGTCAGCGGAAACCACGCTTTGTACGTCGCCTCCTTGGCGCAGAACAGGATTCGATCCCAGTGCAAACCGTCGGGCATCGCCTGTAATTCAGTACGTTCGGCCGGCAGGCTGATCGCGTCGAGCACACCCTTGGGCAGCACGTCGTGCGGTTCGGCGTCGAGGCCGATCGAGCGCACCGTGCCGAGCTTGCCGACGGCCGCGCCGCGGAAGCCCGTGCAATGCGTGAGGCTGCCAACGATGCCGTCGGGCCAGCACGGTTCACCCTTGTTCCCCTTCAGGATCGGGACCGGCGGCATCCCCAGCTCCTCCAGGGCAAGCCGCGCGCAGTACCGCACAGTGATGAATTCGTTGCGCCGCTTGGCCACCGACTTGGCGATCAATGGTTCCTCTTCCGGCAGCGGGGCCAATCCCGGTGGGTCGTCGTATGTTTCGGCGGCCGCCAAGGCTGCGACACCGGGTAGCACACCGCCGAGCAACGGTGCGGTCGTCATGACTGCCTGGCCCTGATGCGCTCCTGTACCTTCTCGGCGTGCTCCCGCATCTCCTGCGTGATCTGGAAGTGACCGCCGAACTCATTGAGGTAGCCCGGCGCGTAGTTCGGATCAGGCAGTATCTGCCGCAGCCATCGATATGGCTTGCGGCGCCGCCATTCTCGCGGATAGCCGACCGACACCTCTTCGAACCGCACGCCGTCATACCACGTGGTGCGCGGGATGTGCAGATGGCCGTAGACCGAACAGACCGCGTTGTAGCGGGTGTGCCAGTCGGCGGTCGCCGTGGTGCCGCACCACAGCGAGAACTCGGGATAGAACATCGCATCGCAGGGTTCGCGGACCAGCGGGAAGTGGTTCACCAGCACGGTCTGGTCCATCCAGTCGAGGTCCTCGAGGCGCTTGCGCGTGTAGGACACCCGGTCTCGGCACCACGCGTCGCGGGTGGCGTAAGGCTCGGCCGACAGCAGGAACTCGTCGGTGCCGACCACGTTGCGTTCACGCGCGATGGCCAGACCCTCGGCCTTCGTGCCTGCTCCCTGCGGTAGAAATGTGTAGTCGTACAGAATGAACATCGGCACGATCGTGGCCGGGCCGCCCTCCTCGTTCCACACCGGAAACGGGTGCTCCGGCGTGACGATGCCCATCTCGTCGCACATGTTGACCAGGTAGTCGTAGCGCGCCTTGCCGAAGATCTGCATCGGATCGTGGTTCGTCGTCCACAACTCATGGTTGCCCGGCACCCAGATCACCTTCGCGAACCGTTTTCGCAGGAGGTCCAGCGACCAGTGGATCTCGTCGGTCCGTTCGGCGACGTCCCCCGCCACGATGAGCCAGTCATCGGGCGAGGACGGATGCAGCGATTCGGTGATCGGCTTGTTGCCGGTGTGACCGGTGTGAAGGTCGCTGATCGCCCACAGCGTGGGTCGGCGGCCGTCTCGTGTCACAACCGACCAGCCTACTTGCGATATCGTCGGCCCCTGGACCGGCAACTAGAACATGTTCTCGTTTCCCGTCCGGGCGGGAGTGGCAGACCGATACACTCCCCGGAGGGTCGGACGAGCGTAAGGGGTGAAATGGTCGCCAAACTGCGCGTCCTGTCGGCGCTGTGCGCGCTGGTCGCGGCGGTGATCGTGGTCTGGCAGTCCAACCCGGCCGGACCGGTGCAGGTTGATGCGACCGACATCCCGATGACCAACGTCACCACGTCCATCAAGTGGCCGGTGATCGATACGACCGATCCGAGCCCGTTCGACCCCTGCCGGGAAATCCCGCTCGACGTCATCCAGCGCATCGGGCTGGCAGCCACACCGCCGACGCCCGAAGAGGGCCTGCGCTGCCACTACGACGCCGGTAACTATCAGATGGCCGTCGAGCCCTTCGTGTGGCGCTCCTACGAGGAGGCGCTGCCACCCGATGCCGTCGAGCTCGATATCAACGGTCACCGCGCGGCCCAGTACTGGATCATGAAGCCGACGGACTGGAACGACCGTTGGTGGATCACCTGCATGATTACGTTCAAGACCAGCTACGGCGTGATTCAGCAGTCGCTGTTCTACTCGCCCATCTACGCTGCCGACGACGTCGACTGCCTACAGGCGAATCTGCAACGCGCGCGCGAGCTTTCGCCGTACTACATCTACTAACCGTCACGGACACCACGGCGGGATCGGGCAGAAGTTGAGGCCCGGGGGCGGCCGTGGAGGCGGCGGCGGTGGCGCTTCGCCTTCAAAAATGTTCTGCGCGACGTTGCCCTGGCCGAAATAGACGTACCAGTAGGTGTGGCAGACGTTGTTGTCCCACACCACCGGGTTGGTCCGCAGATTGCCCGTCTGCACGGGCGGATCTCCCGGGCACCAGTGACACGGGCCCGATGGGTTGTCCTCCGGACAGCCCGGCCAGCTACGTAGTGGGATCGGATCACCGGGAAGGGCGCTGGCAGCACCGGGGAACACCCCCGCGACGCTGCCCGAGAGCAGCACTGTCGTTGCGAGGCCCACAACTAGCCGTTTCATACGGACATCGTCGATCCGGGAAGCACGCTGGTCTGGGGTAGTTGACTACTCCAATTTTCGGCTCCGTAGGTCCTCGCTGCCATCGATGACGAGGTTGCGTAATCTTTGTTAGGTGACCGCAGTAACTTCCGCCGCGCCCTCGTCACAGCTTCGCTCCAGAATCAGGCAGGTCACCGGCCGTGCCGTCAGCACGCTACTGAAGCTGCCGCCACACACCACGGACTACCGGGTGATCCGAGGCTTGCGCACGCCGATGCGCGACGGCGTCGAACTGATCGCCGACCACTACGAGCCGCAGACCTCCAGTCCCGCGGGCACGCTCTTGGTCCGTGCCCCATATGGCCGCGGGTTTCCGTTCTCGATCCAGTTCGCCGCGGTGTATGCGTCGCGGGGCTACCACGTGATCATCCAAAGTGTGCGCGGCACATTCGGGTCCGGCGGCGAGTTCAACCCGATGGTCAACGAAATCGCCGACGGCGCCGACACAGCCGCCTGGTTGCGTGCCCAACCGTGGTTCACCGGGTCGTTCGCCACCATCGGAATCTCCTACCTTGGCTTCACTCAGTGGGCGCTGTTGACCGACCCGCCGCCGGAGATGAAAGCCGCGGTCATCACCGTCGGCCCGCACGACCTGAGCGCCCCGCGCTGGGGTACAGGCTCATTCGGCCTCAACGACTTCCTCGGCTGGTCCGACATGGTCGCCCACCAGGAGGATCCGCGCCGCATCCGCGCGCTGGTCCGCCAGGTCCGGGCCCGACGGGCACTCACCCACGCCACCAGCGCGCTGCCGATCGGCGAGGCGGGCAGGGCGCTGCTAGGCACCGGTGCGCCGTGGTTCGAATCGTGGCTCGAGCATCCCGAGCACGACGACCGACACTGGGCGCCGCTGCAGCTACATCAGGCGCTGGAGCGCACACAGATCCCGGTCCTGCTGCTCAGCGGATGGCAGGACCTGTTTCTCGAACAGACGCTGGCGCAGTATCAACGGCTGCGTGAGCGTGAAATACCGGTCGCGGTCACGATCGGGCCGTGGACCCACACGCAGCTGATGACCAAGGGTGCCCCAACGGTCATCCGAGAATCGTTGGGCTGGTTGGGCGCCCATTTGGCGGACACCCGCCGGGTGGCGCGCAAACCGGTGCGGCTTTATGTCAACGGGCACGGATGGCGGGACCTGGACGATTGGCCGCCCGCGATGCCCGAACGCGTCCTGTATCTACAGCCGGCGGGCCGACTCGGCGACACCGCGCCCGGTGCGGACACGCAGGCGTCGAGCTTCACCTACTACCCTGCCGACCCGACGCCGACCATCGGCGGTCGGCTGTTGTCGCCAGAAGGCGGCTACCGCAACGACACTCGGCTCGCCGAGCGCGCGGATGTGCTGACCTTCACCGGTGACCCGCTGCCCGCAGATCTGTACGTCGTCGGGAACCCGCTGCTGCAGCTGTCCCACTCGTGCGACAACCGCTACAACGACCTGTTCGTCCGGATCAGTCAGGTCGATCAGCGGGGCCGCTCCCGCAACGTGAGCGACGGATATCTTTGTGCCACACCGGATTCACGCAACATGCGGATCGAACTCGACGCGATCGCGCACCGCTTCCCCGCCGGGTCTCGGATTCGGGTGTTGATCGCCGGCGGTTCACACCCCCGGTTCGCGCGCAATCTCGGCACCGGCGAACCGTTGATCAGCGGGCGGCGACTGGCCGCGGCGACGCATACCGTGCACCTGGGCGAGGGCGGCACCTCGCGGCTCGTGCTGCCCGCGGGCCCGCGACCGCCGTCGGACGAAGCTTTCCCTAGTCATCCAAGATGAAAGCGGGAGAAGAGTATTGACCCCACACAAGTGGCGGCGAAACTAGCGGCGGCGCGACCTGTATCGCGACGTGTCCGGGCCGTTGAGTTGTGATTGTTCTGGCGTGGTGTTCGCCGATGTTCGGTATCGCTTGCGCGGTCCCTGTGCCAAGAAACAGCAGTGCTGGTGCCGTCACGCCTGCGATAGCGGCGCCGAGGGCACCCGCGACGAACTTCTTGCGGATGGGGGTGGTGTTCATGATGTGCTCCTTGTCGTGTCGCCGCCCTGGATGGGCCGCGTGTACACGTAGGAGGAGCCATCTGCCCCGCGTCTGACACTTTTTGGGAAACTCGTTCGGCCGGCCTCGGCGGTCAACCCACTGAGCGACGTACTTTTTCGGAGATTTCGGCCAGCGTGGCGTCGTCGTGCACCGGCGCCGCCCAGGTCGGGTCCACCGGCAACGGAACCCAGCTCTTGCAGCCCGCGTACTCGGGCGCACGGGCCAGCCGAACGGGCTCGACTAGCGGGCTGGCCTGCACCACGAGCACGGTGAGCCGATGCTTTGGGCGGAAATCCACCCGATCCTGCTGGACCGAATCAGCGGTCCAGATGTGAAGCGGCGCGATCGCGTCGAGCGCATCGGGCTGGCCGACCTCAACGGCGGCAACGACTTTGGCGCCGGCACGAAGTACGACAGCCTCGTCTGTGCTGTCCGCCGCCGCGGCGTCGAGCAGGTCACGATGCTCGGGTCGCACCCGTTCGGTGTGGCTATGCGCGACGGTCGGAAACAGCAGGAAACGGGAAGCCGTTACCGCGAACCGCTTTTCGTGAATGCCGCCCTTGCGCAGCAACACGGTCTGCCTGCCGTCGAGCAGCGCATGGATCGCCGCGCTCCACTCCTTGAGCGCCGGTTGGGTCAAGATTGTGGTCACCTGGCTGCGAGTCGCGCCCGCACCTCCGGCCGCCGCAGCGGGGGAACGGTCTTCGGCGGCTGCCGTCGCGGCGCCAGACCAGCCAGCAGCCGCGTGGTGATCTCGGTGACTTCGGCGACCGCGGTCTCGAAGGGCTCGACGTTGGCGCCCGTCGGGCGTGTCACACCGCTGACCTTGCGGATGTACTGGCGCGCGGCCGCCTCGATCTCCTCGGCTGTCGCCGCCGGCTGCAGGCCGCGCAGCTCCGTGATATTTCGGCACATACCGCCACGATAGGTTGATCTGATGGCCGACGACATCTTGCTCATCGAGACTGAAGACCGGGTGCGGACCCTGACGCTGAACCGGCCGCAGTCGCGCAACGCGTTGTCGGCCGAGCTCCGCAGGCAATTCTTCACCGCGCTGCGCGATGCGGAGGGCGATGGCGACGTCGACGTCGTCATCGTGACCGGCGCCGACCCGGTGTTCTGCGCGGGCCTGGATCTCAAGGAGCTGGGCGATTCATCGCAGCTGCCCGACATCTCGCCGCAGTGGCCGCCGATGACCAAGCCGGTGATCGGCGCGATCAACGGCGCTGCCGTGACCGGCGGCCTGGAGATCGCGCTGTACTGCGACATCCTGATCGCCTCCGAACAGGCACGGTTCGCCGACACCCACGCCCGCGTCGGGCTCCTCCCCACCTGGGGGTTGAGCGTGCGCCTGCCACAGAAGGTCGGTGTCGGGCTGGCCCGCCGGATGAGCCTGACCGGTGACTATCTGTCCGCGCCCGAAGCGCTGCGCGCCGGGCTGGTCACCGAGGTGGTGCCACACGACGAATTGCTGCCCGCGGCGCGCAAGGTCGCCGCGTCGATCGTCGGCAACAACCAGAACGCGGTGCGTGCGCTGCTGGCGTCGTATCACCGCATCGACGCCGCGCAGACCGACGCGGGGCTGTGGATCGAAGCGATGTCGGCGAAGCAATGGATGAATTCAGCGACGGGCAACGACATCGCCGCCAACCGCGATGCGGTGCTTCAGCGGGGCCGCGCACAAGTGCGCTCGCGCGAACCTCTTTAGAAAATCTCTCCCGAAAAGTGTGCGAGCGGCGCGGGGTGGCACTCCTACCCGTGAGAGCGGCCCATCGTTGAGGCGCTGCCCAAAAGTTGGTGAGGGAAATAGTGAGTTCCGAGTGGTACGAGAACTACTACAAGATGCGCGCGGCCATCTTTGAAGAGTCAACAGAGGCCGCAAGGAGTGCGCGTGCGTTCTACCGGGACATCGTCGGCGCTGACGCCATCGTGCGGCTCACGGTGGCGCTGAGGCTGCAGGTGACTGAAGGCGGGCAAGATTGGGCAATCGAAGTTGCGGAGTGGGAGCGAACCGCCGAGTTCCTGGACTGCTACGAGACGCAGCCACTGGATGACGAGGAACGCTACTGGCTACTGGAGTTGATCATCGCGTCGTTTGATGATCACCTGCGCATCCAGGGGCCGGACGAACGGGTGGCAGCCCGAGTTCGGCGTCACCTGATCGAGTCGTTTGAAGCGCATCGCGCCACGGTGGAGTACTGGGCATGCCTGGCGGAACCCGCGACAACTCGCTTCGCTATCACACCGTTGATGCGCGAGTTGTGGGAGTTTTGCCGAACGTAACGCTGCATCTGACGGGTCGGGCGAGGTCGCCGTGAAGGCGGATGGTGTTGTGCCGTGCTCACGGAGCGCGGGATCCACAAATCGCGTATCCCAACATATCAACGCTCACAGCGCATTTCGGCATCAACAGCCACGCGGTCTGGGCCGCCTCGGCACTGTGTGATCGCGGTCTGCCTCCTTTTGTAGTCGCCCGTCCGGGGACGCTCCGAAGAAGCCCTCGAAAAAGTGTCAGACCGACAGGGAGTGGCGGCTCATACAGGTGAGCGCTGTCCATCTGGGCCGCGGCAATGCAAAAGGAGCACAACATGAACATCACCCACACCCGTGACGCTCGCCGAAGATGGCGCGGCGCTTCCCCCGGCGTGCGACGCTGGTTGATCGTCCTGATGCTGGCGCTGGGCGTGCTGCTCACGCTCAACGCGCCGGCAGCCCATGCCGCGCCGACGTTGACGGCGAGCGAGAACCCAGTGTTCATCCCCTACAGCAAGGACACAGAAGACATCACGCTGGCATGGACCGTGGAGCCCTGGCAGCTGCTGGCGACCTTGACCGTCACCGAGAGCGGTACGCCCGCACCGGTGATCGACAAGACGGTGGGCCCAACACCGCCGCCCGGCGGCGAGCCGCTGACGGTCACCTACGGCAAGACCTACACCGCTGAGCTCAAGGATGTCATCACCCAGCAACCGCTCGTCGCGCCGCTCACCATCACCACGGACCGGATCGACATCAAAATCGACATGGGCTGCCTGGTGCAGTGCATCACCGAGCCCAAAGTGGAGCCGCACGGGGGCTGGGCAAAATTCACCATCAACACCACCGAGACGGCGAGCATGACCCTCGAGGCGAGCAAAACGAAGCCCAACGCCAACGGCACGTGGAACAACCCCAAAGATGTGGCCGCCTCCAATGCCACGATTCTGCCGACCCAGAACTGGACGGCGCCGCTGCCCAACCTGGACTCGAACACGACCTACTACTACGTCGTGCGCGCCCATGACACCAACGGCAACGAGCAGATCAAAACGGGCAGCTTCAAAACGCTGACCCGGCGCGTGGAGGTCACCTTCGCCGAGATCCAGATGATCGACGACAGCGACGACTTAGGCGACTGCGACTGCTTCTTCTGGTTCAACGCCGGCGACGAGACACCGAAGCCCTGGGGTGACTTCCAGCATCAGAAGAGCATCGCAAGCGGCACGACCGTGCACCCGAACGTTACGTTCACCATCGACAACGCCCCGAGCGAGATCCTGATCCGTGCGCTCGGATACGACGACGACAGCGCCTTCGGTTCGCTCTGCTCCGCCGGCACCGGCTACCTGCCGTACACCGGGAACGCGACGTGGATAACGACCTCGGGCATGGCCGAGGACTGCCAGCAGCTGACCGGGGACCAGGTCACGGTGTCGGTCTCCCACCAGGGACAACCCGCTGCGCCGGACGCCGTTGACGAGCAGTTCACGGAGCAGTTCACGATCTCCGCGGGATTGGGGCCGCTCGTATATAAGGTCCACGGGTCCTACAAGGTGACATATGCGTAACCCGGGCGTCTCGAGAAAGTGTCAGACGACCGGGAACACACCTTGAACAGCATCGACAGCCGCAAGAAGTTCGTCCCGCCTTGGACACTGCCGGCCGCCGGTGTGGCCCTCGTCATCCTCGTTACTGGGTGCGCGGGCGGCGGCGTGACCGGCTCCGTCACTACCTCGACGCCGCCGGTGCCGTCGGTCGTCGCGCTCATGCCCAATGACCACGGATACGTGCGGGTGGAATCGAAGTCGGGAAACATGCGCTGCTCGATCGCTGCCAACCTGGTGGCCTGCCAAACCTCTGCCGACAACTGGCCTCGACATCCGGACGGAACGCCTTTTCACTGCGCGAGCGTGACAGCAGGTGGCGAATTCCATTGGGTCGACGCCGATCTCGGGGCACTCGAGGGCCGAATCACGATGGACTACCAAACCTACCGAGCGCAGGGCTGGACGATCAGCGCGGCTGCTGGTGAAACCACATTCACGAACGACCGCAGTGGTCACGGCATGGTCGTCAGCACAGCAGACGTACAACCGTTCTGACGCGAACGACGCGGTGCTGCAACGGGGTGGCGCACACATGCGCTGAACTTTCGTACGCTGCGACCGTGAACAAAGCGCACGAGGCCTGCGGCAGCGACGAGTGGCGGCAGGCGATACGAGAAGTCATCCTGCCCTGGGCGCTGGGCGAAACCGATCTCGGTGACAACGTGCTCGAAGTCGGGCCCGGCTACGGTGCAACGACCGATGTGCTGAGCCAGTCGGTACCGCGGCTAACCTCGATCGAGATCGACGACGAGCTCGCGGCCATGTTGTCGGACCGATTCGCGGATGTGCCGTCGGTACAGATCGTGCACGGCGACGCGACGTCACTTGAGTACACCGACGACACCTTCTCCGGCGCGGCGTGCTTCACGATGCTGCATCACGTCCCGACGAACGAGCTTCAGGACCTGCTGTTCGCCGAAATCGCCCGGGTGCTCAAGCCAGGCGCCCCGCTGGTGGCCAGCGACAGCCTGGCCAGCGACGAGCTCGAGGCCCACCACGAGGGCGACACCTATAACCCCGTCGACCCGTCGTCGTTGCCATCACGGCTGGCCACGGCCGGGTTCGAGGGTGTCGAGGTGCGCACGAATCCGTTTGGTTGGGCAGCCATCGCGCGGGTCGCCAAAAAATAGGTGGAAAAAGTGGGCGAGGAGCGCGTGGTCGGCGCTCCTATCCATAACCGCAGCCTAACCAGGGCAGCGATCACCTCAGGAGAACGCCATGACCACCACCCGCACCAGATTCGCCGTCCTAATGGGTGCTGCGATCGTCGGCGCGGCGGCAGCTGCCTTATTTCTCGGTGCGGATACCGCACGGGCCGTGCCTGAACCCGCCGATCGTGGCGGGGCGGTGACCCTCGATTACCTTCCCGCGCCGCGTGAATGCGGTTCGTGCGGGGCAAGTAATCCGCAGCCCGATACGTCGGGGTACCCCGATACCCGCCTCAACCCGCCACCCGGCCTGAATCCCCCGCCGGGTCTTGGGGTTGGGCTCGGTGGTCCCGATACCCTGCCGCCGGCGGGAGCATTCAATCCGCAGACAGATCCCCCGAGCACCCCGGCTGAGCCGTAGGGTGCGTTCGACGGAAGGCTCACGGCGCAACGGGCACGACTCGGGTCTTGCTTATGCCCAAACAGCCTGGTCGAATATCAGCAGCACGACCTTTGTCATGGGAAGCACAGTCATGACGGCAGTACCCAGCTGGGACATCGTTGGCCCAGCGGAGACCGACGCGGAGCTCGCCCGCGCCGCCGCTGCCGGTGACCGTGAAGCGTTCGCAGGCATCTATGACCGCTACGCCGACCGGCTCCACGATTTCTGTATCGGAATGCTGCGCGACCGCGACGGCGCCGCCGATTGCGTCCAGGATGTGTTCTGCACCGCCGCGACCCGACTGCCGCAGCTGCGAGATCCAGACAAGCTGCGCCCGTGGCTGTACGCGATCGCCCGCAACGAAGCGCTGCGCCGCATCCGGGACCGGCGCCGCGAAACACCTTCTGACGAACTGCCTGAGGCCGTGTCTCATGAGCCTGGCCCCGAAACCCTGGCTGCCCGCACCGAATTGGCCGATCTGATCGCCGAGGCCGCCGGCGGGCTGTCCGACCGCGACCGCTCGGTGCTCGAGTTGGCCTACCGCCACGGCCTGGATGGACCCGACCTCGCCGATGCCCTCGGGGTGAGCCCCAACCATGCCACCAAGTTGGTGTACCGGTTGCGTGAGACCGTCGAACGTTCCCTTGGCGCACTGCTGATCTCACGCCGCGCCCAGAACACCCGGGGCGGGTGCCGCGAACTCGCCGCGATCCTGGACGGCTGGGATGGACAGTTCAGCGTGCTGATGCGCAAACGCATTTCGCGCCACATTGAGTCCTGTCTCACCTGCGACGAGGAGCGGCGACGGGTGGTCAGCCCCGTCGCGCTGCTCGGCGCCGCTCCGGCGTTCATCCCCGCACCCGCACCGCTGCGCGAACGCACCCTCAGCGAAATTCAGCTCACCGCATCGGCCACCGCGATAGAGGCCAACACGACCGATCCCAAGCCCGAGGCCTCGGCGCCCGGCGGGACCCCGCCGATCGCGGTCGAGAATGTCGACGATGTCGACGACGCCCGCAGCGATCGCACCCGCCGCGTGGCGCTGGTGATCGGGTTATTCGCCGCCACCCTGATGGCGTCGCTGGGGCTGACCATTGCCTGGCTGCAAGAAAAGACCACCACCATCGAACCCGCCGACATGAGTACGGCCACCCAACCAATCAGCGCCACACCGAGCGGCCAACCGAGCCAAACCCCAAGCAACCCAATTCCAGCTCCGCCGGTCGTGTCGGCGGAATCGACCACTCCAGCCGTATCGACGCCCCCCGTCACCGAAACTTCTACGCCAACAAATGTCTTCACCGCACCGCCGCCGACGTTAGAGACGGACTCACCCGTGTCCGAACCGTCGGTGCAACCGACTCCGCGCGTGTCGGAGCCGCCCGCTCCACCTACCCGGCGGACTTCCTCCGGGCCGACTAACTCGTCACCGCCGCGGACCACCCGTTCGCAGCAGCCTCCGCCAGGAATTGTGGCTATTCCCACAGGGAATCCGGACCCTCCGAAACGGCGCGTAACGCGAAGGGGCACAGGGCTCTAACCCACCCTTGCAGCCAGCGAGTCTCAGGCGCTACGGCAGCCGTTCAAGAAAATACTCGGAAAACTGTCCGGGTGGCGCTAGATCGACGCTCCTACACATGACAGCGGCCATCCGGGCCCCTGCATTACCCAGAATCGATTCTGTGAAGGAGGAAGATCCATGGCCAGTGTCAGCTTTTCCCACATCGGCTACATCACCGCCATCGAGCCGGGCGACACTCACCACGTCTCGTGGAATAACGCTGCGGCCCAACGGGTGTGGGCATTCAGCGTGGATGCGATGCTCTCGCTGAAGATCCCGCCTGCAATCGGGGCGTCTGCACGCGTCGAGATCACGCGCGTCGAGTATCGCGAGGTCAACAACGGCGCGGGCAACCTAGAAAAGGAGATCCACTGGTGGATCAAGAATACGGGGACGACCGACGCCAGCTACGCCATTCACATGGCCACGATCAAAGAGTGAGGAGAAACGCCATGAAACTGCTTGTGCTGTGCGACTCCGCCGGGAACATCCAGTCGGTGGCAGTCCCGAACCCGGAACTGCCCGGCAAACTGCAATTAGAAGTCGAGGGCGGACCGACGGCCCGCGAGCTCGAGGTTGACGAACGCGAGATCGGGCGGGAGGACCTGCTCGGCCAGAAGGGCGCGAAAGCGCAGGGACGAGCTCTCCAGAAGCTCCGTGAGCTGATGTAGTACACGCCGTCGCCGTACGCAACGGGCACACCCGTACGTCGTGAGGTTATCGCTGACCATCAGGGCCACCGTGAGGGGCCCTGATGGTTTTGCGATAGGGCGAGCCAGTCTGACTCTGCCGCAGTCTGATTCGCCAAGTTCTCTCAACGTTCTGGTCCTCCAAGAATTGTCCGCCCGGCGGTGGTGGTGGCTCTTACCCAGGAATGCGGGCATCGGGTCCCACCGTCGAGAAGGAGCACGTTCATGACCACCACCCACGCCAATTACGGCAGCAACAACGACGACAACGCCGCCATCGTCATCGGCAACGACAGCCAAGCCGGCGCTGGCCTCTTCGGTGACAACAACGACGACAACACCGCCATCGCCATCGGCACCGATAGCGGGGCTTCCGCAGGCGCGAACGTGGTCGCTGTCAGTTTCTACAACAACAACACGGGCAACAAAGCCCTTGCCATCAACGGCGGTACGGCACTCGCCGGTTTCAACGGCAGCGACAACGACAACAACAGCGCCACCGCCTTTGGACCCGACAGCCTGGCCGCGGCAGGCGGCGGCGAGGTCTTCGGGCTTACTCTGGGCAACTTCAACACTGGCAACGAAGCCACCGCCACGCAGGGCGGCGAGGCTTTGGCTGGCGTCAACGGTGACTTCAGCGACAACAACACCGCCACCGCCTCCGACGCCGGCAGCCTGGCCTCGGCCGGCTCCGGCGGCTTCAACCTCGACGACTACGGCGCTGCCGCGACCGGTGGGCAGACCGACGTCCAGCCATAGGAGTGGGTTGGCTGAGAAAAAAATAAGTTGGAAAAAGTGTGCGAGGAGCGCGTGGTCGTCGCTCCTACCTGTAGCCGCAGCCCAACCGGGGCAGCAAACCCACACCAAGGAAACCGGCCATGACCACCACGTACGACACAGACCCGAACACCCAGACGGTCGCGGCCGCGTGGGCGTCGAGCCCACTGGGTCAACCGGAGCGCGAACTCCGACACGGCTTCGCCACCGCCGAGCCGGCCGAATTCGATGAGCCGAAGTCGCCCGCCAAGCGGGCGATTCTCGCGGCGGCGCTCGCGGCCGGCGTCATCGGAGGCGCCGTGCTCGGCGTCTCGCTGTTCGACTTCAGCGACTCCTCCCAGCCCACGGTTGTGGAGCAGGGAGCTGTCCCCGGACACGCCGTCGTCGTCGGCCCAAACGGAACCGCACCTGCTCCGTCCACACAGGTTGTGCCCGAGCAGAAAGCGGCTCCGAGCGTCGTCGTGCCGGCGCCTCAGCGCGGGCCGGGTCCGGTCGTTGTCGCCACACCTCCGGTAGCCCCACCTCCGGCGGCCCCGCCGAGCGAGCCCCCGGTGGTCGTCGATGTCCCGAATCCGGACTACCCGCCGCTTCCGCCCAAGCCGGAGGATCCGAAGCCCGAGCCGCCGAATCCGGTGCCGCCGGTGCCGGACGATCTGGATTTCAAGCTGCCGGACCCGCCGAAGCCGGACCCCAAGCCGGTCCCGGACGATCTGGATTTCAAGCTGCCGGACCCGCCGAAGCCAGACCCCAAGCCGGTCCCGCCGGTTTTCCTGCCGGACCTTCCGCTGGCTCCCTCCCCGCAGCTCAATCCGCAGCCGGAACCGCCGAGCTTGCCGGACTTGGTCCTGCAGGCACCGGTCAAGTCGTAGCATCACCGCTACCCAGGTTGGGGGACGATGTCATGACCGCAGCATCCTATTGGGACATCGTGGGGCCGTCCGGAAGCGATGCGGAGCTCGCGAGAGCATCCGCGGCCGGCGACCGGACGGCTTTCGCGGACATCTACGACCGCTACGCCGACCGCTTGCACGATTTCTGCGTCGGAATGCTGGCTGATCGGGACGGCGCGGCCGACTGCGTGCAAGACGTGTTCTGTATTGCGGCGACGCGCCTTCCGCAGCTGCGGGATCCGGATAAGTTGCGGCCCTGGCTCTACTCGATCGCCCGCAACGAGGCGCTGCGGCGAATCCGTGAGCGTCGGCGCGAAGCACCATCCGAAGAGCTGCCCGATACGGCCTCGGGTGAACCCGGTCCGGAGACCTTGGCCGCGCGCACCGAACTCGCCGATCTGATCGCCGACGCCGCGGGCGGGCTTTCCGACCGCGACCGCTCCGTGCTGGAGCTGGCGTTCCGGCACGGTTTGGATGGGCCCGACCTCGCCGAGGCGCTGGGGGTGTCTGCCTCCAACGCGAACACGATCGTGCACCGGCTGCGCGGGACCATCGAACGTTCGCTTGGCGCACTGTTGGTTTCGCGCCGCGTCCGAAACAGCGGCGGCTGCGCGGAACTGTCGGCGATACTCGACGGCTGGGACGGCCACTTCAATGTGCTTATGCGCAAACGCATTTCGCGCCACATCGAGTCGTGTCAGACATGCGACGAGGAGCGGCGACGGCTTGTGAGCCCAGTTGCGCTGCTGGGCGCCGCACCAGCGTTCATCCCCGCGCCGGCATGGCTTCGCGAGCGCACACTGAGCGAGGTTCAGCTGACGTCCGCCGCAAGTCCGATCGGCGACGGCGGAGCCGATGCGGGCCGTGGTACCCGCAACTCTTTGTTGCCGGTCACGGTCTTCGTCGTCGCGTTGCTCGCCGCGCTCGGGTTGACCTTCGTTTGGATCAACCTGCAAGAGACGACGACGATCCAGAGCCCGATCGAGGTCAGCGAAACCGCGCCGCCCCCGGCTGCGCCCAGCCCGGTGGCTCCACCGCCGCCGCCACCACCGCCGACGGCCAGCGTGAAGCCACCCCCTCCGGCAACCGCACCGCCCCCCCGGCGGACGCCGACGATTGAGCAACCGTCCGCGGAGCCCACACCCGTTGCACCGCCGCCGATTTCAGAGCCGACGCCGGTCCAGCCTCCGCCCCCACCGCCCCCACCGCCACCGCCACCGCCCTGGCCTCCGTGGCCCGAGTGGCCACAGTGGCAATGGCCAGACCCCCAAGGCCCGCGGCCAGGCGGTGGTGACCTCACCGGGCCGGGTGACTTGGTCCTGCCCGGCCAGGGCGGGTCGAATGGTTCGCGGCCTTGTTCGGCAATTCAGTGCCCGCCGTGAGCCACTATCCGGTTCCCGGCGCCAGCAGTAACCTCACAGGTTGCGCCAAGGTTGAGGGGCTAACCCAGTAGGGGGCGTCATGACTGCGGTACCCAATTGGGATCTGGTGGACCCGCGCCACACAGACGCGGAACTGGTTGGCGCCAGCATGGCCGGTGACCGAGCGGCGTTCGCGCAGATCTATGACCGCTACGCCGACCGGCTACACGACTTCTGCGTGGGAATGCTGCGTGATTTCGACGCTGCCGCCGACTGCGTCCAGGAGACGTTCTGTCTCGCCGCGACCCGCCTTCCCCAATTGAGAGAGCCCGACAAATTGCGCCCATGGCTGTACGCGATCGCGCGCAACGAATCGCTGCGCCGGCTGCGGGATCGCCAGCGCGAAACGCCATCTGACGAATTGCCGGACATCGAGTCCGACGATGCCAGCCCCGACACCCTGGCTGCACGCACCGAGCTCGCCGATTTGATTGCAGAGGCCGCGGGGGGCTTGACGGACCGCGACCGCGCGGTCTTTGACTTGGCTTTTCGCCACGGCCTGAACGGGCCGGACCTCGCCGATGCGCTTGGTGTCAGCCACACCAACGCCAACACAATGGTGCAGAGGCTCAGGGGAACGATCGAACGCTCCCTCGGTGCATTGTTGGTATGTCGCCGCCGCAACCCAGGCGGATGCGCGGAACTCGGCCAGATCCTCGCGGGCTGGGACGGACAGTTCACCGTGCTGATGCGCAAACGCGTGTCGCGGCATATCGAGTCGTGTCCAAACTGCGACGAGGAACGACGCCGATTGGTCAGTCCCGCTGCATTGCTCGCTGCCACACCGGCCTTCATTCCCGCGCCGAAATGGCTGCGCGACAAGACACTCGGCGACATCCAGCTGGTCTGCCACGCCAGCGCCATGGATGGCCTATCAGACGATGAGGCCGCCTCCCACCACGACGATTCGGGCGCATCCGATGTTGACGGCGCCAGCGGAGAGCAAGGCCGCAGACGAGTGTTGCTGGCCGCCTTGTTGATCGCCGTGTTGGGTACCACTGCCGGACTGATGTTGGCGTGGCTGAACCGCGAACCCACCTCGATTCTTCCTACCGAGATCAGTGGAACGTCACCCACGAGCCAGGCCACCTTCCCGATCAGCTCATCGCCAACCCACACCACCGCGCCCGTGCCGACCACCGAGCCCGTCGCCCCTCTCCCCCCGGCCGCGGACTTACCCCAGGTGCCTGGTACAGCAGCCACGCCCGAGCTGATTCCGTCCGAGCCTCCGCCTTACTCGCCGCCGTCCGAACCAGCACCACGGACACGGCCGACGGCTATTACGCGGAGCGCGCCGTCGTATTCGCCGACACGGACGGCGGATCCGACTTCCCCGGGTGGCAATCTCGGCGGAGGAAACCAAGGCGGAAGCGATCGCAATCCCCCGCCTGGCGGTTCTGCTCCTTAGCAGACGTCGACCTGGCCGCGAAAATTCTCTGGCCAAAAAGTGTGCCAGTGGCGCGCGGTTGGCGCTCCTACCTATGAGCCCAGGAGAGGAGCCCATCATGCACATCAACAACAGCCGCAAGAAGTTCGTCACCGCTGCGTTCGCCGCGATCGCCGGCGCGGTGGCTCTGACGGGCTGCCAATCGCCGTTCACAAGCGCTGAGCCAGATTATGAAGCGCTGGAGAGTTACGTCTTCGATGAGGTCAACGGCGACTTTCCGTCGCAGATCTCGCGCGAGGTGTCAGGTGTCGATTGTCCGCGGCAGGCGGACACCGTGACGTCTGGTGAGTCGTTCGTTTGCACCGTGGATGTCGACGGTCATGCCGTGCGCGTGGAAGTGACGGCAAAGAACGAAGGGCTCGACTTCAACACCCTCGACATGGTCTACGACCTCGGACCCGCCGCGCAGGACTTCGCGGATCAAATTTCGAACGAGGTCGAGTTTCCCATCACCCTGAGCTGCGGCGAAGGCCTGAAGGTGGTTCCGATCGGAGACTCGTTCGAGTGCACCGCCGCCGATGAGTACGGCGACACCCGCACCATCAGGATCACGGCCAACCCGGACGGCGAATTCTGGGAGGTTCTCGACTAGCGCTAGCCGGAAGCCCCGACATCGCGGTGTAGCGTGAGATCGCCTGCGTCTAGGGTTCCGCCGACCGCCCGCCTGTGATCGACATTCAGGGCCGCCGGGACTGGTCCGAGCGGCGCCAGGACACCTTGGTGATCCACACCTGACGGGATAAAAGCCCTGAGGGCTCCTTTAACTGCGCTCTGACACAGAGCCCAACCCGAGGAGCCGCCTGGTGACACCCTCCATCGTGCTCGCCGTGTTGTTCGCGGCCGTGCTGCACGCGATCTGGAATTCGTTGGCGCATGCCGTTAGCGACCGGCTGGTGGGCTTCGCGTTGATCGGATTGGTCGACGCGGTCGGCGGCGCGGCCCTGGCGGCGGCCGGTGGTCTGCCGCCTGCGGGAGCGTGGCCGTTCATCGTCGCCTCCGCGCTGACCCACACGGCATACAACCTCTTCCTGCTGGCGAGCTATCAGCTCGGGGAGTTCAGCCAGATGTATCCGCTGGCTCGAGGCACATCGCCGTGGGTGGTGGCTCTGGTATCGATCGTGGTGTTGCACCGAGCGCTGTCCATCACCGAACTGGCCGGTGTGCTTGCGGTGTCGGCCGGACTTATCGGTCTGGTGCTGATCGGTGGTCGGCCCGGGCGCAAGGATCTGCCGGCACTGACGGCGGCGCTGCTCACTGGGCTGATGATTTCGAGCTACACCGTGATCGACGGCGTTGGAGTCACACATGCGCCTCTGCTGGCCTACGCGGGGTGGATGTTCTTGCTTCAGGCGCCTCCGATCGTGATGATCGCGCTGATCCGACGCCGCGGAAAGTTGGTCGCTGCGATGCGTGCCTGCGCGTTTCCCGGTCTGACGGGCGGCGCCATCTCATTGGTCGCATACACGATCGTGTTGTGGGCGCAACTCAGCGGCGCCCTGGCGACGATCGCCGCGCTGCGGGAGACGAGCATCGTGTTCGGCGCCCTGATCGGGTCGGTGTTCCTTGGCGAACGGCTCGGGCCACGCCGTGCGATCGCCGCCGCCGTAGTGCTCGGCGGGGTGGTTCTGATCAGCCTGCCGTGACCATCAACCGGTGCCGGGCACCAGCCAGTGGCCCGAGAAGGCGCGCCAGCCGACGAACGCCAGGCGCAACACCATGAAGGTGCTCAAGCCTGACCAGATGCCGAGCAGACCCCAACCGAATGCCAGCGACAGCCAGGTCAACGGCAGGAATCCCACCAGCGCGCTGATCAACGTCGCGTTGCGCATGAACTTTGCGTCGCCGGCGCCGAGCAGCACCCCGTCAAGCGCGAAAACGATTCCAGCGATGGGCAATTGGGCCACCATGAACCACCACGGCACGCCAATCGCGTCGAGCACGGAACGGTCATTGGTGAACACGCTCGGAAACACCGACGCGCCGACGGCGAAGATGCCCGCCAGCACCGCGCTGGCCACCGCGGAAAAAATCGTCACCCGCCATGCGACGGACTTGGCATGCGCCAGTTCACCAGCTCCCAACGCGGCGCCCACCAGCGACTGCGCCGCGATAGCCAGCGAATCCAGCACCAGCGCAAGGAAATTCCACAACTGCAGCACCACCTGGTGTGCAGCGACCGCAGCCGCGCCGAACCGGGCGGCGACCGCACCTGCCGATACGAAGCACGCCTGAAACGCCATCGTGCGCAGCACCAGATCACGACCCATCACGACCTGTGCCCGCAGCACCGCCGGTTGGATCCCCAGTGGCACGCGCTCGGCGAACAACGACCGCAAGAACAGCAGAGCGGCCACCCACTGACCCACCAGGTTGGCGACCGCCGAACCGACCAACTCCAACCGCGGCATGCCGAGCCAGCCGTACACCAGCAGCGGACACAGCACCGCGGACACCGCGAACCCGGCTACGACGTATCGCAGCGGTCGCGCTGTGTCCTGCACGCCGCGCATCCAGCCGTTGCCCGCGGCCGAGACCAGGATCGCCGGCACGCCCACGATCGCGATGCGCACCCACGGCAACGCGGCTTCCGCAATGTTCCCACCCGCGGCCAACGCCGACACCAACGGCACCGCAAAGATCTCGACCGCAGCGACGATCAGCGCGCCCAGGCCGAGGGCCAACCAGGTGGCCTGCACCCCTTCCCCAACCGCGGCCGCACGGTTGCCCGCCCCGAAAAACCGGGCCGAGCGGGCAGTGGTGCCGTAGGACAAGAAGGTCATGTTCGAACTGAGCGTGCTCAGAATCAGCCCGCCTATAGCCAGACCGGCCAGCGGCAACGCGCCCAACCGTCCGACAACGGCGATGTCGAAAAGCAGATAGATCGGTTCGGCGGCCAGCACGCCAAGCGCCGGCAAGGCCAGGCCCGCGATCCTGCGAGTGGTAGCCGGGGCGACCGGCAGATCGCCCTCGGGTTCAGCCAAGAGCCGCGTACAGCGCCGCCACCACGTCGTCGGCCGATCCCGTCGCCGAATAGCCGGCGGCCAGCTTGTGCCCGCCGCCGCCGAAGGCACTGGCAACCGCGGCAAGGTCGTAAGACTTCGCACGCATCGACACCGACCAGTGCTGCGGTTCGATCTCCTTGAACACCGCGGCCACCTCGGCCTGCTGGGTGGTGCGCACGATGTCGACGATGCTCTCGACTTCCTCGGGCCTGGCATTGGCCCATTCCTGGTGTCCCACAATGGCATACACCAGTCCGCGACCACCGGCGGCGTCGGGCAGAAGCTGAGCCGACGACAGCACGCGCGACAGCATCGGAAGCCACGCGAACGGATGGCTGTCAAGCAGCGTGCGGCTGATCGACGCATTGTCGACGCCGAGTTCCACCAGCCGGGCGGCCAGCCGGTGTGCGCGGGCGCTGGCCCACCGGAACGATCCGGTGTCCGTGGTCAGCCCGGCATACAGGCAATGCGCGACGCCGGGCTCGATCGGCTTACCCCATGCGTCGAGCAGTTCCGCGACGAGCATGGTCGTGGAATCTGCCGACGGATCAACGTAATTGGCGGTGCCGAAGAGCTGGTTGGACGCGTGGTGGTCGATCACCAGCACCTCGCGGCCGGGGTCGGCGAGCTCACTGAGCGCGCCAAGGCGGTTGACGCTGGGGATGTCGACGGTCACGACCAGGTCGGCGTCGCGACGCATTTCGTCCGGGCCGACCAACAGGTGGCCACCGGGCAGCGACTGCAATGACTCGGGCAGCTCGGCCGGCGCCGCGAAACTGACCTCGACCGCCTTGCCGGCATGATCAAGCACCAGCGCCAGCGCCAGCCCTGCGCCAATGGTGTCGGCGTCGGGATAGACATGGCAGACCACGCTGACGGTGGCAGCCGCATCCAGCAGGTCGGCTACCTGTTGCGCATCGACGCGCTCGCCCATGACTGGGACGTCAGTCGTCTGGTCTGTTGCCGTCACCCATGTCCTCAGAGTCGTCTCGATCCCCGCCGGACTCCTCCACCCCGGTAACACGGTACGGGTCCGCGTCACCTGCGTGCGTGGCGCCCTCCCGAACTCTCGCCAAATCCTCATCTGCGGCGCGCGCCCGTGCCAGCAGTTCCTCCATCCGGTGCGCGGTGTCGGGAACGGTGTCGCGTTCGAACGCCAATGTCGGGGTGAACCGGACGCCGAGCGCCGCGCCCACCTTGGTCCGCAGCACTCCCGTAGCGCTCTCCAGCGCCGCCGCCACGCCGGCGTAGTCCGGCTCGTCCTCGAGATTGCGACCGAACACCGTGTAAAACAGCGTGGCGTCGTGCAGGTCGCCCGTCATCTTGGCGTCCGTGATCGTCACACCGGCCAGCCGCGGATCCTTGATCTCGTACTCGATCGCCGAGGCGACGATGGTAGAGATGCGCTTGGCCAGCCGGCGTGCTCGTGCCGGATCAGCCACGTTCCTTCTCGACCAGCTCGTACGTCTCGATCACGTCGCCTTCCTTGATATCGGAGTAGCTCAGCGTCAGACCGCATTCGTAGCCGTCGCGCACCTCGGTGACGTCGTCCTTCTCGCGCCGCAGCGACTGCACGGTGGCGTTCTCCGTGACAACGACGTTGTCGCGAAGCAGCCGTGCCTTGGCGTTGCGGCGGATGATGCCCGACTGGACGAGGCAGCCGGCGATGTTGCCGACCTTCGAGCTTCGGAAGATGGCGCGGATCTCGGCCCGGCCCAGTTCCCGCTCCTCGTAGACCGGCTTGAGCATGCCCTTGAGCGCGCTCTCGATCTCGTCGATGGCCTGGTAGATCACCGAGTAGTAGCGGATTTCCACACCCTCGCGGTTGGCCAGCTCGGTGGCCTTGCCCTCGGCGCGGACGTTGAACCCGATGATGATCGCGTCCGACGCCGACGCCAGGTTGACGTTGGTCTCGGTGACACCGCCGACGCCGCGGTCGATGACGCGCAGCTCGACCTCGTCGTCGACCTGGATGCCCAGCAGGGCCTCCTCGAGTGCCTCGACGGTGCCTGCGTTGTCGCCCTTGAGGATCAGGTTCAGCTGGCTGGTTTCCTTCAGCGCCGAATCCAGATCTTCCAGGCTGATCCGCTTGCGGGTGCGGGCGGCCAGTGCGTTGCGCTTGCGCGCGCTGCGGCGGTCGGCGATCTGGCGGGCGATGCGGTCCTCGTCGACGACGAGGAAGTTATCGCCAGCACCTGGCACCGACGTGAAGCCGATGACCTGCACCGGCCGCGACGGCAGTGCCGCCTCGACGTCTTCGCCGTGCTCGTCGACCATGCGGCGGACGCGGCCATAGGCGTCGCCTGCCACCACCGAGTCTCCGACGTGCAGGGTGCCGCGGGTGATCAGCACGGTGGCCACCGGCCCGCGGCCGCGGTCCAGGTGCGCCTCGATCGCGACACCCTGGGCCTCCATATCGGGGTTGGCCCGCAGATCCAGTGCCGCATCGGCGGTCAGCACGACCGCCTCGAGCAAGGACTCGATGTTGGTGCCCTGCTTGGCGGAGATGTCGACGAACATCGTGTCGCCGCCGAATTCCTCTGGCACCAAACCATATTCGGTCAACTGCCCGCGGATCTTCTGCGGATCGGCGCCTTCCTTGTCGATCTTGTTGACTGCCACCACAATTGGCACCTCGGCGGCCTGCGCGTGGTTGACCGCCTCCACCGTCTGCGGCATCACGCCGTCGTCGGCGGCGACCACCAGGATCGCAATGTCAGTGGCCTTCGCGCCGCGGGCACGCATGGCGGTGAACGCCTCGTGACCCGGGGTGTCGATGAAGGTGATCGGCCGGATGGTGCCGTCGAGGTCGACCTCGACCTGGTAGGCGCCGATGTGCTGGGTGATGCCGCCGGCCTCTTCCTCGCGGACGTTGGCCTGGCGGATGGTGTCCAGCAGTCGGGTCTTGCCGTGGTCGACGTGACCCATGACCGTGACCACCGGCGGGCGGGTCTCGAGGTCTTCCTCGCCGCCCTCGTCCTCGCCGTAGGTGAGGTCGAAGGACTCCAGCAGCTCGCGGTCCTCGTCCTCGGGCGAGACGACCTGAACGTTGTAGTTCATCTCGCTGCCCAGCAGCTCAAGGGTCTCGTCACCCACGGACTGGGTGGCGGTCACCATCTCGCCGAGGTTGAACAGCGCCTGCACCAGCGATGCCGGGTTGGCGTCGATCTTCTCGGCGAAGTCGGACAGTGACGCACCGCGGGCCAGCCGGATGGTCTCGCCGTTGCCGTGCGGCAACCGCACGCCACCGACGACCGGCGCCTGCATGTTCTCGTATTCGGCGCGTTTCGCCCTCTTCGACTTACGGCCGCGCTTGGGTGCGCCGCCGGGACGACCGAACGCACCGGCCGCACCGCCGCGCTGACCGGGACGACCACCGCCGCCA
>Ga0075418_10001182_pt1 | contig 29423 bp, 26 predicted proteins | sample SoiMetdeltSBSDD2_FD_81776 | JGI IMG/M metagenome (GOLD analysis project Ga0075418, IMG submission 81776) | Bulk soil microbial communities from a Populus tree surrounding site in Tennessee, USA - Soil MetaG P. deltoides SBSDD2 | ecosystem: Environmental > Terrestrial > Soil > Tree plantation... | reverse complement strand
GGTGGCCGACCTCGACCGACGACTTGCTGGCGGGGACGACCAGCAGTCCGACGACCGCGCTCACGGCCGCGGTCACCGCGATGAAGGTGAACCCGCGGGTGAACCCGACATCGCTGGTACCCGCGATGCTCGCCGCCGCGATGCTCGACACCGCCGCCGCACCGATCGCGGCACCGAACTCGTGGAAGGTGCTCACGATCCCGGACGCCAGACCGGCCTCGTGGTACGCGACGTTCGCCAGCGCGGTCGTCGACGCCGCCACGAAGGTGGCGCCGATGCCCGCGGACGCGACACTGACCCCGGCCACCAGCGGCACGGTCCCGTCCCAGATCGCCGGTACGGCGGTGCCGACCGCGGCGACGGTCAGTGCGACCAGCGTGATCCGGCGCGGGCCGACGTGAGCGATCGCCTTGCCGGCCGACTGCGCACCCACGACGGTGGCCAGCGCCACCGGCAGGAACAGCAGCCCGGTCCGCAGCGCGCCGTACCCCTGCTTGTGCTGCAGGTAGAACGAGCCGAGGAAGAACACGGCGATCATCAGCGCGGTGGCGACCAGGATCAGGTACGTGCCTGCCGCGACCGGCCGCCGGGTCAGGATCCGCAGATCCATCAGCGGTGACCGTGCCACGCGCTGCCACACGGCGAACCCGGCGTACAGGACCGCTGCGACGGCCAGCAGACCGAGTGTCGCCCACGATGTCCAGCCCTCGTCGCCGGCGTTGATCAGCGCGTAGATCGCGGTGCCGGTACCGGCGGTGACGAGCACCGCACCCAGTACGTCGAGCCGGCCCCGGGTGCCCTTCGGCGGGTCCGCCGGCAGCATCCGGGTCAGCGCCGAGAGGACCAGCAGCCCGATCGGCACGTTGATGTAGAACACCCAGTTCCAGCCCGGTCCGGCGGTGAGCAGGCCGCCGAGCAGAACACCGATCGCGGCACCGCCGCCACCGAGCGAGGACCAGATGCCCAGTGCCTTGTTCAGCTCGGCGCCCTGGAACGTCGTGGTGACCACGGACAGCGCGGCCGGCGACAGCATCGCGGCACCGATGCCCTGCGCCACCCGGCCACCGATCAGCATCTCCGGGCTGGTCGCGAGACCGGTGACCAGCGACGCCGCGGTGAACACCAGCAGCCCGGTGAGCACCAGCCGGCGGGCTCCGAACAGATCCGCGGCCCGGCCGCCGAGCAGCATCAGACCGCCGAACATCAGCGTGTACGCGCTCACGACCCAAGTCAGCGTGTCGCGGGCCAGGCCGAGGTCCTCGCCAATGTTCGGTAGCGCGATCGCCACCACCGTGACGTCGAGGATGAGCATGAACTGTGCGACACCGAGCAGTGCCAGCATGCGCCACCGGCGCGGGTTCGCGGCGGGGGCGTCGTCAATGTGGGCGTGTGCACCTTCAGCGGACATGCCCAGACCTCCTCAGATTAAGTCGAACATTGTTGTTCAGGTTGCGTCGGCTACAGTAACTCGTACACCGGTGTTCGACAAGTTGATTTCGTACACCAGTGTTCGAGATCACGAGAGGTGGCCATGGCGACGACACAGACCAAGCCGGCCAAGCGGGCTGACGCCCAGCGCAACATCGCCGCGATCCTGGATGCCGGGGTCCACTGCCTGAGCCAGAACCCGGACGCCAGCGTCGGGGAGATCGCACAGGCTGCGGGCGTGGGGCGGGTCACGCTGTACGGCCACTTCCCGTCCCGCGCAGCGCTGGTCGACGCCGTGCTCGCCCGCGCCATCGAGGAGGGCAACGCCGTGCTCGAGGCGGTCGACCTGTCCGGTGACCCGCGGAAGGCGCTGACCCGGCTGATCGAGTCCAGCTGGCAGCTGGTGAACCGGTCCCGCTCACTGCTGGCGGCGGCGCAGAGCACAGTGCCGCCGGCCCGGATCCGCAGCCTGCACGCCGGCCCGATGGAGCGCGTGGAGCACCTGATCGAGCGCGGTCAGGCCGAAGGCGTGTTCCGCACCGACCTGCCGACCACCTGGCTGGTCAGCACTCTGCAGTTCGTGATGCACGGCGCCGCGGAAGAGATCAACGCCGGCCGGATCGACCCCGACGACGCCGGCGGCTTCATCTCCGGCACCGCGCTCGCAGCCTTCACCCCGCCCGGCCGCCGCGTCCCGAAGACGTAGCGGGGGTCAGCGGCGGGTGCGGTCCATCCGGCCGGAGACGACGGCCAGCACCAGACCCGCCGCGGCCAGCGCGGCACCGACCCGGCTCGGCCACTCGTAGCCGTACCCGGCCGCCAGCACGAGGCTGCCCAGCCAGGCGCCGAGCGCGTTCGCGACATTCAGAGTCGAGTGGTTCAGCGACGCCGCCAGCGACTGCCCTTCGTGCGCGACGTCCATCAGCCGGGTCTGCAGCGTCGGCACCAGCACACTGGCACTCATCCCGAGCAGCGTCACCACGACCAGCGCCGTCGGGTCAGCAGTCACCGATCCAGTCACACCCGATCCTCGCATCAGTGGTTGCGTGTTCACGAATCGCCAAGGATCGGGTCGGATCCGTGGCGATTCGTGAACACACGAGCGGTGATGGGAGGATCCCGGCGTGACCCGGACGTTCGATGCGGTGGGGTTCGACCTGGACGACACCTTGTTGGACCACACCGGGTCGGCGACCGCGGCCGTTCGCGGCTGGGTGACCGAGCTCGATGGTACGCCCCCCGACGCGACGACGAGCTCGACGCGTCGTTCGCGGTCTTCCTCGGCTGGTACCAGGCAGCTGGCGGGCTTTCGACAACGCCCGTGCCGCACTGGAGCTTGCCCGCGGCAACGACCTGCGGACCGGGGTGCTGACCAACGGCAGCACCAAGCAGCAGAACGCCAAGCTGGCGGGGATCGGACTGGCCGACCTGGTCGACATCGTCCGCACCGCTGAGGACCTGGGCAGCGGCAACCCGGCGCCCGAGGCGTTCCATCAGACCTGCGCGGCGCTGGGAGTCGATCCGGCCCGGACGCTGATGGTCGGCGACAACCTGGACCTCGACGTCACCGCCGCACGGGCCGCGGGCCTGTCCGCCGTCCACCTGGACCGCGGCGTCGGCCACGACCTCCGCGACCTGCTCGCCACCGCGTTGCGTCCGAAGAACCCCGCGCCATAGGCCGAGGTTTCTTCGGACGCAACCGCAGCGGTCAGATGCCGCAGTTCGGGGCGGACCAGGAGTTGCTGGTGCGGATGTCGACGTGGGTGTGGTCGTTGTGGCCTGGGTAGCCAGGGCCGAAGATACCGCCGAACCCGTGGTAGCGGGCCCGCTGAGCCAGGGTGCACAGGGACGGCGAGCCGACCAGGTCCGCGGACCGGCCGTACAGGTGCTGGCTGTTGCTCGCACCGCCGACCGCGTTGTTGCACGCGATCGACCGGAAGCCGCTGGTGATGTTCAGCGGGACGTCACCGAGTGCATGCCGCATCGCCTCCAGCTGCCACATGGTCTGCAACGCGTTCGCCTTGGTCTGTGCCGGGGACAGCGGTCCGCCGTCCCAGCCGCTGCCGCCGCAGCCGTCGTCGAGCTCGGAGTAGGTGAAGTGGATCGGCGTGCAGTCGTCGTCCTGCAGCGCGTAGATCTTGCTGAACGTCGCGGGCCCGGCGATGCCGTCGGACGCCAGGCCGTGCGCCGACTGGAACCGCTGCACGGCGGCCTTGGTGGCGGGGCCGAACGCGCCGTCGGTGGCGAGGTGGCCGCCGTACCCGGGGTAGCCGGCGACCCGGATCTGGAGCTGCCGGACGTCCTCGCCGGACGCGCCCTGGCTGAGGGTGCGGCCCCAGGTGTAGCAGCCGTCCGCCCGGGCCTCGGGGGCATTGACGACGGACACGGTGAGGAACGCCGCCAGCAGGGCGAGGACCGCGAGCAGGCGGGGCAACGGGCGGCTCATGAGGTCGGGAACGGAGAGTGATGGGCGGATCATCGGTGCCTCCACGTCGGAGAGTGAGGTTACCGAAAGTATCCTGCGTCCTCCTCTCAGTGACCGTCAATGCCTTACGCATGGGCGACCATCGATGCGTAATGAGTAAACGTCGAGACGCGCATGACCGTCGGTTAGGCTGGCAGGCGTGTCAGAGCAGCGCCGCGGGTTCCTGTTCGGGCTCAGCGCCTTCGTCGTGTGGGGGCTGTTCCCGCTGTACTGGAAGCTGCTCGACGACACCGGCGCGGTCGAGCTGCTGGCGCACCGGATCTTCTGGTCGATGGTCACGATCGCCGGCCTGGTCGCCGTACGGCGCAGGTTCCCCCAGCTGAAGGCGGTCTGGGCCGACCCGGTGCGGCGCTGGTGGCTGGTCTTGGCCGCGGTGCTGATCACGTTCAACTGGGGCACGTTCATCTGGGGCGTGACCAACGGCCACGTGGTGGAGACCTCGCTCGGGTACTTCGTCACACCGCTGTTCACGGTGATGCTCGGGGTCATCGTGCTGTCCGAGCGGCTCCGGCCGGCACAGTGGACCGCCCTCGGCATCGCCGGGGTCGCGGTGCTCGCACTGGCGATCGACTACGGCCGGCCGCCGTGGATCGCGCTGATCCTGACCGCGTCGTTCGGGACCTACGGGCTGGCGAAGAAGAAGGCCGGTGCTCCCGCGATCGAGGGTATGGCGATCGAGACCGCAGTGGTCGCGCCGGTCGCGCTCGGCGTGCTCGTGGCGCTCGCGCTCCGAGGAGACGGGACCGTCGTCGCGCACGGATGGTGGTACACGGCGCTGGTGATGGTGTCCGGCTCGGTGACCGCGCTGCCGCTGCTGCTGTTCGGAGCCGCCGCGACCCGGATCTCGCTGATCACGCTGGGGATGCTGCAGTACATCACCCCGGTGATGCAGTTCGCGTTCGGTGTCCTGCTCTACCACGAGGCGATGCCGCCGATGCGCTGGGCCGGGTTCGCACTGGTCTGGCTGGCACTCGTCGTACTCACCTGGGACGGCCTGGCGCACCGGCGTCGTAGGCTCGCTCTCGCCGCGTCCGCCAGTGCCGCATGACGGACCGTTACTGAGGGTGCCCTAAGCCTTTCGAGGTTCACCTCGGCGTCACCCGGTTTTTCGTTGCGCTCCTTAGCCTCACGGCGACCCCTGTGGATGGCAGCACCTTCGAGAAGCTGGAGCGTCCCCGCGTGAGCACACCGAAACTCCTCCCGCTGGTCAGCATGACCGGCACCCGGCACGGATCCCGCTCGTTCCGCACCTGCGAGCTGAAGTGCGCGAACCAGTGCGACCACCCCGAGCCGAACGAGAGCGGCAACGAGCACATCCGGCAGGTGCTGCGTGCCGCGATGTCCCGCCGCAGCCTGCTGGTCGCCGGCGGCGCCGCCGCTGCGGCAGCGAGCGTCGCCGGGGTGGTCTCGGCGGTGCCGGCCGCAGCCGGTTCCCAGAACGGCAACGGACACGGTGGTCACGGCGGCGGCCAGGGGCCGGACGCGATCGGCCACAGCGTCGTACCGCCGAACCGCGAGGACGACATCGTCGTCCCGCGCGGGTACGAGCAGTCCGTGATCATCGGCTGGGGTGACCCGGTGGTACCGGGCGCGCGGCGCTTCGACGTGAACAGGCAGACGCCGGAGGCGCAGGCCAGGCAGTTCGGCTACAACAACGACTACACGATGGTCCTGCCGCTGCGGGACGACCGGAAGTCGCTGCTGGTGTGCAACCACGAGTACACCGACGAGTACCTGATGTTCCCGACCGGCATGTACGACGACGACACGATCAAGCGGATCGCGATGGCAGCGCACGGCATGGCCGTCGTCGGCATCGAGCGGGTCGGCCGGTCCGGGCAGTGGCGGCGCGACAGGTCGCTGCCTAAGTACAACCGTCGGATCACCGTGCACACCGAGTTCCAGGTCACCGGCCCGGCCGCCGCCGACCCGCGCGTCGGCAAGAAGGTGTCCGGCACCTTCGGCAACTGCGCCGGCGGTGTCACCCCGTGGGGAACTGTGCTGTCCGGCGAGGAGAACTTCCAGGGCTACTTCGACGTCTCCGACACCGTCGCCGCCGAGCACTCCGCGAGCTTCAAGAGGTACGGCGTGCCGACGGCGAAGGTCACGCAGAAGGGCTGGAGCACGGTTGAGTCACGCTTCGACCTGACCAAGACCCCGACCGAGGCGTACCGGTTCGGCTGGATCGTGGAGGTCGACCCGTACGAGCCGAAGTCGACGCCGAGGAAGCGGACCATGCTCGGCCGGCTCAAGCACGAGGGCGCGACGATCACGCTGACCGCGGACGGCCGGGTGGCGGCCTACACCGGCGACGACGAGCGCGGCGAGTACATCTACAAGTTCGTCTCCAAGGGCAAGTACAACCGGCACGACCGCAAGACCAACTTCGACCTGCTCGACCACGGCACCTTGTACGTCGCCAGGTTCACCGGTGACGGCACCGAGGACGGGCTCTCCGACGGCACCGGCCGGTGGATCCCGCTGACCTCGGACACCGAGTCGTTCGTTCCGGGGATGAGCGTCGCCGAGGTGCTGATCAACACCCGGCTGGCGGCGGACACGGTCAGTCCGACCCGGATGGACCGCCCCGAGGATATCGAGCGCAACCCGGTCACCGGACGCGTGTACGCCGCGCTGACCAACAACTCGAACCGTGGCGGCACGTTCCCGGTCGACGAGCCGAACCCGCTCGCCAAGTCGATGGTGCGCGACACCCTCGACGGCCCGCTGAAGGAGGCCTCCGGCAACCGCAACGGGTACATCCTCGAGCTGACCGAGGATGGCGACGACGCGGGCCGGACGTCGTTCAGCTGGTCGCTGTTCCTGATCTGCGGTGACGGGACGGCGCAGGAGACGTACTTCGGCGGGTACGACAAGGCCAAGGTCTCGCCGATCTCCTGCCCGGACAATGTGGCGTTCGATGCCCGAGGCAACCTCTGGATCTCGACCGACGGCAACGTGCTGGGCTCGAACGACGGCATCTTCACGGTGCCGGTCGCGGGCCCGGAGCGCGGCCGGGTCCGGCAGTTCCTCTCGGTACCGTTCGCGTCCGAGGCCTGCGGTCCGCTGATCAGCGACGACGACAAGACGGTGTTCGTCGCCGTCCAGCACCCGGGCGAGACCGACGACGCGACGTTCGAGAACCCGTCCTCGACCTGGCCGCACACGCACAACTACCCCCGGCCCGCGATCTCCTGCGTCTGGCGCCGCGACGGCCGCCCCGCCGGAGTCTGACGGAAAGCTCGCGTCCGCCGAAGTGCCGTCACCGTGACGCCACTTCGGCGGACGCAGTGTCTTGTACTACCGTCTGCTCGAGCAGGTCTACCGCGGTGAGGCCGACCCGTCCACCCTGTCCGACACCCAGGACCTGTACGACAACCACTACGTGGAAAGCCCGGCCTGGACCGCCCACACCACCTGACCCACCGCTCCCGCCTCGGACTGCAATTCGCGTGGTGAACCCGCCGAACGGTGGGTTCACCACGGCTATGCCCGGAGCGAACCCACACTTGGACGGGTTCACCACGCGAATTGCGCCTGGCCCGGCGAGTCTCGCCGGCCACAAAGGGCGGCGGGGCAGGGGCTGGCGGGTGGGGCAGGGGGCGCTGGTGGGGTGGGTTAGACGGTGCGGGAGACGACTAGGTCGCAGAGGGCTTCGAGGGCGGCACGGGCCGGGATGTCGGGGAGGGTCGACAACAGCTTGCGGGCGTTCTCGGCGCGGCCGCGGACGTCGGTCTCGGCCTCGCGGAGCGCGGGGTGGGCCCGCAGCAGGGACAGGGTCTCGGCCACCAGGGCGTCGTCCGACGACAGGTCGGAGTCGAGCAGCTCGTGCAGCCGGGCGTCGGACGGCGAGGTCGAGCGGCGGGCGATCAGCACCGGCAGGGTCGGTACGCCCTCGCGGAGGTCGGTGCCCGGGGTCTTGCCGGACTGGCTCGAGTCCGAGGCGACGTCCAGGATGTCGTCGGCGAGCTGGAACGCCTGACCGATCTCCTCGCCGAAGGCGCGCAGCGCCTCCTGGACGGCGGCGCCGGCGCCTGCGAACCGGGCACCGAACAGGGCGGACGTGGCGATCAGCGCGCCGGTCTTGTCGCGGACCACGGACAGGTAGTGCGCGAGCGCGTCCTGGCCGTCCGTGACGCCGAGCGTCTCGCGGATCTGGCCCTCGACCAGCCGGCGGAACGTCGCGGCCTGGATCTTCACCGCCTCGGCACCGAGCCCGGCGACCAGATCGGACGCCTGCGCGAACAGCCAGTCGCCGGTGAGGATGGCGACCGAGTTGTCCCAGCGCGCGTTCGCGGTGTCGGCACCGCGGCGCAGGGACGCCTCGTCCATCACGTCGTCGTGGTACAGGGTGGCCAGGTGGGTGAGCTCGACGACCGCGGCGGCGTCGACGACCTCGCGGGTCCCCGGAATAGGGCCGAACTCGGCGGCCAGCAGCGTGAGCAGCGGGCGGAACCGCTTGCCGCCGGCGGCCATCACGTGCTGCGCGGCCTCGGTGATGAACGGCGCCTCGGACACGGCGGAGTCACGCAGCAGCTGCTCGATCTCGGCCAGGCGCGCGCGGATCCGGGACTCGAGCTCGACGTCACTGAACGCCAGCCCGAGCCCCTGTTCCGCATGCGGCTGCGAGGTCACCGGATGAACTCACCCGCCCGTGCCGCGAGGTCGAGCACCGGTCCGGGAATGATGCCGAGGACAACGGTCGCCGCCAGCCCGAGGGACACCGCGACCGTGGTCTGCCAGCCGGGCAACGCGACATCCGGGCCCTCCGCGGATGGCTCGGAGAAGAACATCAGCACGATCACCCGGACGTAGAAGAACGCGGCGACCAGGCTGCACAGCACACCGACCACAACCAGCGGCCAGGCGCCGCCGGTCCAGGCCGCGGTGAACACGACCCACTTGCTGGTGAAGCCCGACGTCAGCGGGATCCCCGCGAACGCGAGCAGGAAGAACGCGAAGATGCCGGCCAGCAGCGGCGACTTCTTGCCCAGCCCGACCCAGCGGGACAGGTGGGTCGCCTCACCGCCGGCGTCGCGGACCAGCGTCACCACCGCGAAGGCGCCGATCGTCGCGAACCCGTACGCGACCAGGTAGAACAGCACCGCCTGCATCGACGTCACCCCGCGGGTCACCCCGGACCCGAGCTGCGCGGCTCCGACGAACGCGGTGAGCAGGAAGCCCGCATGTGCGATCGAGGAGTAGGCGAGCATCCGCTTCACGTCGGTCTGGGTGATCGCCACGATCGAGCCGACCGCCATGGTCAGGATCGCCACCACCCAGATCATCGGCGACCAGTCCCAGCGTTCGCCGCCGAACGCGACGTAGAAGACCCGGGCCAGCCCGGCGAACGCGGCGATCTTGGTGCACGCGGCCATGAACCCGGTGACCGGGGTCGGCGCACCCTGGTAGGCGTCCGGGGTCCAAGCATGGAACGGCACCGCACTCACCTTGAACAGCAGGCCGACCGCGAGCAGGCCCATCCCGGCCAGCAGCATCGCGTTGCTGCCGATCTTGTTCGGCAGCGCGTCGGCGATACCGCCCAGCGACATCGTGCCGGTGTAGCCGTAGATCAGCGCGATGCCGTAGAGCAGGAAGGCGGACGAGAAGGCGCCGAGCAGGAAGTACTTCATCGCCGACTCCTGCGACAGTAGCCGGCGGCGGCGCGACAGCCCGCACAGCAGGTACAGCGGCAGCGAGAACACCTCGAGCGCGACGAACAGCGTGAGCAGGTCGTTGGCGGCGGCGAACAGCATCATGCCGCCGATCGCGAACAGCGTCAGCGGGAAGATCTCGGTGTGCTCCACCCGCAGCGCGGTCGCCTCCCGCTCGGCCTCGGAGCCCGGGACCGCGGCGGCCTGGCCGGCGAACGCGGACAGCCCGCCGTCCACCGATCGCTCGGCGAACATCAGCACGCTGATCAGCGACAGGCCGAGCAGCGTCATCCAGACGAACAGCGCCGGTCCGTCGACCGCGATCGCGCCCTCGGCGGCGATCAGCCGGTCCTTGTCCCACATCGACAGCACGGTCACGCCCCCGGCGACGACCAGCGACACGATGGACAGCGCCAGCTGCACCGGGTACCGCAGCGGCCGGGGCAGGAACGCCTCGACCAGGACGCCGGCGCACGCGGCGATGAACACGATCAGCAGCGGCGCCAGCTCGCCGTACTCGATCTTCGGTGCCGTGAAGTCAGCCAGCGGCACGAGCAGCGCGCTCACCGTTCTCCCTCCGTGACAGGGATCTCAGGCTCGGGGTCGGTGACACCCACCTGGGTCATCGTCGCTTCGACGGCAGGCTTGATCACGTCCACCACCGGCTTCGGGTAGAAGCCCAGGCCGATGATCAGCAGTATCAGTGGAGCGATCGCGAGCCGCTCGCGGAAGCGCAGGTCGGGCATCCGGGCCAGCCGGTCGTTCTCCAGCGGGCCGGTCATCAGGCGTTGGTACATGATCAGGATGTAGAGCGCCGCGAGCACGACGCCGAGCACCGCGATCACCGCGATCTCCTTGTGCCTGCTGAACGTCCCGGCCACCACCATGAACTCGGAGATGAACGGCGACAGCCCCGGCAGGGACAGGCTGGACAGGCCGGCGAACAGGAACGTCCCGGCCAGCACCGGCGCGACCTTCTCCACCCCGCCGTAGTCGGCGATCCGGGCGGACCCGTGCCGCGAGATCAGGTAGCCGGCCACGATGAACAGTGCGGCCGTCGACAACCCGTGGTTGAACATGTAGAGCGTCGAGCCGGTCATACCCTGCGAGGTCAGCGCGTAGATGCCCATCACGATGAACCCGAAGTGCGAGATGGATGTGTAGGCGATCAACCGCTTGATATCGGTCTGGCCGATCGCCAGCAGTGCGCCGTACAGGACGCTGACCAGCGCCAGCGCCAGTACCACCGGGGTCGCCCATTCGGACGCGTTCGGGAACACGCCGAGGCAGTACCGCAGCATGCCGAAGGTGCCGATCTTGTCCAGGATGCCGACCAGCAGCACCGAAGTACCCGGCGTCGCCTCGGCGGCGGCGTCCGGCAACCAGGTGTGGAACGGCACCATCGGCGCCTTGACCGCGAACGCGAACAGGAACCCGAGCATCAGCCAGCGCTCGGTGTTGGTGCCCATGTCGAGCTGCGCCAGGTCCGAGATCAGGTACGACGGCGGGCCCTCCTGGGCCGACACGACGTACAGTCCGATCACCGACGCGAGCATCAGCAGGCCGCCGAGCAGCGAGTAGAGCAGGAACTTCACCGCCGCGTAGGAACGCTGCGCCCCGCCGAAACCGCCGATCAGGAAGTACATCGGGATCAGCGTGGCCTCGAACAGTACGTAGAACAGGAAAACGTCGACCGCGGCGAACACGCCGATGGACAGCGCCTCCAGTGCCAGGATCCAGGCGAAGAAGGACCGCTCGCTCCACCGGCCGCCGCGGGCGTCGTGCCAGGACGCCACCAGCACGACCGGCGTGAGCAGCGCGGTCAGCACGATCAGCACGATGCCGATGCCGTCCAGCCCGAGCGCGTAGTGCGCGCCGAACGCGGCGATCCAGGTGTGGTCCTCGGCGTACGGCTCCGGACCGTCGGCCTTGAAGCCGATGGCAACGATCGCGACCAGCACGAAGGTCACCACGGCGAAGCCGAGCGCGACCCGCTTGGCAGTGCGGGCCGACGCCTTCGGGACGAGCATCACCGCGAGCGCCCCGACCAGCGGCAGGAGCAGACAGACGGTCAGCCAGGGAAAGTTCACGACAACCTCACTGCCAGGAGTGCGACGACCACGAGTGCGGCGCCGAAGACCATGCTGAGTGCGTACGAACGAACGAAACCGGTCTGGACCCGGCGCAGCCGCCCGGACAGGCCGCCGAACAGTGCGGCGGTTCCGTTCACCAGTCCGTCCACTCCACGGTTGTCAACCCACACGAGGGTGCGGGTGAGGTACTGGCCGGGACGCATGAACACTGTCTCGTTCAGCGCGTCACCGTACAGGTCCTTGCGGGCGAAGGTGGTGACCGGCGAGACTTGGACCGGTGCCTCGCGCGGGACATCGGCGCGGAAGCGCACGTACCCGATCGCGGCACCGACCACCACCACCGCGAGCGTGATGAGGGTCATCACCAGCGCGCTGACCGGCGGGTGCACCTCCTCAAGGCCGACGACCGGCTCCAGGAACTCGGGGAACCCGTTGCCGGCGAACCACAGCGCACCGCCGGTGAGCGACAGCGCGGCGAGGATGATAAGCGGCCAGGTCATCACCGACGGCGACTCGTGCGGGTGCACGCCGGGCTCCCAGCGCCGCTTGCCGAAGAACGTCATCATCATCAGCCGGGTCATGTAGAACGCGGTGATGCCGGCGCCGAGCAGCGCCGCGCCCCCGACCACCACGTTGTCGGCGAACGCGACCTCGATGATCTTGTCCTTGCTGAAGAAGCCCGAGAACGGCGGGATGCCCAGGATCGCCAGGTAGCCGAACGCGAACGTCACGAAGGTGACCTTCATGTAGTTGCGCAGCGCACCATAGTGCCGCATGTCGACGTCGTCGTTCATGCCGTGCATGACCGAACCGGCCCCGAGGAACATGTCCGCCTTGAAGAAGCCGTGCATGAGCAGGTGGAAGATCGCCAGCGCGTACCCGGCCGGACCGAGGCCCGCGGCGAGCATCATGTAGCCGATCTGCGACATCGTCGAACCGGCGAGCACCTTCTTGATGTCGTCCTTCGCGCAGCCGATGATCGCGCCGACCAGCAGGGTGACGGCACCGACCACGACCACCGCGGTGGACGCCACCTCGGTCTGCTCGTAGATCGCGCTCGACCGGGTCACCAGGTACACGCCCGCGGTCACCATGGTCGCCGCGTGGATCAGCGCCGACACCGGGGTCGGGCCCTCCATCGCGTCCAGCAGCCAGGACTGCAGCGGCACCTGGGCGGACTTGCCGCAGGCCGCCAGCAGCAGCATCAGCCCGAGCAGCGTGGCCCAGGTCGACGACAGCTCCTCGGCACCGCGATCGACGGCGGCGAACGACGACGAGCCGAACAGCGCCCACATCGACATCACCGCGAGCGACATGCCCATGTCGCCGACCCGGTTCACCACGAACGCCTTCTTCGCCGCCGTGGCGGCCGAGTGCTTGTACTGCCAGAAACCGATCAGCAGGTACGACGCCAGGCCGACGCCCTCCCAGCCGATGAACACCACCAGGTAGTCAGCGGCCAGCACCAGCAGCAGCATCGCCGCGATGAACAGGTTCAGGTACCCGAAGAACCGGCGCCGGCGCGGGTCGTGCCCCATGTACCCGATCGAGTAGATGTGGATCAGGCTGCCCACACCGGTGATCAGCAGCACGAACACGATCGAGAGCTGGTCGACCAGCAGCGACATGTCGACGGTGATCTGACCGACCGAGAACAACTCGTACAGCCGGACCGTCTCGTGCCGCTCCTCCGCCTCGAGGCCGAGCATCTGGACGAACAGCACCACGCCGAAGACGAACGACAGCAGCGGCGCGGCGCAGCCGAGCAGGTGGCCCCAGGCATCGGTACGGCGGCCGCCGAGCAGCAGGATCGCCGCGGACAGCGCCGGTACGGCGACCAGCAACCACGTGAGCGTATGACTCATCGCGAGATCCTCAGTACTTCAGCAGGTTGGCGTCGTCGACCGAGGCCGAGCGACGGGTCCGGAAGATGGCCATGATGATCGCCAGCCCGATCACGACCTCCGCGGCGGCGACCACCATCACGAAGAACGCGGCGATCTGGCCGTCGAGGTTGCCGTGCTGACGGGCGAAGGCGACGAACGCGAGGTTCGTCGCGTTCAGCATCAGCTCGACGCACATGAACACCACGATCGCGTTGCGCCGGATCAGCACCCCGAGCGCGCCGATACTGAACAGCAGCGCGGACAACACGATGTACGGCTCGGTACTCACGACAGGCTCCCTTCACCGCGAGGGTTCGGGTCGTTGGTGGCCGCGTCGGTGTCCAGCTTGCGGCCGGCCGTCGTCCCCGGGTCGAGCGCTCGCACGTCCGAGACATCCTTGCGCTCGGTCGCCTCCGGCAGCACGGTGCCCCGAGCCTGCAGCACCCGCGACACCGAGGTCGGCGCGATCGAGCCGTCCGGCAGCAGCGCCGGCGTGTCGACCGCGTTGTGCCGGGCCAGCACACCGGGTGTCGGCAGCGGACCGGGGTGCACACCGTCCTCGGCGAACCTGCGGATCCGCTCCCCGGCCAGATCCTTCTGCGTCCGCTTCGGGGTCAGCCGCTCCCGGTGGGCCAGCATCATCGCGCCCAGCGCCGCGGTGATCAGCAGCGCCGAGGAGACCTCGAAGGCCCACACGTACTTGGTGAACAGCAGCTGCGCGAGTGCCTTCGGGTTGCCATCCGGCTGGGCCTGGCCGAGGCCGGCCGCCTCACCGTACACCGCGCTGCCGACCGCGGACACCAGCAGCACCGCGAAGCCGACGGCGGCGAGCGCGCCGAGCCCGCGCTGTCCGCGGATCGTCTCGACCAGCGAGTCGGACGCGTCCACGCCGACCAGCATCAGCACGAACAGGAACAGCATCAGGATCGCGCCCGTGTACACGATGATCTGCACCGCGAACAGGAACGGCGCCTCCATCGCGGCGTACTGGATCGCCAGGCAGATCATCACGGTGGCCAGCATCAGCGCACAATGCACCGCCTTGCGGGCCAGCAGCATGCCGAGCGCGGCGAGCACCATCACCGGCGCGAGCATCCAGAACGCCACCTCGGCGCCAGTGACCAGAACGATCACCGCTGCTCACCACCCGTGCCAGGCCTGCCGGACGTCAGGCCGAGGTAGTAGTCGCGCTCGCTGCTGCCGAGCTGCATCTCGTGCGGCGGCTCGGTCATGCCGGGCAGCAGCGGCGCGAGCAGGTCCTTCTTCTCGTAGATCAGTGACTCGCGGCTGCGGTCGGCCAGCTCGTACTCGTTGGTCATCGTCAGGGCCCGGGTCGGGCACGCCTCGATGCACAGCCCGCAGAGGATGCACCGCAGGTAGTTGATCTGGTACACCCGGCCGTACCGCTCACCCGGCGAGAACCGCTCGTCCTCGGTGTTGTCCGCACCCTCGACATAGATCGCATCCGCCGGACAGGCCCACGCGCACAGCTCGCAGCCGATGCACTTCTCCAGCCCGTCCGGCCAGCGGTTCAGCTGGTGCCGGCCGTGGAACCGGGGCGCGGTCGGCTTCTTCTCGAAGGGGTACTGCTCGGTGAACACCTTGCGGAACATGGTCCGGAAGGTGACGCCGAACCCGGCGATCGGGTCCCAGAGGGACTCCTTGACGCTAGCCACGGTTGTCCTCGCTTCTCACAGTGCTGGCAGCTGGGGCGGGCGTGCTTCCGATCGGCGGCGGCACCGGATAACCGCCGGCGAAGGCGTCGAACTCGGCCTCCGGTTCCTCGGCCGCCTTCTCCTCCTTGGCCGGCAGGAACAGGCTGACCACCGCGATCAGTGCGATCACGCCGGCAGCGATCAGCAGGTAGTTCCGCTGCACCTCGACCTCGCGGCCGACCGCCCGCACGGTCGCGACCAGGATGATCCAGCCCAGCGAGACCGGGATCAGCGCCTTCCAGCCGAACTTCATGAACTGGTCGTAGCGCAGCCGCGGCAGCGTGCCGCGCAGCCAGATGTACAGGAAGATGAAGGCCATCAGCTTGCCGACGAACCACAGCACCGGCCAGTAGCCGGAGTTCGCGCCGTCCCACAGCGAGATCGGCCACGGCGCGTACCAGCCGCCCAGGAACAGCGTCGTCGCCAGCGCCGACACGGTCGCCATGTTGATGTACTCGGCGAGGAAGAACATCGCGTACTTCATCGACGAGTACTCGGTCAGGAAGCCCGCGACCAGCTCGCCCTCGGCCTCGGGCAGGTCGAACGGTGCCCGGTTCGTCTCACCGACCATCGAGATCACGTAGATCAGGAAGGACGGGAACAGCAGGAACGCGTACCAGCCCGGGATCGGCACGTCGACGCCGAACAGCGACACCTCGTTCGCCTGCGACTGCGCCGCGACGATCTCGGAGGTCGACATCGAGCCGGCGAACAGGAACACCGCGACCAACGCGAGGCCCATCGCGACCTCGTAGGAGATCATCTGCGCGCTGGACCGCAGCCCGCCGAGCAGCGAGTACGTCGAGTTCGACGACCAGCCCGCGAGCACGATGCCGTAGATGCCGATCGAGGCGACCGCCATCACGTACAGCACCGAGACCGGCAGGTCGGTCAGCTGCAGCCGGGTGGTCGTGTCGGTGAACGGGATCGTCACCTCGGGACCGAACGGGATCACCGCGAAGGTCAGGAACGCCGGGATCGAGGCGATGACCGGGGCCGCGATGAAGACGAGCTTGTCGACGTTCTTCGGATTGAGGTCCTCCTTGAACATAAGCTTCATGCCGTCGGCGAGTGACTGCAGCAGGCCGAACGGGCCGTGCACGTTCGGGCCGACCCGGTGCTGCATCCGCGCCACCACGCGCCGCTCGAACCAGATGTTGAACAGCGTCAGCACGACCAGGAAGACGAAGATCAGCAAGACCTTGATGACCACGACCCACCACGGGTCGTTCCCGAAGCCGGGCATCAGCTCTCCCCTCCCGCAGGAGCGATCGTCACACTCGAACCGTGGTCGGCGTGCAGCGCGCTACGCACCTTGGAGCCCGGCGAGTTCGTCGGCAGCCAGACCACGTTGTCGGCCATCTCCGCGACGATCTGAACCGGCAGCTCGACCGAACCGGCGGCCGTCTTCACCACCACCGACTCGCCGTCGACACCGGCCGCGGCGGCCGTCGCCGGTGACATCCGGGCCACGGGCCGCCGGCCGGTGGCGACCAGGTACGGCTCCCCGTCGTTGCCGCGGCTGTCGTCGATCAGCATCCGCCAGCTGGCCAGCCGGACCGACTGGTCCGGGGGAGACCCGAACTGCAGCTCGGCACCGACGTTCGGCAGCCCGGCACGGTCGCCGTCCCAGCCCGCCAGCTCGTCCAGCTCGGCCTTGGCCTGGGCGGCGGTGCTGAAGCCGAGCGGCGTACCCATCTCGTCGGCCAGCGCCGCCAGCGCCCGCAGGTCCGGCATCGCGGCCGGCACCGTGAGCACCGTGCCGAATGGCCGCTCCCGGCCCTCCCAGTTCACGAACGTGCCGCTCTTCTCCGCCGGCGGGACGACCGGGAACACCACGTCGGCGAACTCGGTCACCTGCGAGGCGCGCACCTCGAAGCTGACCACCACCGGTGCCGCCTCGAGTGCCGCCAGCGCCGCCCTCGGGTTCGGCAGGTCGTCGATCTCGACGCCGGCCACGACCAGCGCCCGGACCCCGACCTCGGGGTTCACCGCGTCCGCGACCACCGTGCTCAGGTTCCGCCCGCTGCGGATCGGCAGCGTGTCGGTGCCCCAGGCGGCCTGCAGGTCGACCCGGGCCGCCGGGTCGCTGACCTGGCGACCGCCGGGCAGCAGGTTCGGCAGGCAGCCGGCCTCGATCGCGCCGCGGTCGCCGGCGCGCCGCGAGATCCAGGCCAGCTTGGCGCCGGTCGCCTGCGCGAGCCGGCCGGCCGCACTGAGCCCGCCGGGCACGGTGGCGAGCCGCTCACCGACCACGATCACCGACTCCGGACCGAGCGCCGCGGCGGCGTCCGCGCCGGTCTCGCCGCTACCGGCCAGGTCGTTCAGCACCCGGGTCTCGTTGCCCGGCACCGTCGGCACCAGCCGGCCGGATAGCTTCTCCACCCCGCGGGACGCGTACGCCGCGACGGTGAAGACCTGGGTGCCGTGCTTGCGGACCGCCTTGCGCAGCCGCAGGAAGACCGTCGGCGCCTCCTCCTCGGGCTCGAACCCGACCAGCAGCACACTCGACGCGCGCTCCAGATCGGCGTACGTAGTCCCGAGTCCGCGTCCCGCGACCGCGGCGGCGAGGAACTCCGCCTCCTCGATCGAGTGCGGCCTGGCCCGGAAGTCGATGTCGTTGGTGCCGAGCACCAGCCGGGCGAACTTGGCGTACGCGTACGCGTCCTCGAGCGTCAGCCGGCCGCCGGTGAGCACCGCGGCGTTGCCCTGCGCGCTGCTCAGCCTCTCCGCGGCGATCCCGAGCGCCTCCGGCCAGGATGCCGGCCGCAGCTCGCCGTCCTCGCGGACCAGCGGGTGGGTGAGCCGGTCGCCGGTGGTCGCGTAGTTGAAGGCGAACCGGTCCCGGTCGGAGATCCATTCCTCGTTCACCGCCGGGTCGTCGCCGGCCAGCCGGCGCATCACCTTGCCGCGCCGGTGGTCGACCCGGATCGCCGCACCGCACGCGTCGTGCTCGGCGACCGACGGGACCGAGACCAGGTCGAACGGCCGGGACCGGAACCGGTACGCCGCGGACGTCAGCGCGCCGACCGGGCATATCTGGATCGTGTTGCCGGCGAAGTAGCTCTCGAACGGCTCCTTCTCGTAGATCCCGACCTGCTGCAGCGCGCCGCGCTCGACCAGCGCGATGAACGGGTCACCGGCGATCTGCTCCGAGAACCGGGTACAGCGGGCGCAGAGCACGCAGCGTTCGCGGTCCAGCAGCACCTCGGCGGAGATGTTGATCGGCTTCGGGAAGGTTCGCTTCACCCCATTGCCTGCCGCGAACCGGGACTCGCCGCGCCCGTTGGTCATCGCCTGGTTCTGCAGCGGGCACTCGCCGCCCTTGTCGCATACCGGGCAGTCCAGCGGGTGGTTGATCAGCAGGAACTCCATGTTGCCCTGCTGCGCCTTGTCCGCGACGGGCGAGGTCAGCTGGGTGCGGATCACCATGCCGTCGGCAACCGTCAGCGTGCAGGACGCCTGCGGCTTCGGCATCCCGCGACCATTGCCCGCGTCAACCACTTCGACGAGGCACTGCCGGCAGGCGCCGACCGGGTCGAGCAGCGGGTGGTCGCAGAACCGCGGGATCTGTACGCCGATCTGCTCGGCGGCGCGGATCGCCAGCGTGTCCTTCGGGACCTTGACCTCGACGTCGTCGATGGTCACCGTCACGAGATCGGTCTTCTCGACCTCTTGCGTGGTCATGCGTTGGCTCCAGCGGTGGCGAACAGGGTCGAAGCCTCCGGCGGGAACAGCTCGTGCGCCGGCGTGTGCATACCGGCCTCGAACTCGTCCCGGAAGTACTGGATCGCCGACGTGATCGGGGCGGTGGCGCCATCGGCAAGCGCGCAGAACGACCGGCCGAAGATGTTGTCGGACAGATCGAGCAGCGTCTCGATGTCACCCTCGCGGCCCTTGCCGGCGGCGAGCCGCTCCAGGATCTGCACCAGCCACCAGGTGCCCTCCCGGCACGGCGTGCACTTGCCGCAGGACTCGTGCTTGTAGAACTCGGTCCAGCGCAGCACCGCCCGGACCACCGAGGTGGTCTCGTCGAAGACCTGCAGCGCCTTCGTGCCGAGCATCGAACCGGCTCCGGCGACGCCCTCGTAGTCCAGCGGGATGTCCAGGTGCTCGTCGGTGAGCAGCGGCGTCGACGACCCGCCCGGGGTCCAGAACTTCAGCTGGTGACCCTCCCGGACGCCGCCGGCCAGGTCGAGCAGCTCGCGCAGCGTGATGCCGAGCGGGGCCTCGTACTGGCCGGGCCGGGTGACATGCCCGGACAGCGAGTACAGCGTCATGCCCTTGGACTTCTCGGTGCCCATCGAGGCGAACCAGTCCGCGCCGTTGTCGATGATCGACGGCACCGACGCGATCGACTCGACGTTGTTGATCACCGTCGGGCAGCCGTACAGGCCGGCCACCGCGGGGAACGGTGGCCGCAGCCGCGGCTGGCCCCGGCGCCCCTCGAGCGAGTCGAGCAGCGCGGTCTCCTCGCCGCAGATGTAGGCGCCGGCACCGGCGTGCACGACCACGTCCAGATCCCAGCCGGAGCCGAGGACGTTGGTGCCGATGAAGCCGCGTTCCCTGGCCTCCGCGACCGCCTGCTGCAGCCGGCGGATCACGTGCAGCACCTCACCGCGGACGTAGATGAACGCGACACTGGCCCGGATCGCGTACGACGAGATGATCACGCCCTCGACCAGCGTGTGCGGCGAGGCCAGCATCAGCGGGATGTCCTTGCAGGTGCCCGGCTCGGACTCGTCCGCGTTCACGACCAGGTACTTCGGCTTCGGGTTGTCCTGCGGGATGAACGACCACTTCATCCCGGTCGGGAAGCCCGCACCACCCCGGCCGCGCAGACCGGAGTCCTTCACCTGGGTGACGATCTGGTCCGGCGCCATCCGCAGCGCCTTGCGCAACGCCAGGTAGCCGCCGCCCTCCTCGTAGCTGTCCAGCCGCCACGGCTGGTCGGCGTCCCAGTTGTCCGACAGCACCGGGGTCAGGGTGTCCGTGCCTTGGGGGGCCATCAGGACTCCTTCCGCTCGTCATCGGCGTGGACCGCCTGCGACTCCTTGCCCGGCTGGTCCTCCGGCCGCGGACCGGGCACCGGCTCGGTCGCCGGCGCGGTCTTCCGGGAGCCGTTCGCGCCGTTCGGCGCGGTCCAGCCGCGCTCCCGCGCGATCTGCAGGCCAACCATGGTGGCGGCACCACCTGCCGGGCCCTCGTCGGCGCGCCCGTCGGGGTACCCGGCGAGCACCCGCTCGGCCTCCCGCCAGGTGCAGACGGTGGCACCACGCGGCGACTTCACCTCGTGGCCCTCGCGGAGGTCGTCCACCAGTGCGGTCGCCGACTCCGGCGTCATGTCGTCGAAGAACTCCCAGTTCACCATCATCACCGGGGCGTAGTCGCACGCCGCGTTGCACTCGATGTGCTCCAGCGTGATCTTGCCGTCCTCGGTGGTCTCGTCGTTGCCGACGTCCAGGTGTTCCTTGAGCCGGGAGAAGATCAGGTCGCCGCCCATGATCGCGCACAGCGTGTTGGTACAGACCCCGACGTGGTAGTCGCCGACCGGGCGACGCTTGTACATCGTGTAGAACGTCGCCACCGCGGACACCTCGGCGCCGGTCAGCCCGAGCACGTCGGCGCAGGCCTCGATGCCCTCCGGGGTGATCCTGCCCTCCACAGACTGGACCAGGTGCAGCATCGGCAGCAGCGCGGACCGGCCGACCGGGTAGCGAGCGGCCAGCTCGCGCATCTCCGCGATCGTCTGCTCGGTGACAGCGCTGTCGCCGGTGCTGTACGGCGAAACGGTTGACTCGGCCATGGTCAGCGGTCCACTCCACCCATCACGGGATCGAGGCTGGCGACGGCGACGATCACGTCGGCGACCATGGCACCTTCGCACATGATCGGCATCGCCTGCAGGTTGCAGAAGGACGGGTCGCGGAAATGCGCCCGGAACGGCCGGGTACCGCCGTCGGAGACGACGTGGCAGCCGAGCTCGCCGCGCGGCGACTCGACCGCGACGTACGCCTGGCCGGCCGGCACCCGGAAGCCCTCGGTCACCAGCTTGAAGTGGTGGATCAGCGCCTCCATCGACTCGCCCATGATGTGCTTGATGTGGTCCAGCGAGTTGCCCATCCCGTCGTTGCCGACGGCAAGCTGGCTCGGCCAGCCGATCTTCTTGTCCGCCACCATCACCGGCTCGCCCTCCATCCGGCCGAGCCGGTCGGCGCACTGCTCGACGATCTTGAGCGACTCGTGCATCTCGTCCAGCCGGATCCGGAACCGCCCGTAGGAGTCCGCGGTGTCCCGGGTCGGCACGTCGAACTCGTAGGTCTCGTACCCGCAGTACGGCTGGGTCTTGCGCAGATCGTGCGCGTACCCGGCCGAGCGCAGCGGCGGCCCGGAGATGCCCAGCGCCATACAGCCGGCCAGATCCAGGTGTCCCACGTTCTGCAGCCGCGCCTTGAAGATCGGGTTCGCGTTACAGAGCTCGGCGTACTCCTTCAGGTGCTTCTTCATCCACACGATGTAGTCGCGGATCTTGTCCAGCGCACCCGGCGGCAGGTCCTGCGCGACACCACCCGGCCGGATGAACGCGTGGTTCATCCGCAGCCCGGTGATCAGCTCGAACAGGTCCAGCGTCATCTCACGCTCGCGGAACCCGATCGTCATCACCGTCAGCGCGCCGATCTCCATCCCGCCGGTGGCGATCGCGACCAGGTGGCTGGAGATCCGGTTCAGCTCCATCAGCAGCACCCGCATCACCGATGCCTTCTGCGGGATCTGGTCCTCGATGCCGAGCAACCGCTCGACCGCCAGGCAGTACGCCGCCTCGTTGTAGAACGGCGACAGGTAGTCCATCCGGGTGCAGAACGTCACACCCTGCGTCCAGGACCGGAACTCCATGTTCTTCTCGATACCGGTGTGCAGGTAACCGATGCCACAACGGGCCTCGGTCACCGTCTCACCGTCCAGCTCGAGGATCAGCCGGAGCACGCCGTGCGTGGACGGGTGCTGCGGGCCCATGTTGACGACGACCCGTTCGTCGGACTCCTCGGCGATATCGGCCACGACGGAGTCCCAGTCCTGTCCGGTGACGGTGAAGACCCGGCCTTCGGTGGTCTCCCGTACGTCGGCGTACGGATCGGTCTCTACGTGCGGAGCAGTCATCAGTTGTACGACCTCCGGGTGTCGGGCGGCGGGATGGTGGCGCCCTTGTACTCGACGTCGATGCCGCCGAGCGGGTAGTCCTTGCGTTGCGGGTGGCCGGGCCAGTCGTCCGGCATCTGGATCCGGGTCAGCGCCGGGTGTCCGTCGAAGATGATGCCGAAGAAGTCCCAGGTCTCCCGCTCGTGCCAGTCGTTGGCCGGGTAGACCGAGACCACCGACGGGATGTGCGGGTCGGCGTCCGGGCAGCTCACCTCGACCCGGATCCGGCGGTTGTGCGTGATCGACAGCAGGTGGTAGACGGCGTGTAGCTCGCGGTCGGTGTCGTTCGGGTAGTGCACCCCGCTGACCCCGGAGCAGAACTCGAAGCGCAGCGCCTCGTCGTCGCGCAGGTGCCGGCAGAACTCGACCAGCCGCTCGCGCTTCACGTGGAAGGTGATCTCGCCGCGGTCCACCACGACCTTCTCGATCGCGTCGTCGCCGATCAGGTTCTCCAGCCGTTCCGCCACCGCGTCGTACCAGCCGCCGTACGGCTTCGGCGACGCGCCGGGGAACTCGACGTCGCGGCGCAGGCCGCCGAAACCGGAGGTGTCACCAGTACCGCGGACCCCGAACATGCCCTGCCTGCGGTCCACCACCTCGGTCGGGCCTGGCGTCAACGCGTCACCGCCCGGCACCTCCGCGGGCAGGTTCTCGGGCTGGTGCTCGCTCACCTCAACAGGCCCTTCATCTCGATCGTCGGCGCGGCCTCCAGCGCGGCCCGCTCCTGCTCGGCCTCGAGCTCACGGCGGTTCTTGCCGAGCTTGCCCGCCTTGATGTCCTCGTGCAGCTTGAGGAACGCGTCCAGCAGCATCTCCGGCCGCGGCGGGCAGCCGGGCAGGTACATGTCGACCGGGACCACATGGTCCACGCCCTGCACGATCGCGTAGTTGTTGAACATCCCGCCGGACGACGCGCAGACGCCCATCGCCAGTACCCACTTCGGGTTCGCCATCTGGTCGTAGATCTGCCGTAGCACCGGCGCCATCTTCTGGCTCACACGGCCGGCCACGATCATCAGGTCGGCCTGCCGCGGCGACGCGCGGAACACCTCCATGCCGAACCGCGCAGCGTCGTACCGGGGTGCGCCCGTGGTCATCATCTCGATCGCGCAGCACGCCAGGCCGAACGTTGCCGGCCACAACGAGGCCTTGCGCATGTAGCCCGCAAGGCCCTCGACGGTGGATAGCAGTACGCCGGCCGGGAGCTTTTCCTCAACACCCATGTCTCAGTCCCACACTCAATCCCACTCGAGTCCGCCGCGACGCCACACGTAGGCGTACGCGATGAACACGGTCACGATGAAGAGCACCATCTCCACCAGCCCGAACAGCGCCATCTGGTCGAAGGCCACCGCCCATGGGTAGAGGAAGATGATCTCGATGTCGAAAACGATGAACAGCATCGCGGTGATGTAGTACTTCACCGGGAACCGGCCGCCGCCGACGGGCTGCGGGGTCGGTTCGATACCGCACTCGTAGGAGTCCAGCTTCGCCCGGTTGTAGCGCTTCTGCCCGACGAGCGCGCTGGTGATCAGCGTGCCCGCCACGAAGACCGCCGCCAGCGCCATCAGGCCGAGGATCGGTACGTAGGGGTGCACGGTCGCGCTGCCTCCTCAAGTCCGTCGTACGTCGAGTGCCTTCGTACCAGTACCGCGATACTGCACTTTCACAAGGGCACCCCTCAGGCCGCGGGCGCGACCTTGCAGAGCCCGTTGATCACCCTGTCCATCGCGTCCCCTCCGCGCGGGTCGGTGAGGTTGGCGAGCAGCTTCAGGGTGAACTTCATCAGCGTGGTCCGGGGCAGACCGTACTTGGTCGCCACCTTCATCACGTTCGGGTTCCCGATCAGCTTCACGAAGACCCGGCCGAGCGTGTAGTAGCCGCCGTACGTCTCCTTCAGCACCTTCGGGTACGCCGCCAGCGCCCGGTCCCGCTGGTTCGCCGGCCTGGCCAGGGCCTGCACCGCGACCTCGGCGGCCAGGTGCGCCGACTCCATCGCGTAGGCGATGCCCTCGCCGTTGAACGGGTTGACCATGCCGCCGGCATCGCCGAGCAGCATCAGACCGCGGGTGTAGTGCGGCTGCCGGTTGAAGCCCATCGGCAGTGCCGCACCGCGCACCGGCTGCGTCATGTTCTCGTCGCGGAACCCCCACTCCGCGGGGGTGTTGTCCAGCCAGCGCTTCAGCAGGTCGGCGTAGTCGACCTTGCCGAACGCGTCGGAGGTGTTCAGGATGCCGAGGCCGACGTTCGCCGTACCGTCGCCCATCCCGAAGATCCAGCCGTAGCCGGGGAGCAGGTTCCCTGTCTGCGGGGGGCCGTCCCACAGCTCGAGCCAGGACTCGAGGTAGTCGTCGATGTGCCGCGGGCTGTTGTAGTACGTCCGGACCGCCACACCCATCGGGCGGTCGTCCCGCTTGTGCAGGCCCATCCCGACGCTGAGCCGGGTCGAGTTGCCGTCCGCTGCGAGCACCAGCGGCGCACTGAAGGTCTGGTCGTCGCCGGCCCGCCGGCCGTTCTCGTCCAGCGGCCGGGCGGAGACACCGACGATGTGGCCGGTGCGCTCGTCCAGCACCGGGCCGGTCACGTTGGTCCGCTCGTGCAGCCGCGCCCCGGCCTTGACCGCCTGCCGGACCAGCATGTCGTCGAAGTCGTACCGGGTCCGCACCAGCCCGTAGTCCGGGAACTCCGCGAGGTCCGGCCAGTCCAGCTCGAGCAGGTGGCTGCCACCGTGGATCCGCAGGCCGCGGTTCTGCAGCCAGCCGGCCTCCTTGGACACGTCGATGCCGAGCGCGATCAGCTGCTTGGTGGCGCGCGGAGTGAGCCCGTCGCCGCACACCTTCTCCCGCGGGAACGCCGTCTTCTCCAGCAGCAGCACGTCCAGCCCGGCGTTCGCGAGGTGGTACGCCGCGGTGGACCCGGCCGGTCCCGCACCTACCACGATGACATCGGCATGCCTGTCGGCAGTCGACGCGATCTCGCTCATCTCATCCCGGCCTGACGTGGTCTGGTTAGCCGCTCTCCTGTGGCCCTGCCCCGACGCTCGTGCGTTCGTGAACGATTTCACGAACCTCGGTCACGGGACAGTCTAGGACCGTCATCGGATCACGCGAAACCGCCCCTGAACCTGTTGCCAGCAAGGCATTTACGCACTCCCCACGTTGCGAAATTCTCCCTCCCCCAACCTCCACCCAACCACCCCGGCCCACCCTCTGCGGAGCCCCGCGCAATCCGCGTGGCTAACCCCGCGAACGGCGGGTCCGCCACGCTCATAACCGGGGCCAACCCTCCACCCGCGGGGTGAACCACGCCGATTGCGCCGAGACCGGCGCTGACCTTGCGGCGCAGGCGGGCGACCCGGGCACAGCGCCTGCGGGCACCGGCGCAACTCGCGTGGTCAACCACGCGAACAGCGGGTTCGCCACGGTCATAGCCGGGGCAGACCCTCCATTCGCCGGGTTCACCACGCCAATTGCGAATGGCGAGCGGGGCGGGTCGCCGGGTTCACCACGCCGGCTGCGGGGAGGGATGAGGGTTAGGTGGGGCGGGTGGCTCGGTGGATGGCGACCAGGCCGCCGGAGAGGTTGCGCCACTGTACGGCGTCCCAGCCGGCGGCGGCGATCATCCGGGCCACGCCGGGCTGGTTCGGCCAGGCGCGGACGGACTCGGCCAGGTAGACGTACGCCTCCGGGTTCGGTGACAGCGTGCGGGCCAGTGCCGGGACGGCTCGCATCATGTACTCGAGGTAGCCGACGCGGAACGGCTTCCAGGTCGGGTGCGAGCACTCGAGTACCACCAGCCGGCCGCCGGCCCGGGTCACCCGGAGCATCTCGGCCAGCCCGGCGCCGGGGTCGTGCAGGTTACGCAGCGCCCACGAGATGGTCACGCAGTCGAAGCTGGCGTCCGCGAACGGCAGCCGCAGGGCATCGCCGGCGACGAAGTCCAGTTCCGGGAACATCCGCTGGCCGACCCGAAGCATCCCGAGGGAGAAGTCGCACGGTACGACGTGCGCCCCGGACTCGCGCAGGGTCGCGCTCGACATCCCGGTCCCGGCGGCCAAGTCGAGGATCCGCTCACCGGGTTTCGGGTCGATCGCGGCGAAGGTCTGCGGGCGCCAGTGGTACCGCTCCATGCCCAGGGTGGCGACCGCGTTCGTGCGGTCGTAACCCTCCGCGAGGTCGTCGAACATCTTGGCAACCTCGTGCGGCTGCTTGGTCAGGTCGGCGCGTGTCACCCGGACAGGATGTCATCAGTGTCACGGCGCCCAGCCCTGCGCCAGGTGGACCGCGCGGCTTACGCTTCCATGTCGTGAGCCTTCCGAGTACAGCGCCGGCGGACCCGAGCGCGACTCCGCACCTCGTGGTGCGCAGCCAGCGGGTGGACGACGTGTCGCCCGCGCTGCTGGACCACCTTCCGCCGGACGGGACGCTGGCCTGGGTACGCCGCGGCGATGGCATCGCGGGCTGGGGCCGGGCCGCCCGCCTGGACATTGCCGGGAGCAACCGGTTCACCGACGCACAGCGTTGGTGGTCGAAGCTGACCGCGGCCGCGGTGGTCCGCGACGAGGTCGACGTACCCGGCTCCGGCCTGGTCTGCTTCGGCTCGTTCGCCTTCACTGACGGGCAGGGCACCGACATGAGCGACCCCAGCGTGCTGGTGGTGCCCGAGGTGGTGGTCGGCCGCCGTGGCCCGACGACCTGGGTGACGACCGTGTCGCCGGTGAGCTCGATCACCGCGCCGCCCGAGCTCACCCGATACGTGCCATCGCCCGCGGGTCAGGTGACGTTCGCCGACGGTGCCCGGTCCGGAGCGCAGTGGTCGGCGATCGTGGCGGACGCGGTCCGCCGGATCGGTGCCGGCGCACTCGACAAGGTGGTGCTGGCCCGCGACCTGGTGGCGCTGGCCGACCGGCCGATCGACCTGCGCCTGCCGCTGCGCCGGCTGGCCGAGTCGTACCCGGCCTGCTGGACGTTCGCGGTCGACGGGCTGATCGGCGCCACCCCTGAGCTGCTGGTACGACGCGAGCGCGGGCTGATCACGTCCCGGGTACTGGCCGGCACCATCCGCCGTACCGGCGACGACGCACACGACCTGGCGCTGGCCGCGTCACTGGCCCGGTCCAGCAAGGACCTGGAGGAGCACGAGTTCGCGGTCCGCTCGGTCGCCGACGCGCTGCAGCCGCACTGCCAGTCGATGCTGGTACCGGAGACCCCGTTCGTCCTGCACCTGCCGAACGTCATGCACCTGGCCACCGACGTCACCGGTGTCGCCGCGAACGGCGCGTCCGCGCTCGGGCTGGCCGCCGCGTTGCACCCGTCCGCGGCCGTGTGTGGTACGCCGACGCCGGTCGCGCGGGACCTGATCGCCGAGCTGGAAGGCATGCAGCGCGGCCGGTACAGCGGGCCGGTCGGCTGGATGGACGGCAACGGCGACGGCGAGTGGGGCATCGCGCTGCGCTGCGGCCAGGCCGATCCCGAGGACCCGTCCCGGATGCGGCTGTTCGCGGGCTGTGGCATCGTCGCGGGGTCCGACCCGGTCGCCGAGCTCGCCGAGTCGAACGCGAAGCTGGTGCCGATGCGCGACGCGTTAGGGGACTGATCCACGTGAGGCTGACGAAGTACACACATGCCTGCGTCCGGCTGGAGAAGGACGGCAAGCGGCTGGTGATCGACCCGGGTGTCTGGACCGAGCTGGAGGCACTGGACGAGGCGGACGCCATACTGGTCACGCACGAGCATTTCGACCACCTGAACGCCGAGTTGCTCGCCACCCTGACGGCGCCGGTCTGGACCAATGCAAGCGTCGCCGCCCAGCTCGGCATACTCGGCGACCAGGTCACGGTGGTGAGCGCGGGCCAGGCGTTCGAGGCCGCCGGCTTCAGCGTCCGGGTGTTCGGCGAGGACCACGCGGTGATCCTCCCCGAGATCGGCGTACCGTGCCGGAACACCGCCTTCCTGGTCGACGACGCGGTGTACCACCCAGGCGATTCGTGGACCCGCCCGGACCGCGCGGTGCACACCAACCTGGTGCCGCTGTCGGCGCCGTGGCACGTGATGGCCGAGGCGGTCGAGTACGTGCGTGAGGTACCCGCCGAGCAGACCGTGAACATCCACGACGGCCTGCTCAACGAGCGCGGTATGACGATCGGCAAGAACTGGATCGGCGGCCAGGGCGGCAAGCCGTATGTCGAGCTCGCCCCGCGCGACGCGATCGACGTCGGCTGACCCGCGAGCCGCTCAGCCGAACTCGTAGATCACGAAGTCGGCGACCGGCCGGTACCCGATCGCGGCGTAGACCTTGTTCGAGGTCGGGTTCGCCAGGTCCGTGTGCAGGCACACCTGGTGGCCTGCGTCGCGCAGCAGCCGCGAGACATGAGCCGTGATCGCGCTGCCGTAGCCGCGTCCGCGCATCGACGGTGGCGTGTAGACCGGCCCGATCCGGGACGACCCGAAGACGGGCGGGGTGTTACCGGCCATCGAGACCGGCTCACCGTCGTCGTACCAGAGCCACAGGCCGCCATCCGCGATCCTGCGGCTTGCGTCCTGCTCGACCTCCTCGGCCGACTGGTGCTCGCGTACCTCCCCGCCGAACGCGGACAGCCACTCCACGACCAGCGGTACGTCGCCCGGCCCGGCGAGCCGCGCACTGCCCGCGACGTCCGGAACGGTGAGGGTGCCGAGCCGGTGCAGCCGATCTTCCCGGCGCAGCGCGAAGTCCCTGCCCAGCAGGGCGTTCCAGCGCTCGGCGAACGCCAGCGCGGTCTCGCGGGTAGCACGCACGCCGATCGCGTCCGCGCACTCGCCGGACATCGCGTCCGCGAAGAGCACGGCCTGCTCCGGCGTCGTTCCGGCGCTGAGCACTACGAAGTGCGGCGGCGTCCGCATCGCGGTGGTGACCAGCGTGTCGTCGTCCGAGAGCAGCTGCGCGTACGTCGCCGGTGCATCGTCGACGATGGCACCATCGGCCCGC
>Ga0075418_10001181_pt1 | contig 29423 bp, 24 predicted proteins | sample SoiMetdeltSBSDD2_FD_81776 | JGI IMG/M metagenome (GOLD analysis project Ga0075418, IMG submission 81776) | Bulk soil microbial communities from a Populus tree surrounding site in Tennessee, USA - Soil MetaG P. deltoides SBSDD2 | ecosystem: Environmental > Terrestrial > Soil > Tree plantation... | reverse complement strand
TGGATAAACCCATACTAGCCGGGTTATCCAGAAAGTCCACAATCTTTAAAACACTTGGGACCACTGCAGATCATGCGTTAAACGGAACGACTGTGCTAAACACCATTGCTTTACAGAACGGTGCTTCTATCCTCCGAGTCCATGATGTAAAAGAAGCAAAAGAAGCCGTTACTCTTTTTTCCGCGGTGTTTAAATAAAAAACCTCTTTCGACAAGGAAAGAGGTTGAATAATAGTTATCCAATTACTTATTTAGATTTTACAGGAGTTTTTGCCGCAGCAAGTGAATCAGCAACTCGTTTTGCTGCGTATGCCTCGTCCCGCGTATTGCTGACGTTAAGAATTTCTATTTCAAATATCAGCGATTCAAGGGGAGTACCGCCCGGACCTTGTTGCTTGCCATATGCGAGATAAGCCGGAACAAATAAAGTGCCTTTACCACCCTTGTTGAATTCAGGGATTCCCTGGTCCCATCCATCAATAGCTTGTCCTGCCCCTAATTCAAAAATGTATTCACTTGCTTCAAAAGGTTTATCATCCTTTAATAGCCGTCCTGCATATTTTACTGTAACAACCTTCCCGGTAGCAGCCGGTGTACCAGTTCCTTTTTCTTTCACAACCACGTAAGTGCCTATTACCTTTTTTGCATTGGTTATTTTTTTAGCAGCAAGATATGCCTCCACTTCCTTTTCCTCTTTTGTTATCTCGCCGCTTTTCTTAAACTCTTCTATATCCAGTGCTTTTTGCTTTTTCATCTCCTCCATGTATTTCTTCCTTTCTTCTTCCTGCTTAGCCTGCATTTCTTTTTGTTCCGCTTCTTGTCTTGGTTTGTCTTTCGCCATTTCCGCCATATAATCTTTTTGTGCGGCACTGTCTGTTCTGAATATTTCAATGACTTTTATAAATGTTTTTAACTGATCTCCTTTTTTTGCATAGGGTATTTGTTGCTGCGCGCCCTTTTTTATTAATGTATCAACTGATTCAATTACGACGGCGCTATCTCCCTTTTTCATCATATATAAAACCTCAAGGGGCGAGTAGTTAAGCTGGGCATCATCGCTCCGGACCTGGAAGAGCGGCATCTTGTCATAGCTCGTATAAAGAAGGGAATCATTTAGTTTTCTGATGAAATTAAATTTCACAATATTTCCCTTGCCAGCCACAGAATCTTTACTGCCGCCGGATATGATCTTATACACCAAACCAGTTTTTGTCTTTTTGTAATCAACGCCGCATGAAGCAAGCACAAACAATACGGCGATCAGCATCGGAATTTTTGATTTCATTGTATTTGTTTATTGAAGTAATTGTAGATTCTCTTTCATAGCTACATGAAAATTTTTTACCGTCTCTTCGAGTGGTAATGAACTGCGACCACCTGAAGCATTAAAATGTCCGCCGCCCTCAAAATATTTCCTGGCAAAAGTATTGCAATCAAAATCACCTTTGCTGCGGAAACTCCATTTGCGTTCTTCGTCCCTGTCAATCACTATCGCAACAAGTTTAATGCCCTTTATGCTTTGCGGATAGTTTACCAGGCCTTCTGTATCCCCGGTTTTTATCTGGTATCTTAATAGATCTGATTTGGGGATCACCAGCAATACAGTGTTGTACTCATAATAAACTTCCATCCGGTTCAGCAACACATGGCCGATAAAACGCATCCTGTTTTCAAGAAAATTATCGAACAGGTTATTGTGCACATGCATATGTTCCAATCCACGGCTTTTCAAATCAGCAACCAGGCTATGTACCGCAGCCGTGGTTGATGAAAAACGAAACGAACCTGTATCAGAGACCACCCCGGCATAAATGCAATCGATCATTTCGGTCCTGAACTTGTCGGCATGGCCTGAAGCGTAGATAAGATCGTAGATCATTTCGCAGGTGCTGGATTTATCAGCATCACTTATCCCCCATTCAAAACACTTTTCATCAGGCTGTTGATGATGATCTATTAAAATTTTGGGGCAAGTAAGTTGTTCCAGCTTCGCTGTCATGTTTTTTGTACGATGGATCGCGTTAAAATCAAGACAAAAAACCCAGTCGGCAGCGTCAAGGACCTTCTCCGCTTTTTCTTTGAACATGTCATAATCGATCACATCGCTGGAGCCAGGCATCCAGTTCAGCCACCCCGCCCAGTTTGTCGGCGAAATCACAGTGACTGTATGACCAAATTGCTTCAGAAAATGTAAAAGGCAAAGCGAAGCGCCCATGGCATCCGCGTCAGGTTTCTGGTGCGGAACTATCACAATCTTCCTCGGCTGATATAATAATGGAAAAATCTCTGCTATGGGTTTCATAAGCGGCTGCGAAGGTAGTGAAATCAGTCTACAGTCGGGAGTCAACAGTCGCCAGTTTTAAACCATCGCCCTGGCCAACGACAATCGACCCAAGACTCATCACTTTCCCTTAGCTTTGCGGCCCAAAAACAATGTATATTTTATGAGCAATCGAACATTGACAATGATCAAACCTGACGCTATGAAAAGAGGTTATGCCGGCGCAATTCTCGACATGATAATCAATGGCGGTTTTCGTGTAATAGCACTTAAACAATTAAAACTCACTCCTGAAAAAGCAAGTGAATTTTATGCCATTCATAAAGCGAGGCCTTTTTTTGGCGAACTGGTTGAATTTATGAGCAGCGGCCCGATCATCGCAGCAATTTTGGAAAAAGAAAACGCCGTGGTTGATTTCAGGAAACTGATCGGCGCTACCGACCCCGCAAAGGCTGATGATGGAACCATCCGAAAAAAATACGCCAGCAATGTAGGAGAAAATGCTGTGCATGGAAGCGACAGCGATGAAAACGCAAAGATTGAAGGTGACTTTTTCTTTTCGGCGCTGGAAAGATTCTAATTGAATTAATTCATATTAAAAAAAGCCGTGCCGCTCATGGGACGGCTTTTGTTTTGTGACTGAAATGAGTAAATTAGAGTGCCACTAAAACCTGGACTTATGTTCTACACAAAAGCTACTGTCCTCGCTGCATTCATTTTTATTTACTCTCTTGCGCACTCACAGAGTGATTTTCCTCCCTTTGGTGATTTCAATGCTGAGGAAATGTCTATAAAGCAATGCGCTTTTGATCCCGAAGCTGAAGCGATCATTCTCCTTGACAAAGCAATTGCGAACTACGATGACGACTATCACCTGATAATCGAAAGAAGAATCCGGATCAAGATCTTAACCGATAAAGGGATTGATCGCGCTAATATCGTTATCCCTTTTTATCATAAAGATGAATTCGAATACATTACAAAGGTAGAGGCCTACACGTATAACTGGGACGCATCAAAGAATGCATCGTTCCAGGCTGTAGAAAAAAAATCGATTTACACAGAAAAACAAAACAACTACTACTCATTAATAAAATTCGCGATGCCATCTGTAAAAGCAGGAAGCATTATAGAGTATCATTATGTAAGCACGATGAAGCACTATGGCGGTCTTGATGAGTGGAAATTTCAATCAGACCTTCCGACAATGAAAAGCAGTTTTCTGGTGAATATCCTGCCAAGAGCAGAGTTTGCTTACACCGTTCAGAAAAAAAACACACTGAACATTTTTATAAAGCCGATGCCCGACCAGGGAAGGATCTATTTTGAAATGAATAATGTGCCCGCCCTGCGTATAGAACCCTATATGGATGCCAAACGTGACTATATTCAGAAAGTCATTTTCCAGTTGGCCGGTTATGTCAGCTCATTTGGAACAAAGCAACAGGTAAATACAACGTGGAAAAACCTTGCATACGAAATGATGACCGAAAAAGACTTTGGCTCTCAATTGGACAAAGACCTGAAAATTGATGAGGTTAAGGCCATCGCACTTTTAGAAAACACCCAACAGGGCAAGGTGAAAGCCATCTATGACTATGTCAGGAAGAATATTGCATGGAACGGCTACGATGGCAAATATGCAATTGACGGTTTAAAAACTGTTTGGGATAGAAAAAAAGGAAGTGCCGGGGAAATAAACCTGTTACTTGTGAACCTGTTGAAAACAGCGGGGATCGAGACGTATCCGGTACTTGCAGCAGAAAGAGATTTTGGAAAAGTGGATACTACCTATCCCTTTATTGATCGTTTCAATAAAACAATTGCATTTGCGATAGCGGATGGTAAACAATATTTACTCGATGCCACCCAGGAAAATTGCCCTGCAGGACTTACCCCTTATTCCTTGTTGAATACAACAGGTTTTCTTGTCGATAAAAAGAGTTTCAATTTGATAAAGATCGGAACAGGTAATAAAGCATACAGGAACGTCATTACAGTAAATGCCACAATGGATGCAAAAGGTTCCGTAACCGGTGAAGCCCAGGTAAGAAGTCTTGAGTATGCAAGGCAAATGCGATTGACATCGGTTAAAAATAATCGTAGTCGTTTCGTAAATGAAAACTTTGAAAAGCCTTATGAGGGATTGACCATTGACAGTTTTATGGTTACGATACCGGAACATGATTCAATACCATTTGAGCAGATAATCCGGTACAAACAGCAACCGAATGAAAGCGGTGGTCTTATTTTTTATAATTCAAACCTGTTTACCGGTCTTGAAAAAAACCCGTTCTTATCATCAGTTCGTTTTACCAACGTAAATTTTGGATACCCGTATAATGTCATGTTGGAAGAAACAGTGAAACTACCTGCAGGAGCCAAAATCGATGTGCCTGAGGCGAAGTCGCTATCATTTGATAACAATAAAATATTTGCTACAAGAGCCGTAAAATTTGAGAATGGCGAATTGAAAGTATCAATACGGTTTATACAGAATCTGACACTCATCAAAGCGGAGGACTATGCAGGTATGAAAGATTTCTATAAAAAGATGGTCGATATGCTGAATGAACCTATTGTAATGAAACTAGGCAATTAAACACTTGCAAGCCCTTTATTATTTAAAGCTATCCCAATGAAACCCATTAAACCAGTAATATTCCTAACCTTGGTGTTACTCCTTTCGTATTTAACCATTTTTTCTCAAATTAGTTCCCCCGGATGGGGACAATTCTCATCTGAAGAAATTCAGTTAAGAGTCTGTGCATTTGATCCGGAAGCGGAGGCCCTAAAATTATTAGATGAAGGAGTAACTGTTTACGATATTTATAATAAAAGGATCACTTCACGGAGAACAAGGATTAAGATCCTGAAGCCAACGGGAATCGACAGAGCAAATATTATTATTCCTTTCTATTCAAAAGATGATTACGAAACAGTAGAAAATATAGAAGCAAATACTTACAATTTTGACGCAGGCGGGAACGCCATCGTAGAGCGACTTGACAAAAAACTCATCTTTAAGGAAAAGCGAAACGAATACTATTCAGTAATGAAGTTTCCTATGCCAGCGGTTAACGAAGGCAGTATTATTGAGTTTAAATATGAGATCAGAACTAAAGGATTTTCGACTCCCGATGATTGGAAATTCCAGGATGACATTCCAACCGTTAAAAGCACTTACTTAGTCGACATAACTGCGCGGGCAGAGCTCACCTATCATGTGCAAACAAGCAAAGATCTTCGGGTGATAGAAAAAAGAAATGAAAAAGACGGCGAGGTTTATTTTGAAATGAACAATGTTCCGGCTCTGCGGCGGGAACCTTTTATGGATGCTGAAAAGGATTATGTACAAAGGGTAAAATTTCAATTATCAGGTGTCAACAGCGTCTTTGGTGCAAGAGTAGAGGTAAATAAAACCTGGAAAGCATTGGCCTACGATTTGATGACTGATAGGAATTTTGGTGCTCACCTGGACAAGGATCTGAACCTGGATGACCTAAAAAAACTACTAAAATCGGAGAAGTCTGAAACCAAAAAGCTAAGAGTGATATATGATTATGTAGTTAAGAATTTTTCCTGGAACAAGTATTATGGCATATATGCCGCCAATGGTTTGAAAGAAGTAACAGACAAGAAAAAAGGAACAGCAGGTGAACTGAATTTATTATTGGTCAATTTGCTTTATACAAATGGTATTGACGCATATCCCCTGCTTGCCGCAGAAAGGAGTTTTGGAAAAGTAAATCCAGATTTTCCATTTGTTGACCAGTTCAATAAGGTGATTGCATTTGCCATTGCAGATGGGAAACAATATATTCTCGATGCGACACAAAAAAACTGTCCGGCTGGTCTCACACCCTATCAATATTTAAACACAATGGCATTCTTAGTAGATAAGAAAAAAAATAATCTTGTAACCATCACAAGCCCTCAAAATAACTACAGGAACAAGATCAATATAGAAGCAGCGATGGATAAAGATGGCGTGGTAAAAGGTACGGCCTCTATAGAGAGTTTTTTATACTCGCGCATGGAAAGGTTGAACGAACTAGAGAATGGCCAAAAGTCATTTATCACAGACCATTTTGAGAATATTTCCGCAAACTTGATTCTTGACAGTTTTCAAATTATTAAACCTGAGTTCGATTCCCTGCCACTTATGCAAAATATAAGTTTTACGCAGCAATCAGAACGAACAGGCGATATGCTGATTGTAAACACGAATATTTTCACGGGCCTTCAAAAGAATCCGTTTATCTCCTCAAAGAGATTTACGGACATAAACTTTGGTTATCCGCATTACCTTATTCTCGAGGCAAAGGTCAAACTGCCACCAGGCATCAGGGTTGAGGCCCCTGAAAACATATCATTAATTTCGCCAGAACGCGATATACAATTGTTCCGACAGATCACAAAAGAACACGATGTACTTAGGATCTCTGTCATGTTTTTACAAAAAACAACCCTTATTCCCGCTGAATCGTATAATTCTATTAAGTCTTTTTACAAGGAGATGGTGGATAAGCTGAATCAGCCGGTGATTATCAAAACAGACAATTAATAGTGTCATATAATTCGCTCCGTTCTTACCTTGTATTTCACCGGTTTTACCGTATAGCCTTCTTTGCGCAGCAATTTGATCATACCCTGTTCCCCAGCAAGATGCCCTGCCCCTACTGCTATGGTCAGCGTTTTTCCAGGCATGATCCTTTTTAATTTTTCAACCCAGTTACGGTTACGGTTATAAATTAAAATATCTCCGTAATCACCGAGCCCATCACCATCCTGGCTTATATAATCGCCAAGTTTTTCAATGTCCTGTGCTTTATAGGCCTCCACCATTTCTTCAAATTGCTTATCAGCTTCAGATCGCTTATCGCCAGTTTCAATGTATTTCAATAATTGCTCAGCTTGCAACTTATAAGGAATGCTATCAAAAATTGAGGCCTGGTAGCTCATCGTCTCTAATCCTTCGATACGCTTCCGGTATCTTTTTGCTTCCTGCATGATCAGTTGTTCCATTGCCACCGATTGTTCACAAGCAGCCCCCTGCTCCAGCAGTAATGACGAAGCAAGCATCGGTTTGTATGTCTCTAGTTTTGAAAAAGGAAGTAAGGTGCTTTTGCTTTCCATATACTCTTTTACCTTCTCGTAATCTGCCTTGCTCAGCAGGTCAGCAAGCGTTGTATCACCCCGCATTTTAAAATCCTTGAAAGCCGTAAATATCTCCATGATATTATCCATGTCCACCTCAAAGTACACTCTATCAGACTTTTCAATAGCTGCGATAAGGCTGTCACCCAACGCCGCATCGTCTTCACAGATCATATGTATAGTGCCATAGAGGTACGACGGTTTGGACAGGCCGTTGCCACTGATCTTCCAGAGCAGGCTTTTTTCCAGGGGTTTTTGCTTTTCCGGTTTTTGTGCTTTCCCGGCCACAAAACCCAGAAACATCAGCACAAACCAAAAACTACGATGCAAAACATTTTTATTTCTCATCAAGATTTATTTAATTTAATTATCCAATTACGCCACTAAACTCTACATCAAATGAAAAGGCTCATCCTGACCGCACTTATTATTATTTTTTCAGCTTCTGCTCAACAGGTTTTAGCGCAAAAAGGGAAAGTCAAAGATAGCAAGATTCCTGCCTTTGGCAGCGTTGATAAATCAGAGCTTGAGATGAAAGAGTGCGACTTTGATAAAAATGCCGAAGCTGTCGTGATGTTTGACAAAGGCCAGCTTGATTATATCCTTGGCTCTGGCATCGATTTGGAACGCCATGTTCGGATTAAGATATTAACCGATAAGGGAAAAGACTGGGCGGATATTCATCTTCGTTACATTAACTGGAAAAACGACGAAGAAATAAGAGACATCTCGGCACAGGTTTACAACCTGGATCCTTCAGGCAACGTCGTTGTAACAAAGGTTGACAAGAAACAGATCTTTGAAAAACAGATCAACAAACGACTTGCTGAAAAAGTGTTTACATTCCCCGAAGTAAAAGCCGGATCTGTCATTGAATACAAATACAAAAAGATTGGCGCAGGGATGATCGATTGGTATTTTCAAGATGCCATACCGGTGAGATACAGCGAATTCACATTTGATTATCCCAATGAAGTGGAAATTGGTTTTACACCGAGGTGCTATTTACCTTATGAAAGTAAAAAAGAGAGTGGCAACACAAGAACCGTTCGTTTTTATTCTATGAGTAATGTCCCTGCCTTGCGAGATGAGGCCTTTATCCTTAATGAAGATGATTATCGCCAAAAAATAGAAACAAAAACTGTTGCCTTTAATATGGATGGTCGCAGGGAAAGTGTGCTCGTTAACTGGCCGCAAGTGATCCGCTATTTAATGGAAGATGAGGATTTTGGTATTCAGATAAAAAAAGAGATACCGAGAACTGCCGACCTTGATGCACAACTAAAGACTATATCAGATCCCTATTCAAGAATGAAAGTGATCTATGATTATGTAAGAAAGAATATGGAGTGGAATGGCTTCCCGGGAATTTGGGCATTTGAAGGAGTAAAAGCCGCATGGAAAGATAAAAAAGGAACTGCCGCCGAGATCAATCTTATTTTAATAAACCTGTTGAAAGATGCCGGATTGAAAGTGCATCCCATCCTGGTCAGTACACACGATAATGGCCTGGTAAAAACTACTGATGCCGGTAATCGGTTTAATCCCGGCTTCAACCAATTCAATAAAGTGCTCGCATGGGTTACTATTGGCAATAATGTTTATGTTCTCGATGGCACAAATAAAGAAGCCCCCGTTAACTTAATTCCACCTGATGTTGTAGCTACCGAAGGATTGGTGATCTCGAAACTCGAAACCTTTGAATGGGGATGGGAATCGCTTTGGAAAAATAACCTTCAATATAAGAACATGGTGCTATTGCAGGGAGAAGTTACCAAAGATGGGAAGCTAAGCGGGGAAGCAAGTGTAAATAGTTATGATTATGCCCGGCTGGAAAGAATAGCCACTGCAAGAAAAGGCAAGAAAGATTTTACGGAAAGATATTTTTCTTCTACAAATCCCGGCATCAATATAGACAGCATTGCATTGGAGAACCTTGACGCGGATAGTTTGCCATTGGTACAAAAGATCTTTTTTAATCAGCAATTAAACGCCTCAGGTGATTACCAGTATTTCTCGGTTAATTTATTTTCAGGCCTGGAACGGAATCCTTTCGTTGCTGACGAAAGGATTTCAGATGTGTTCTTTGGAAAAACGCAGCAACATATACTTATCAGCAATATCGCTATCCCTGCGGATTATGCATTTGAAGAGCTGCCAAAAAATATTAAGATGATAATGCCCGATACCAGCATCGTTATCACCCGTATGTCGCAGGCAAGTGAAGGACGCCTCTCCATGCGCATCACGCTTGATTTCAAAAAACCATTTTATTCAACCCAGGAATATGGTGGCTTTAAAGAATTCTATAAAAAACTTTTCGACCTGCTGAATGAACAGTTTGTCATTCGCAAAAAAGCTAACCCCTGAACTTTATACTATGAAAAAAGTAATCATTATTGCTTTTTGTTTTTTAAACGTGATGCTGTCACCGGCACAAATCATTTCTTACAACCTGGCTACCATTCCGGACAGTATCAAAAAGAATGCAGGCGTGGTAATGCAATATGAAAATAAAGTTTTCACAATACAGGATATTGATGAAGCATTTCTTTATGTGCGCAGGGTGTATACGGTAGCGAATGAATACGGTAAGGAGGCATTGGATTTTTTTGTCTCCACATCCAAATTCGTAAATCTTATTGATGCCGACTTAAGAGTATATGATGCAACGGGCCGGCTGATCTCCAAGCATAAGAAAAAAGAAATGATGACACAGGCGATGGGTGAAGGATTGGTGGACGATGGATATGTGACTTATTATTCCGTGAATGCCTCAAGTTTCCCTGTGACCATTGACCTGGAGTATCAATTAAAATTCAAAGGAACGCTGATGTATCCTTCTTATGATATATTGGTTCCGGGCAAAGGTGTTGTGCAATCTTCTTTTACGGCAAAAGTTCCTGCAGGTCTTAATCTCCGTTATAAACCCAAGAACATAAAGCTGGAACCTATTATTAAAGAAGATGCCAAAACAAAATCATATATATGGGAGGTAAGAAATCTTGCACCGATAGAATATGAAGAAAGTGCCGTTAGCTATGAAAACCGTTACCCTTCCATTTTGCTTGCTCCGAATAAATTTAAAATGGACGATTATGAAGGCGATATGTCTTCATGGAAAAGTTTCGGTTACTGGTATGGTTCGTTGAAAAAAGGAATAGATGTTTTGCCCGAAGACAAAAAAGTGTTTTTCCGCGACATGGTAAGCGGTGCAAAAGATGATAAAGAGAAGATCAGGATTATTTATGAATACCTGCAAAAGAATTTCCGTTATGTTAGCATCCAGTTAGGTATCGGCGGTTATAAACCCTTTCCCGCTGTTTTTACTGAAAATAAAAAATACGGTGATTGTAAAGGCCTGAGCAATTTTATGCAGGCCGCGCTTGATGGTGTTGGAGTGAAAAGTTACCAGGCATTGATCAACCGCCAGCCGAATGGCTTGCCCGTGGATCCCGAGTTCCCGCATAATGCTTTTAATCACGTAATCCTTTTTGTCCCGCTGAAACAAGATTCTGTGTGGCTGGAATGCACCAGTAACAGTCTTGATTTTGGATCATTGGATATCAGTACCGAAAATAAAAACGCATTGGTGGTGACTGAAAATGGTGGTGTGCTCCTCTCTACACCGAGAAGCAGGTCTCACTCAAATATTTTTTCTGTTTACTCTAAGGTCAAATTAAATGAAGACGCCACTGGTACCATGGAATCTGTTTTTCATTGCGCCGGCGAATACCGTGAAATGATAGACGACATTTTAAAGGAAAAGAAAGATGAGCAAAAAGAATCGATCGTAATGGGCCTGTCATTCAAACAACCCGATGAATTCGAGCTTTCAAAAAAAGAAAATGAAGCGTCACATACTGCGCTCTTAAAAATGTCAATTGAAAAAGTACCTGAGTTCACGGCAGGAAGCAAACTGTTCCTCGCGCCCAGGCTGTATAAAATATGGAGCAGGAAATTACCAAAGGCAGATAATCGACGTCTTGATTTTTATTTCAGTTTTCCATTTGAAAAAACGGATACCACCGTTTATGTTTTACCTGAAGGCTATAAAGTAGACGTGTTACCACCTGCCAAAGAATTTAAAAATGAATATGCCAGCTATAGTTCTAAACATTGGTATGACGAAAAAGAAAGATCTGTTTATTCTTACGTACAGGTAATTCTTCGCCAGCATGTAATACCGGCAGCAAAATATGCTGAAGTAAAGAAATTCTTTGATGACATACTGATCAATGACGGGCAGAAAATTGTGGTGAAAAAAGAATGATCAGCTTACGACTGCTTCTTCACCATACAACTGGTCCCTGAATTTCAAAGACGGTGACGGAATAAACTTTCCGATATTAAGCTCATCCCATTTTGCATCGATGGTTGCGATCGTAGCATTATCAGCTACAATGATATTTGGCCAGTCACGATTAAAGTCGTCAAATTCTTTTGTTTTTCTTGTTCCGTCAAAGCCAATGCAGGCAGAATAATGAGTAGTGTCCCGATAGCTATCGGGAGATGAGTGGTGAGTTGATTGCCTGCAAATATGATAGTCTCTTTTAGGGTCGAGGTTGTTGCAGAAGCGCCATAAAGCCGTAGGAAGATCATTGGCATCGACAGTATGTTCGACATATAATATCATCTTCACTCCTTTTATCTCTTCTACCGAACAAATTTGCCCGTGCAATTCTTTGATATGTCCCTTCCTGTTTTTCCTTACCGAGATAATTAAACAAGAGATAGCCTTTTCCAATAAAGCATCGTTAACCTCTTTAATCTCCGGAAATTTTTGCTTCAACAGACCCGTTGACCATTCACCATTCACCATTGACGATTCGTACCCTTCATCAATCTCTTCATCCTGCTTCAATGTTCCGTCAATACACATCTTACCGCCAAAACCCAGCTTGCTGCAGCTATGATCAAGTACATCCATCGGTCCTTGCGAAAAATAAATATCAGCTGCAGGATTTATATTTCTAAAAACATACCTGGCCAATTCCTCGTAATCCTGGATTTTTACTTCCCCATCCACTAACACAAGAATCTTGTTGAACATCATTTGACCCGCTCCCCACATCGCATTCATTACCTTTTGTCCCTGTCCTGCATAATCCTTTTGGATTTTAGCAATAACCAGATTATGAAACACCCCTTCCACCGGCATATCCATATCGACGATCTCCGGTATCAGTGTCATTTTTATCGGCGCTAAAAAAATTCTTTCAGTAGCTTTTCCAAGCCAGGCGTCTTCCTGCGGCGGTATGCCTACAATTGTTGCGGGATATACAGGATTCTTTTTATGTGTGATCGCCGTAATATGAAAACGCGGATACCAATCAGGCAATGAATAATAACCAGTATGATCGCCAAATGGTCCCTCCCAGATCATTTCATCGCCCGGATCCACATAGCCTTCAATTATAAAATCAGCATCCGCAGGAACTTCAATTTCAGGTTGTGTAATACATTTTACCAATTCAACTTTTTTCTTTCTTAAAAATCCGGCAAGCATATATTCATCAACATTCTCGGGCAACGGCGCTGTGGCAGAATAAGCATAAACAGGATCGCCACCAAGCGCAACGGCTACAGGCATCCGCTTATTTAGTTTTTTATATTCACTAAAATGTTTTGCCGAAACCTTGTGCTTATGCCAGTGCATTCCGGTAAGTGTTGGTCCAAATACCTGCATTCGATACATGCCTACATTCCTTGTATTTGTATTCGGATCTTTGGTATGGATAACAGGAAGTGTAACAAATGGCCCTCCGTCTTTCGGCCAGCAAGTAATCACCGGTAGCTTTGTGATATCCGGTTCATGCATCACGATTTCCTGGCATTCGCCTCTTCCTTTTTTTACTTTAGGCATCCATGAACCAAATTCATTCAGCTTAGGAAGTAATTTCAGTTTATCAATGATTCCTTCTTTCGGAGCAGATAATAACTTAAATAAGTTCTCAATTTCTTTTGCTACATCGTCCAGGTGCTGCACACCAAGGGCAAGACACATTCTTTTTTCACTTCCATAAGCGTTCATCAAAACCGGATAATCGTAACCTGTATTTTCAAACAACAATGCTTTACCACCGCCTGGTTGTTTACTCATACGGTCGGTGATCTCAGCCATTTCAAGTTTGGGATCAACGAATGTTTTAATGCGAAGAAGTTCACCTTGTCTTTCTAACGTATCGATAAAATGCTGCTGGTTGCGATAGGTCATTGCTTATTTTGAACTGCAAATTTAGCCTGGAATAAGCATTCGTCAATAGGCAACAGACAATTGGCAATAGACAAATGGCAATTGGCATCACATCATTTAACCAGGATCAGAGAGGAACGTTAGGGCAACCGTATCTTCCTTTTTTACCAAAGCCACGGCTGCGGGCTCCGCCGGCGCCACCTTCGAATGAGGGACGAAATGAAATAGTAAGACCAGTGAAATAGTAGACATCCTTTTGTGCGGCACTTCCACGCTGTGTATCTTTTGTAGGAAAATTTTGGTTACCACCGGGATACTCATCACCACGATAAGAATATTTTACAGCCACCTGCCCTCTCGCTGCAAGCAGATCATTATAATCAGGATAACTGGTACTGACATCGTCAAGATAATCGGTGAATAATTTTCTAAGTCCTATTTCAACACCAATGCGAAATTGATCGGTAATAGCGAATTTAATGCCACCTCCCAGCGGAATAGCCATTTGCCAAAGCGAATATTCTTTTTTAGTGGGATAAAGACCCTGGCCTTCTGTACTCAATGGTTTCAAAAATACTTTCCTGTTGCCTGAATCAAGTGTATAAGGATCGAAGTGAAAAAAAGCAAGACCAATAAAACCATATGGTGACAACCTTTTCTCATAAAGATTGAAAAGATAATATTCTCCAACGACCGCCAATTCAGAAATCGCTGTTTCGAATTGCAGGTTGCGCTGTTGAAGTTCTTCTTTAGTGCTAAAAGCATCGCTCCCGTTCACTCTTGCGAAATTGTAGGAACCTCTTACCAATATTTGATCCTGCAATTCATAATGAACCGTCAATCCAATAAATCCATTCGTAAGTTTTTTATGATAAAGTTTGTCGAGCAGGTCGCCATTATAATTGGCCAGGCCACCTGCAACGCCAACATGCACCCGCTGTGCAATGATCAATGAAAAACTAAGTAAAGAAATAATAACCAATGAAAATGCCTTCATAAGCCGGGTTTGCGTTCAGTTGGCAAAAATAAGGCCTGAAATGAATGAAGTCGCCATGAAAGCTATCCCCAGTTCACATTATTGCAAAACATTTCTTGGACACCGTGTATTGTGTATTGCAGTGATATTCCCGGAATTTCCTTTGAGTAACTGTGTGAATGCAGATAGCTTGATCTCGAAGTTTATTCCAAAGAAATAATACCAATCCATTTCAGATGGCGTGCCGCGTTGCTCCCCATGATTGGGATAAGTTTGACCCCCCGGTAATTCTCCTCCGCGAAACGCCATTTCCACCGCTTTAGCTCCTTTGGCTTGTAAAAGGGTATTGCGGTCAACATACATACTGCTGACATCATCGAGGTAATCGGTAAATGTTTTTCGCTGGCTGAATTCAATTCCAATATTCATATTATCATTAATCGCATAGCGGGCGCCACCGCCAAAGCCAAGAGCAAGCTGTGTAAGTTTGTATGGTTCCTGGGTAGGAAATTGAGAAAGTCCCTGTCCTTCTGTACTAAGCGGTTGAAGAAAAACCTTTTCACCATTCTGATCTTTTGCCCATGGATTGAAATGATAAACTGCAATGCTGCCATATACATAAGGCGTAAATCGTTTGGTAGCAAGATCGAGCAGCGATGCCTCCATACTAAGTGAGGCTTCCTTAATGGTTGTTTGAAAACTAAGGTTGCGCGGTTTTAAATAATCCCTGTTATACCGGTCAGCTGCTTCAATGCTACCAATACCAAAACCACCTTTTAAAGAAAGAAACCTATTTAAAGATTGACGGATAGAAACCGCAACCATTGGTTTTGAATTTGAAAATTTGAAACTGCTTGGGTTCAGGTCACCCTGGTAATTCATTTTCCCAACAAACAAACCCAGCCAGGTTCCTTTGTTTTCGCTTTGTGACCACAGGTTTAGATTGGAAACAAAAAGGCAAAAGAATATTGCCAGCACATTTTTGAAGCTGTTTTTCATAGATAATGGATTTCGGGCAAACACGATTTGCCGGGTATATAACGCCTCGCCTTTCTAAAAATTATTTATTCCAGGGATTTAATTCGTATTAAATGTGATTCCCAGGCCGGCTTGATCAGAATATTTTATTCGCCCTTTATCGTAGCCGATGCCGGTAGCAATGTCTTCCGCAAGTAATAATGGCCCATCCATATCAACATGATCGAGCAAAGGAAGCAAATGGGCAATGGCGGCCGTGCCTATGGTTGTTTCATTCATGCAACCGATCATTACCTGCATACCGAGTTCACGTGCTTTTTTTATCATCCTTTTTGCCGGAGTAATACCGCTGCATTTGGTAAGCTTGATATTGATTCCATGAAAGTGACCATGGCATTTCTCCACTTCATTTTCCAATGCGCAACTTTCGTCAGCAAATAAGGGCAAAGGAGACTTTTCATACAGGATTTTCATTCCTTCCCAATTATCTCTTGCCAAAGGTTGTTCAACCAGCTCCACTCCCAACTCTTTCAGGATCGGGATTTTTTCCAATGCCTGCTCTGTTGTCCACCCTGCATTTGCATCGACACGGAGAATTGAATCCGTATTTTGCCGTAACGCTTTTACCATTTCAATATCATTATCCGTTCCCACTTTTATTTTATAGACCGGCCATGGTTTTTCTTTCATCTTTGCAACCATCTTATCTATTGTATCAATCCCGATCGTGTAATCAGTAACGGGGTTTTTTGAAATATCAAGGTCCCAAAGTTTATAAAGTGGTTTTCGTTTCATTTTCCCATACAGGTCCCAGGCAGCAATATCCAATGCGCAAACCAAAAATGAATTATTGGGAAAAAGATGATGCAGGTAATGCCAATAGCGATCAGGTTCTGTGAAAGCAAATTTTTCTACAAATTGCTTTTTACTTTCCAGGTCCTCGACCATTTTTTCCACGGTAATATCATAATACTTTATAAAGGGCGCTTCACCATACCCTTTAATACCGAAGTGTTCGAGTTCAACAATCAAAGTCGGTTGATGCGTTTTTGTACCGCGGGAAATTGTGAACGGATATCGAAAAGGAAGATTGAATTTGTGGTAATTCACTTTCATGTACCAAATATAAATGGGGAAATTTATTTGAGGCAACAAAATAAGATAATAAGGTTGATCAAATTTTTCCGGTTGGCTACCAAGGGTTAAGGGAATTAAGATTTATTAACCTTAGTAGAAATAAAATGATGCTGGCACGTACCTTATTACCTTATGATGATACTTGAATCACCTGCCTGAAGACTTTATATAATCTTTCAATTCTTCATTAAATTCTTCTTCGGTGATCAGGTCTTCCAGTAATAAATGCATTCTATACTTCCATTGATTGTTCGGATCGGCGGGAACATTTATTCTCTCTTCGTGGGGGTTTTTCCTGCGAAGCTGTTCACTCATTCCTAAAATATCCTGTAATTGAAAAATACTCCACATAGCAGGCGAATACAAATGCTGGATAACAATTGCACGATTTATCCATGGCTCACAGTAATAAGGCGGATCACCAAAATGGCCAAGCACATGATGGTAAAATGCTGTGATCTTCTTTTTATCTTCTTCCCACCAGCCGCGTATTGTGCTCATGTCATGTGTGGAGGGAGTAATAACCGACAGATACGGCGCTTCCATTGGATGAAAAAACTCTGTTTCCGGTTTCTTTGGCATTCGCTGTATTTCCAGGCTAAGAATTCCTAATTGCTGCATTACATCAGGCACGCAATGCGGCACCATTCCCAGGTCCTCACCGCAAACAAGCATGTTAGTGGCCCGTTTTAAATAAGGGAGTTTGTGCATGGCTTCTTTCATCCAAAAATCATCCTGGCGCTGGAAAAAATAGTTGACATAAAGGTCATAGAGCTTTCTTTTTTGATCATTGTCCAAATAACGGAATGACATTGTCATCTCGGCACCAATGCGAAAATGAAAATGTTTTCCTTCGCTACCCTGTTCTTCGAAAAGTATCACATTTGAAATAAGATCGAATAAGCCTGCCTTTAATCTTTCATTGTCTTCATGCTGCTCAAGCGAAGCGACATGGGCTTCAATTTTTCTCTGTGTATCATATTCCGGTCGCAGATCATACAAACCATATTCTTTTCTTACCAGGTAATAACCTTTTATTTTACCTGCCAGGTCACCAAATATCTCATCAAGGATCGCGTCGTTAATATATGACTTGCAAAGCCGATCATAATCGAACCACATTCCCCTTTCACCAAATTCATTTACGTGTACCGGGATTGCAGGTACAAAATGCCCCATGATACCTTCAACAGCGTGAATAGGGACACTCCATATCCTGAAAAAACCAAGTATGTGATCGATCCGGAATGCATCGAAGTAATTACTCATTTGTTCAAACCTTCGCCGCCACCATTCAAAATGATCTTCCTGCATTTTTTTCCAATTGTAAGTTGGAAAGCCCCAGTTCTGTCCTTTCACTGCGAAATCATCGGGTGGTGCGCCAGCCTGTGTATCCATATTGTACAAATCGGGATCAACCCAGGTATCGCAACCATAACGATAAACGCCAATTGGAATATCGCCTTTTAGTACAATTCCTTTTTTGTGACAATAGTCAGCCGCTTCTTTCAATTGCTTGTGCAAATGATATTGGACAAAATAATGAAATGATATCTTCTTTGATGCCTGCTCGTCCTTTGACGAAAGTTTTTCAATTGCCTTTTTGCTGTACCCGGAAAACTTTTCCCATTTAGTAAGGTCTGATGTCTGGTATTTATCTCTTAAATAACAAAAAGCTGCGTAAGGTGTAAGCCAGTATTTATTCGCAGAAAAGAATTCTTTATAATCTTCATCATCAAAAAAATCGTTTGATGTAGTATCAAAGATATCATTAAGCACTTCAAGCTTTGTTCTCACTACTTCTACGTAATCGACATAGGGTAATTTATTTAACTGTTGCTGTTTTTCCGTAAGTGATTTAATTTTTGCTCCATTTGTTTTACCGGCAACTTTTTCGAGATTGATATAAAGCGGATGTAGTGCAAATGCAGAAATGGCAGCATAAGGATACGAATCGGACCAGCTGTGATTTGCAATGGTATCATTCACCGGCAATATCTGTAGCAACCGTAACCCTACTGTCTTTGCCCAATCAGCCAATAATTTCAAGTCGTTGAATTCGCCAACCCCAAAACTCTTTTTACTCCTTAAACTAAAAACAGGGATTGCTACACCCGCGCCTTTCCAAGTATTGTTTGGTAAATGAATAAAGCCGTCATGAAGAATCGTCAATTTCTTTTTCTCAGGCTCCGCATGGACGATACGGTTATCCCCGCTTTCAAAATGAATAAATCGTTTTTCCTTTTTGTTATAAATACCATATTTATACGCTACAGGGAATACTTCCTCAGACAGATCAAGCCGGCATGTCCACCAGTTGTCTTCTTTGGTTAGTAAGACAGGTTTTATCATTTGCCATTCGTCCATTCCTTTCCCGCTACCGCCAAGACAAACGCATTCGTTATTGCCAAGTAAAGGGGCTTTCACTTTGAAAACATGAGTGAATTTGCCTTTAGATTTTGAGGATGTTTTTGAAGAAGATCTTTTTAATAATATATCCGCGAACGGCGCGGAATAGAATGCGTTCTCATATTCTCCGGCATGGTTCCATGTATCGATCAGTTGTACTTCCTTTACACCATGGTCCGGAATATCGATAAGGCGATCCTTGCCGAACTCAGGAATGATCTCGCCGTTATCGTCTCTAAAAATGTATTTGTAGTGAAAGGATGATGCTTTTTCTTTTTCGATCTTGATATTAGCGACCCAGAACTCATCGTTCAGGTAGCTCATCGGAATAGCCCCTTTGATCAGGTCAGTTCCCAATTCGCCATTATCGCTGATCCATAATGATTGGCCAAACGAGGTCTTGAATCGTAAATAAAATTGTATTCTCATAAGCTGGTCAGGCAGTCAGATAATCACTTGATAAGGAGCTTGGATCTTGTTGTGAATGGCTATCATTTAGGGCTGTGTATTTTCGACACATTGGACGAAAGTAGCGAAAAACTTCGTTTAAAAAAGCGATTTTTAATGGGTAGTGGTTAAACGACACGGAAATGCCTATTATGACTGATAATTTTTCGCGATGGAAACGTTTACTTCTTTTTTGCGCCGGCCTGTTTATCGCCAGCTCATTTGCTATGAAATGGATAGAGGGTGACCTGGTTTACAAAGGAGAACTCATTTCCATATTTGGTTTAGAACTATTTTATCCAAAGGAAAAAATTATAGAGATATTTTCCGGTGCCGACGACAGTGTTAAAACAATTCTCGGCTATCATCTAAACTTTGACTTCATTTTTATGGCGGGTTGTTTTCCGGGAATTGCCTGCCTTTGTATGATGGCCGCTGAAAAGGTGAAGAGCAAGAACATCAAGCGAATACTTTTCATTCTGGCTTTTGCGCAACTGGTTGCCTGGGCATTTGATATAACCGAGAACTATTATTTACTAAAATGGCTAAAGAACCCTGTTATTGGTCATGAATTCGGTTTTTATCATACGGTGGTATATAGTAAATGGATAATTGCACTGGGCGGCGCTTTGTTGGCTATCACAATTCTTGTGAGTTCAATGTTCAAAAGAAAAAAAACTGTTAACTAAATTCAAAAATCTGAAACGGCTTCCCTTATCTTTGTTCCGTCAAAATTTAAAGCATGGAAGGACAAAGGAATTCTACGATGATCTGGTGGTTAATATTTTTTGCATCAACAGCAGGTCTTGCCTTTGCGATCTATTCAAATTGGGAATGGCTTACACTGATTCTTCCTTTCCTTTGCACATCATTCGTTAAAGCGCTTAGAATAATGTAACAATTTTATTTTTCACCTTTACCACAGTAGAGCTAATTGCTTATAAAAAATCCCGGCCGAGGTCGGGATTTTCATTTTCATCAGTTAAGGTTCCATCTGCGCATCATGGCGCTGGCAGACTTTGCTTGTCGTTGCCTGTTCCACATTTCCTGCACAGTAAATGTTTTCTTTTTTTGATCTTCTGTAGTTTTCGCTACTGTTTCTTTTACTTCGCTGAACAATTGATCTTTTGTTTTTTTGTCTAATTGTTCATGTACGGGCATAACAATGCTCTTCATAAATCCTCCTTTTTTTGATCTATCGGTTAACAATCGTCTGAGCTCTTTTGAAGTAATAAAACCAGGAAATTTGATAGGACTGGTTAGGTTACGTTCTTCTTTGTAGTTTATTTATTTTCTTGCTCAGTTTTGTGGCGCAAAGATAAGCATGAAACGTTTATCATACAAACGAATGATGAAGTAATTTGGTGAATGGATGTTAGTTGAATCAACTATGTTATAGGATACAAGTGATTATAAAAATTTACGAAATAAGTAATAAAAAATTGACTGAAAAAGTCTATGCAACCTGGTTTATAAACAATGGCAATCCGCTCTCCCATTCATCATCAATAAAAAATTCAAAAGAATAACGGCCGGCTTTATCAAATTTCACCTGGTTGAAATTAAATACAAGATTGACAGCTGAGTACTGCCCATTTTGAGGGCTAGCAATATTTATTTGCCCTTCGATTGGTTTCATTAGCTCGGCCCCGCTTCCATCAATAAAACGCAGCCGTATATCATGTGGCCCAATTTCTTTTTCCGAAAAACGTACGCGGCACGCCACAGAAAAATTTGGCTGCACGAAGGGAAACTGTTTTGAATGTATAGAATCAAATGTTCCTACTACAGTTAATTTGCTATTGTTGTCCTGTGCAAAATCACAGAGAGTGAAGATTTCGATTTCCATTAGTTAAAACTGTTTAGGTTTAGTTCTGCATATTCAAACTGGTTTCATAGAAAATTACCTGTTGAACCTGTTGGTCTGTGCTGAATTCAGGCCCGCAACATACCAACAAAAGCGGAAAGTGATCTGATTATTTAAACATGATCACTGGCGAAGATATAACAAGTTAATCTCGATAAAGGCAGGTAAAGAAGAAGCAACGGATTTATCGGCTCTGGTAAAGACAGGCGGACTAAAAAAATTTGTTCACTTATTTACTGTGGTTGTTCTTGCCGCTCGAATTCAAACGCTGTTTCCACGTCCGGGCGTTTGGACAATACTGCCCGCAAAATAAAATAGCTGGCAATGGCAAAACCCCAGCCAAGAGGTAAAAGAGCCATTGTTTCTTCCGTTTGAAAAATAAGAATAGCTAAAACAATTCCCATTATTTCAGCACCAAACCAGGCAAGTACTGTATAAAATCTCCACCAACCTCTTTTCAGCCCCTTCGTTACAGCCAGGTCTCCTATCTTACGGGAGAAATAAACTAAAGCGAGAATTTCAAGCATAAAATTGGTTTTAGATAATGAATGGCAATGACAAAACAAAATATAAATTATTTTGATAAACGCATAGACAATCTTTTGTGTTATTTCAATTAAAGTGGAAAATTACTTCGGAAGAATTTGCGAGGGTCTGAATACTTGCAAATTCTTGTAATAATCCAGTATTTGTTTTATTTCAAACAAAAGTGATAGCTTTATATTACCCAACTTAAAATTTCTTATCCTCCCTTTAAAAATTACTTTCTTTTTTCACCTTATCAGGCCGTAGCCGGTGAAATTTTTAATTCAACAATTATCTTTTAATTAAAATGAATTGCAATGAAAAAATTAGCATTCGCTTTTTCAGCAGTTGTTTTTTGCCTGCTGCTTTCCTGTAATGAATCTGAAACCAAAGCTCCCGCCTATGAGGGCGGCATGAGTGAAAAAGCCAAAAAGAATCTTGACAATACCACGGCTGTGATCAAAATGTTTGCGTCTGGCGATTTTAGCAAAGCCGGCGATTATATCGCGGCTGATGGTGTTGATCATACCCCCCCTCCTCCGCATAGTGAGGTAAAAGGACTCGACAGCCTAATGGCGCTGTTTAAAGAAATGGCAGGCACAATGGCCGATGCAAAAAATGAAGTTGTCCAGGGAGTTGCGGATGATGACTATTCAATGGTCTGGATAAAGCAAAGCTGGACGCAAAAAACGGATGACCCGATGATGGGAATGAAAGCAGGGCAACGTGGCGACATGCAATCAGTAGAAGTTTGCAAACATGGAGCTGATGGAAAAATTACAGACCATTGGAGCTTTATGTACATGCCTGATATGATGAAAATGATGCCACAGGCGCCGGGAGACACATCAAAACCTAAAAAGTGATCTGAAGAATTTCTTATAAAAGCAGGATGATCACTTATGGTCATTCTGCTTTTTTATTGAATCATCAAGTATGTATGTAAGTTCTTACTCCTGGCAATAGCCAAAAAAAGCCCCCGCATTTCTGTAGAGGCTTCATTATATCATCATAATCCTATTAATTCCACAAATCCTGGTTCAGATTACTTCACCTCCTCAAAAGGCACATCCTGTACATTCTCGGCATTACCATTTCCACTAGTACCTTGTTGTTGACCGGCTCCTCCTGCATCAGCACCTGGCTGCTGGCTGCCGGCTGCCGACTGTTGATTGTATATATCCTGGCTTGCTGCGGTCCATGCATTGTTCAGCTCAGTCATGCTCGCATCGATAGCAGCGATGTCCTGTGCTTTCTGTGCTTCTTTTAATTTATTTGCTGCAGCTTCAATTGTCGCTTTCTTATCTGCAGGTATCTTATCACCGTATTCTTTTAGTTGCTTCTCGGTTTGGAACACAAGACTATCTGCCGTATTCAGCTTCTCCACCTTTTCCTTCGCCGCCTTATCTGTTGCTTCATTTGCTCTTGCTTCATTCTTCATTTTTTCTATTTCATCTTTTGTCAAACCACTACCTGCTTCAATACGGATCTTTTGTTCCTTGCCTGTGCCCTTATCTTTTGCCGTTACGTGAAGGATACCATTCGCATCGATATCAAATGTTACTTCGATCTGGGGCATTCCTCGTGGTGCCGGTGGAATATTATCCAGGTTGAACACACCAAGCGTTTTATTATCCTTTGCCATTGATCTCTCACCTTGCACAACATGTATCTGCACACCAGGTTGGTTATCGCTGGCAGTAGAGAATATCTCTGATTTCTTTGTAGGTATTGTTGTATTGCTTGGTATCAGCGGGGTCATCACGCCACCGAGCGTTTCAATACCAAGCGAGAGCGGCGTTACATCAAGCAACAATACATCTTTCACTTCACCGGTTAATACAGCACCCTGGATGGCGGCACCAATCGCAACCACTTCATCGGGGTTCACACCCTTATGTGGTTTTTTACCAAAGAATTTTTCAACGAGCTCCTGGACTTTCGGCATCCTTGTACTACCCCCTACCAGGATCACTTCATTGATCTCTGAAGTTTTCATGCCTGCATCTTTCAACGCCTGTTCACACGGTTTTAAACAACGCTGAAATAAACTATCAGCAAGCTGCTCAAATTTTGCACGGGTCAATTTTTTCACCAGGTGCTTTGGCACTCCATCAACTGCTGTGATATAAGGAAGGTTGATCTCTGTTTCGGAAGACGAACTCAATTCGACCTTTGCTTTTTCGGAAGCTTCTTTCAAACGTTGTAAGGCCATTGGGTCTTTACGCAGATCGATCGCTTCATCTTTTTTGAATTCATCTGCCAGCCAGTCCATCACCACTTTATCAAAATCATCACCCCCAAGGTGCGTATCACCGTTGGTTGATTTTACTTCAAACACACCCTCACCCATTTCAAGGATCGAGATATCGAACGTACCTCCACCAAGGTCAAACACTGCTACTTTATGATCATGCTTGTCTTTATCCAAACCATAAGCCAGCGCTGCTGCGGTTGGTTCGTTCACGATACGACGAACATTCAAACCGGCGATCTCGCCTGCTTCTTTGGTAGCCTGGCGTTGCGCATCGTTAAAATAAGCGGGTACAGTAATAACAGCCTCGTTTACTTCCTGTCCAAGATAATCTTCAGCTGTTTTCTTCATTTTCTGAAGGATCATTGCTGATATTTCCTGGGGTGTATAAAGCCTGCCATCTATGTCGATACGAACGGTATTATTGTCACCCTTTGCCACCTTGTAACTCCAGTGGGTTATTTCCTCGGTTACTTCATCAAAACGGCGACCCATAAAACGCTTCACACTCATTATGGTGTTTTGCGGGTTGGTGATCGCCTGTCTTTTTGCAGGATCACCCACTTTACGTTCGCCATTTTTCAAAAATGCCACTACAGACGGCGTGGTCCGGCGTCCTTCATCATTGGCAATAACAACCGGTTCGTTACCCTCCATTACGGCAACGCAACTATTAGTAGTTCCAAGGTCAATTCCAATTATCTTTCCCATTGTATATTGATTTTTAAGCCTGCCTGACGATAGACAGGTTTCAACCCCTGATAATCAATGATAGTGCCATCAAAACGGAGTGTGAAAAATTGGCAGGAAACGATGCATTGGAACTTGAAGATTGTCCGGATCAAAACGAAAGTCTTGTACCAGAACCGCCGCAACGGAGATTTGGATTTCAACACGATCATCCTACCAACTGATGACACAGGCGTGGTGGTGATGCGCACGACTATCAGGTCTGGAAAAATTAGTTGAAGCGCCGGTGAGACAACGGGTCCCGGTTATTCAGGAATTTATAAAACAATCTTAGGCCATGTGAATATGAGGCCGATGTTGTAAAAAAAACTACCTTTAAAATCTCAATCCGCGAACAAGAGAGCTATAAACCGATTGATCGGTTGTGTGTAAACGAAAACTTCTTTAAGGCTCCATTTCAAGTAGCATAATTATTTTCCGCGCTAAACCTTTTTTATATGAAGAAGTGTTTTCAAAAGTCGTTTTTGTTGATTGTTGCCTTTTTTAGCACCACAACTTTTTTAAGCGCACAGGACAAGAAGAAGTGCTGCGAAGACGAAACCTGTAAGGCTGCCGTCAAGGATTTTGCCGCAAGGCTGACGCCACTTGTGGCTAATCTTCCTCATTCTTCAGGGGACGACGATGTGGACAAAAAAGTCCTTGATAGTCTAAAAAGAGCAAACAGACAACTATACGATGAACTGGTGAAACTGGCGAAGGCAGCTCATGATTATATATTTTCCGACGGGTCTCCATTCAGGAATGATGGATGTTTTTCAAACGCACTTTCGGATGACGAGAGAATAGATGTATTGGGATGGGTGGCTCACGTGGGTAGATCAGCGCCAAAGTTTGGATCTGCAGAATTCTGTGCGGGATTAAAAGTGCGGATTGAACTTGGCGGTGGATCGACAGATATAAGTAAGTACAGTGTAGGATACCTGGGATCATTGCGGGGATTTTTGGTTTACACATTTTACGATAAAGGCGGCGACAAAAAGAAAGATCCTTTTCGATGCGGAAATCATATTCGGCTAATGGTGGGCCCGGCAGCTTTTTTCAGGAGTCATATGCTCTACGGAGCTTTAAGTTCCAGGATCGGCGTAAGAGTGAAAGACATTACTCCTATGAATTTTGCCATAGGAAATATCAACCTGTTTGGAGAGTATAGCACCAGCTTTGGCAACTTAAGCTATGGGGCACTTGGGGCCGAACTTGAATTGGGCTTTATCGGATTCAATCTTTCGGTTAATAACAATATGAAAACGGGAAGAAAAGGACTCGGTGTAAATGTTTTTTATCGCTTTAAATAAATAATTCTATGAGAGTATTAATCACAAGCGGCGGCGGTGCCAAGGGCGCCTTCAGCGTTGGCGCTTTACAGCATTTGAATGACCGTGGCATAAAGAATTTTGATATTATCAGTGGCACCAGTACCGGTGCCCTTATTGCTGCTATGGCTACAGTTGGCCGGGTAGATATTTTGCTTGATGTTTACCGCAACACACAAAACGAGGATATTTTACAACCAATGAATCTTTTCAACAACATACAGGCGGGCAATCCTTTTATATTTCATACGCATCCGTTAATGATGCAAATAGAGGATAAGATTGATGAAAATGTTTTTCAGGCGATCAAAACCAGCCCTACCCTCCTATGTCTTAATGCTGTTAGCCTTCAGTCGGGAACAGTTACTGTTTTTTCAAACAGGGAAATGCGTGGTGATGCCCATTACGACACCATTATTATCAATAGCAGAAAAATGCTCATTGATGCTTTGTTGGGCAGCAGCAACCAGGCTGTGTTTTTAAATCCCATTCCTATCAATGGTCAGCAATATGTGGATGGTGGCAACAGGGAAGTAGTACCGACGAGAGCAGTTATGGCAAACCTGAACGAGGCCGAAGACCATGAAATATTTGTGTTGAGCAACAATCCTGTTGACCTGATTGAATATCCGGAAGAGAATTATAAAAGCATACTTGCCGTCCTGATCCGCGCCATCTCTATTTTTATTCAGGAGATAAGAGAAGGCGACATGGAGGCACTGTCGAATTTTAAGGAACACGCTGATGGAATGATCAAGATATATTATATCAGCCCGGTAAACGAACTGGACAAAAAATTTCCGACGGGCTTGCGCTTTGACCCTGCCAGCATGGAACGATGGATCCAAGAAGGTATAAAGAGGGCTAAAGATATAATGGACAAGGATCCTAATGGCAACTTCCCTTTTGTTACAGTATAAGACTCCCGATGGCAAGTGCACTACCAGTTTCCCAATGAGAGTTTGCTGAACAATCTCGTTTTTGACTTCAACAGAGCCGTTCAACCTTAAATCTCTTAACTTCAGCGCATAGATTTAGAAGGAATAAAATGGAATGGGTCTGGGTCATATTGGGGATTATTTTCTGCGTGGTAGGTATTGCAGGCAGCTTATTGCCTTTATTGCCCGGGCCGCCGATCGCTTTTGCAGGGATACTTCTACAATTATTTCGCAATCCCGATCCTTTCGAAGCGAAAACCTATTGGATCTTTGGCGCCGTAACTGTGGTTACAATCGTGTTAGATTATCTTATTCCCATCTGGGGTACGAAAAGATTTGGAGGCACTAAGTATGGAGCATGGGGTTGTACAATTGGCTTTATTGCCGCATTCTGGTTGGGTCCGTTAGGAGTTATAATAGGTCCGTTCGTTGGCGCATTTGTTGGTGAGTTAATTGGCGGAAAGGATTCAAAAAGTTCATTAAAATCAGCAATAGGTTCTTTTGTGGGTTTTCTTTTGGGATCCTTTTTAAAGATCATCGCTTGCTTTTTTATGCTTTACTGGATCATAGACAGTATCCCTATTTAGCAACTTTCAATAAATGCCGAAAGTACCGGGACATTATTTTTGATAAAATTTCTTTTTATGGCAACATCCATTTCCGATAAATTAAAAATAAAAACAGGCGACACCTTACTAACCCTGAATGAACCTTCAGAATTTCAAAAAGGGTTAAAAGGCTTGCCCAAAGGTGTAAAGGTGATTGAATCAGGAAAAGATTATAACCAGGTACACTGGTTTGTGTTCAACCGCGCGCAACTGGAAAAAGAAATGAGTAAAGTGATGAAGCTGGTAAAACCCGGTGTTCTCGTTTGGGTTTATTATCCAAAAGGCACATCAAAGGTGCAAACAGATCTAACACGCGATAAGGGTTGGGATTGCCTGATGGCAGAAAGTGATAAGCTCACATGGGTAAATCTGATCTCGTTTGATGATACATGGAGTGTATTTGGTTTTCGGGCAAAAACAGAAGCTGACCGGAAAAAAGAAGCAAAGCCGAAACCGGAACGTGAAATTTTTAAATGGGTGGATCCTCAAAGCAAAGAAGTAAAGCTGCCCGATGATATTGCTGCTGCTTTAAAGAAGAATAAAAAAGCTGCTGAATATTTCAACACACTTTCTTTTTCCAACAAAAAAGAATACATCGAATGGATCGTGACTGCTAAAAGAGAAGAAACAAGAAAGGAAAGAGTTGACGGAACGATTGAAAGGCTGAATAAGCAATGGAAAAACCCACGTAATATTTAGATAATAGTGAATAGATAAAAGCTAATAGTTTCTCCAACGATGTGACACTATTATCTGTTCACTATTATCTATTATCTAAAATCACTAACTTCGACTTACATGCAATTGACGAACGATACATACATCCGCATAGTTAACGCCAAGCTTTATATTGACGAAAACTATCATGAGCCGATCGATCTTGAAGAAGTATCGAAAAAAGCATTTATCTCAAAATTTCATTTTCATCGCCTATTCCGAAAAGTTTACAGGCAAACTCCACATCAATACATCACCAGGAAAAGGATCAACAAAGCAAAAGATCTGTTGGCAGAAAATAAGCCGGTAACGGAAGTTTGCAATGAAGTTGGTTTTGAAAGCATCGGTTCCTTCAGCATCTTATTTAAGAAAGAAATTGGCTTCGCTCCTACCTATTATCGCAATATGGCCTGGCTGAAAAAACAACAGGCTAAAGAACAGCCGAAGAAATTTATCCCGCACTGTTTTATTGAAAGCTACAAATTGGACAATAATCAATAATTAATAATTATTAATTATTAAAAGCAAGATTCAATAAGTCGTTCCCTATACTACCTTCTTACCTTTACTTTCTAAATAAATAATTATGGACCTAATAACGTATGTAACCTTCGCTGGTAATTGCGAAGAAGCACTGAACTTCTATAAAGAAGTATTAAACGGCGAAATACTCCAGATCTCACATATGGGTGACGGCCAAATGCAGGTACCTGAAATCTTAAAGGATAAAGTAATGCATGCCCGTCTGAAGATCGGTGAAAATGTTCTTTATATGTCTGATACTTTTGACCCTGCATCAATCAAGCAAGGCAATAATGTGAGCCTTTCTCTTCAAATAGAAGACACAACAAAATTGGAAAAACTATTCAAT
>Ga0075418_10001180_pt1 | contig 29427 bp, 19 predicted proteins | sample SoiMetdeltSBSDD2_FD_81776 | JGI IMG/M metagenome (GOLD analysis project Ga0075418, IMG submission 81776) | Bulk soil microbial communities from a Populus tree surrounding site in Tennessee, USA - Soil MetaG P. deltoides SBSDD2 | ecosystem: Environmental > Terrestrial > Soil > Tree plantation... | reverse complement strand
CGGCCTCGTTGCGAGTAGTGCGAGCCCCGAGCGCGTCCAACTCGGCCAGCACGGCCTGGTCGGCAGCGGCGAGGGGGAGTGGCGGGGTCAGCAGAGCCAGGAACAGCACTCCCTCGCTGGCGCGTCGGGTGGGGGTCATTAGAGCCCTCCCTCAGCTGCGGCGGCGCTTGGGATCGCTCGAGCGGGCGTCGAAGATGACCTCGCACTGCGGCAGGGCGGCGCGGAGCTGCTCGCGGCCCTTGTCGGTATAAAACGTGTGGTACAAGTTCAGCTGGCGCAGCTGTTTGAATTCGGCCAGCCGCGGGGCGCTGGCGTCGGTCACATTAGTGCTGTCGAGGCTCAGCCGCGCTAGCTGCGCCAGGTCCTTGAGGGCCGCGAGACCCTCGTCGCCGACGTCGGTGTAATCGAGCTTGAGCTCGCTGAGGCGCGTCAGCCGGCCGACCGTGCCCATACTCTTGTCGGTCACTCGGGTGCGGGTCAGGCCGAGCTGGGTCAGGCCTGTTAGCTTCTCCAGTCTCGGAACTCCAGCGTCGGTGATGCGGGTGTAGTCGAGTGCCAGGCCCGTCAGACCCGTCAATTGGCCCACGTGTGCCAGACCATTGTCGCCGACGTCGGTTCCGGCGAGGTCGAGCCGCTGGAGACCGGCCAGCGGCGCGAGCTGCGCCAGGCCGTCGTTGGTCAAGTCGGTGAAGGCCAGGGCGAGCTCCCGCAGCGAGGCCATCTTGCCCAGGTGGGCAAGGCCTTCGTCGCCGACGGGCGCGTTCGACAGCCGCAACACTTCGAGCGGCAGGCTCGCGAGATGCTTCAGGCCGCCGCCCGTGATCTGGGTGTCGGCCAGGCCGAGCTGGCGGAGGCTGGTCAGTCCGGCCAGGTGCGCGAGGCCGGCGTCGGAAATCGCCGTGCCGCGCAGGTCGAGCTCCATCAAGGTGGTTAGTCCTGCCAGGTACTCCAGGCCGGGATCGCCGATCTCGGTCGAGCTGAGCTGGAGCTTCCGCAGGTGCGCCAGGCCGCGCAGATTGCGGAGCAGGTCGTCGGTCACGCTGGTCGTCGCGAGATCAACCGCCATCAGCCGGCCGCCGTCGAGCGTGGCTTTGCCGCCGATCGCCCGCACCCACTGGGCGACCGCGCTATCGTCGCCGCTCACTGTCCGCTCGGCTCCGGCGGGAATGGCGGGCCGCACCGAAGCGCCTAGAAACGTGACCTGGCACTGGGGCACGGCGGCCCGCAGGCGATCGACGCCGGCCCGCGTCAGCCGCGAGTATCGCAGGTCGATCGTCCGCAGGCGCTGCATGTTCTCCAGCACATCGACGCCGGAGTTGGTCACCTTCGTGCCGTACAGGTTCAGCTCCTCTAGCGCCGTCAGCCCCGCGAGGTTTCGCAGCCCCGCATCGGTCAGGACCGCGCCCTGCAAGCTGAGCTTCTTGAGCTTCGTCATCCCGCGGAGGTGCGTCGCGCCGGCGTCGCCGATGCGGGTGCCGCCCAGGTCGAGCTGCTCCAACCGCGTGAGGTCCTTGAGGCTGGCCAGCCCCTCGTCGCTGATCACGGCGTCGCGGAGGTACAGCTGGCGAAGCTTCGTGAGGCCGCCGATCTGCTTCAGGCCCTCGTCGTTGATCGGGCAATAGACGAGATCAAGCGACTGCAGATTCGTGAACTTGCCCAGGTGGCGGCCGCGGACCTGCGTGTTTTCCAGGCTCAGCAGCTTGAGGCTCGGCGCCAGGGGCGCGATCTCCTCGATGCCTGTGTCGTCGAACTTGATCGACTCCAGGTAGGTGTAGCTGAAGGTCAATTCTTCCAGCGTGGGAATGCCCGCGATGTGCTTGAGGTTGCGACTGTATTCGATCGTGGCGCCGGAGCTGGGATTCCACATCGGCCCGGGCAGCTTGAGGACGCGGAGGCGCGTCAGGCCGGTCAGCCACTTGAGGTCCGGCGGAAGGATGTTCGTCCCGACGAGGTCCACGAGCTGCAGGCGAAAGTCCTCCTGAGGGAGCGCGGCGATGTCGCGCACCCGCTCCGCCTGGCCCTCGATGCCGACCGAGCCGCCCATCAGCAGCACCCATTCGGCAACCTGCCGATCCTGCGGCTCAGCCAGCAGCGTGGCGGCTGCGGACAGGCAAAGTGCCGCCGTGAGCACCAACGTGCGGCTCGAGCGGGCTCGGAAGAAAGCGGGCATGACTCGGCCTCCGCGGGACCAGAAACCATGCCGCCAATATGGTCGATTCGCACGCGTCGGAATAGTCTCAGCGGGCAGGACTTCGGCCTACTTGAGTTTCGCCGCGACCAGCTCCAGGTCCGCCTGAAACTCGCGGACCAGGATCTCCCCACCCTCCAGATGTTTGGCCCGCAGCACGGCGGAGGGATGGTAGGTGGCGAGCGTCCAGGCGGCCCAATCGGATGCGAACGGCTCCCCGCGCCGCTGTGTGAGTTTGAATCCGCGGCCCAGGAGCGACTGAGCGGCGGTTGCTCCGAGGCAGATCAGCAGCTCGGGCTCGATGGCTTCGAGCTCCGCCTGCAGCCAGGGGCGGCAGGCAAAGATTTCGCGCGACGACGGCTTGGCGTGCAATCGCCGCTTGCCTTGCGGCTTCCACTTGAAGTGCTTGACGGCGTTGGTGACGTAGATTTGCCGGCGGTCGATTCCGGCGGCGTCCAGCAGCTCGTCGAACAATCGACCGGCAGGTCCAACAAACGGCCGACCGGCGCGGTCTTCGACGTCGCCGGGCTGCTCGCCCACGAACACGGCCCGGGCCGTGTTCGGCCCTTCTCCAAATACCGTTTGCGTGGCGTTGGCATACAGCGGACAGCCCCGGCAGGTCTCGGCCGCCTTCCTGAGCGAGGGCAGATTGCGGCGGTGCGGGAGGAACTCGGCGGCCGATGTCGTAGCGGAAACGCGCGGCATGGTGATTCAGGAAGCAACAACCGCGCCAGATAGTTCGCGACGACGGCTGCTAGCAGCATTGACGCGGCAGCGGCCAGAGTGTCGCGATGGCTGGCGCGTTTCCTTGCGAATGACCGTTGTGGAACACGCCAGAATTCAGGCGGGCAAATTTCGCGACGCCGGGCACGGAGGTTGCGACACTCTTCTCACAGACCGGCAACTGCCGCAAACCTGAAACAACTTGCAGAGAAAAATCAGCTAGTCAACGAATCACTTGGTTCATACCGAGAGACTTGACAAGCGTGAACTCGGCAGGATGCAGACAGGAAGTGCGACGGTGGCCGGTCGCTTTGTTTCTTGACTATCCGCCCCCCATGACGGCATCAACGGCTGCCGGGTCGAGAGCAGCGTGCACCGCGATCTCGCCGGAGGTGAGTGCACGATCGTAGATAGCCGCTTCGTCGAGCCGGCCGTTGAAAAAGTGCCAGCCGCCGTTGCCGCCGACCCACAGCGAGGTTTGGCCCGTCCCCAGGAAATAGTTGTAAGCTGCCGCGTAGGCAATTTCGGGCTGCGCCTGCTGGCCGATGGTGGCACCGTCCAGGTAGAGGGTTTCGATGCCGCCGGCGTACGTGACGGCCACGTGATGCCAGAGGCCGTCGTTGTAAGCGGACGGCGAGACGATGCGCGCCCCGGCATCGCCGTGCCAGAACATCGTCGAGCGAATTCTGCCGTCGGTTCCCAGATGCACGACCGGGACGTATCCGGGAGGAGTTGCGCCGCCGGGTGTGGCTCCGGCTGCCGTCTGGCTAAGGATCACGCCGCTCGTGCCAGGCGTCGCCTGAAACCAGGTTTCGAACGCGAGGGGACCCGCTGCCGCGTTGCCAAAAGGCGCGGCTGGAAGGGCGACATATTGATTGATGCCATTCAAGCTCGCGGCCGTTCCGCCCGAGGCCGCGCCGGGCTGAGCCAGCACCGGTTGATTGACGTATGCGGCGGTCTGACCATTGCCTGAGGAGTCGGCGGCCGCTGCGCCGCTTGACTCGTCGAACCGATACCAAGCCGCCGCAGTCGCCTGGCTGGCCGCGGCAAAGTGCGCGGCGACTTCTGCCGGAGAAAGCGCCCGCGGATAGATGGCGGCCTCGTCGAGCTGGCCGCTGAAGAAATGCCAGCCGCCGTTGCCGCCGGCCCACAGCGATGTCTGGCCGGTCCCGAGGTAATAGTTGTAAGCCGCGGCGTAGGGAACTTCGGGCCGAACCTGTTGCCCCGCGGCCACGCCGTCCAGGTACAGCGTTTCGATGCCCGCGGCATACGTGACGGCCACGTGATGCCAACGGCCATCGTTATAGGATATAGCCTCCGGCGAGACGACCCGCGCATTGGCGTCGCCGTGCCAGAACATCGTCGAACGGACCCTGCCGTCGCTGCCCAAGTGGACGACGGGCACATAGCCGGCGGGAATCGCGCCGCCGGGCGTAGCGCCGGCCGCCGTTTGGCTCAGGATCACGCCGCTCGTGCCAGGCGCGGCCCGAAACCAGGTCTCGAAGCTGGCGGAGAAGCCGGGGGCCGCTGGATCGCCAAAGGGCGCGGCAGGCAGGGCGACGTATTGATTGATCCCGTTCAGGAGGATCGACGACCCGGCCGACGTTACGCCCGGTTGGCCCAAGAGCGGCTGATTGACGATCGTCGCCGTCTGGCCGTTGCCCGAGGAATCCGCGGTCGCGGAGCCGCTGGACTGATCGAAGTGATAGAGGGCGGACGGGCTGCCCGCAGGCGAGACCCCTGGCAGCTCGAATGCGCCGATGTCGAGGCCGCTGCCGCTTGGTCGGACGATTCCTTCCAGGTCGGTCGGCGGTGCGAACAGCGTTGTGCCGGCATCGATGGCGGGACTGCCTGGGGGCAAGTGGAAGTCGCCGCCGGAGGGATTCACGAACAATTCGGCCGGCGAGGCGATGAACGAATGCGCGTCCGAAAGCGTGGCAGCGCGCCACTGGGCCAGGTTCAGCACGCTGCCGCCGCCGCTGGTCGTGAAGCGGCCCGTGAGCGCGTTGTAATCGCTCGAAAAGCCGGGCAGGCTGTCGGCGCTGACGCTCAGGCTGCCGCGAAACGAGCTGTCGTTGTGCAAGACGTTGTTGCGGACGATGTTGCCGGTGCTGCCGTCGTGGACTTGCAGGGCCCAGCGGCCGTCGGCGGCGACGAGCACCGTATTGTTGGAGACAATGTTCCCCGTCGATGGCCCGCCGCCATCCATCCGGTAGAGCGAAATGCCGGCGGCGTGAGTGTTGTAGATCAGGTTGTTGCGGAACGTGGAGTTCTGCACGCCGTCGGCGTTGATCGCCGAACCGCCGCCGCCGCTGTTGTCGAAGAGCACATTGGCCTCGACCAGTGCGCCGCTGATGATGCCGTCGCCGCCCATCGTGGCGTCACCGTTCATGTGAATGCCGTTGTCGCGATTGCCCCAGAGGGTGTTGCCGCGAATGACCGGCCGGTCGCCGCTGTTGGAGACGTAGATGCCGTGCTCGATCTGCGTCCGCGAGACGACGTTGTCCTCGATCAGCAGGTCGTAGCTGAAGCCGGTGAAGATGCCCCACCGGGCGTTCAGGTCGAGCGTGTTGTTGCGGAGCGTGACGCTCTGGTTCTCGACCGCCCGAATTCCCGCCCGCGGCATGCCGCTGATCGTGAAGCCTTCGACGGTAACGTAGTCCGCGCCCTCCAGGTTGATGCCGTCGGGCGTCCGCAGGCTGCGCTGCGTGATGGTGGCGCCGGGCTCGGCGTGGAAGACAATTGGATTTCCGGGCGTGCCGCTTCGTCGCAGATCGAAGCCGACGTAGTTGCCGCTTCGCACGATGACCGTGTCGCCGGACTGCACGCGATCGGCCGCCGCTTGCAGCGTGTGCCACGGGGCCTCGGACGTGCCGCTCTGTCCGTCGTTGCCGGCGGGCGAGACATAGAAGGTTGCCAGCGCCAGCCGCATTTCCAAGTTTTCGACGATCAAACGGCGCGCACGGCGAAACTGGGGGCCTGTCATGGCCGCCTCCGACTTACGTGAGAAACTGATCCGTCAGTATTTGCGGCTGTGGCGAGCGAATGCCCGCCGCCGCAACCTAGCTCTCGCATCCTCGCGAATGGGTCGAATGTTCCGTGCTCGGTACCTTATCGCGATTGGACAGCGGTGGCAAGAAAGGTTTGCTGCCGAATCGCCCGGTAAAAATAGGTTAAAAAGAATTAAAAACTGCCAACCCCCGGGCATGTGCTTTGCGTTTTCTCCACAAGGGAGGCTGGGCAATGCTGTGGTGGCTGGAGCTGATTTTTGGAGGAGACGTTCCACAGCAGCCGCTAGAGCTGTACCAGGTGGCCGCCCGGGCCGTGCTGGTCTATCTGGTGGGTCTGGTCGTCGTGCGGATCGGCAAGAGCCGTCTGGTAGGGCGAATGACGGCGCTTGACGTGATCGTCGGCTTCATTCTGGGCTCGCTGCTCAGCCGCGGGATCACCGGGCAGGCGTCGATCTCGGCGACCGCAGTGGCGTCGGCTGCCGTGGTGGCCAGCCACTGGGCGCTAACCTGGCTGACGTGCCGGTCGCATGCGTTAGGGTGATCTTTAAGGGCGACGCCATATTGCTCGTCGAGAACGGGCAGCCGCTGCTGGAAGCCCTGCGGAAGACGCACATCTCGGAGAACGAGCTGAAAGAGGGGCTGCGGCTGGCGGGTGTCGACGACATCCGGCAGGTCCGGCAGGCCTACCGCGAGCGGAACGGCGAAATCAGCGTGCTGAAGTTCGACGCGAGCGGGTAGCGCCTTTGGCGGCGGCTCGCCGCTTGGGTGCAGCGGCTGCTTTCTTACGCGGCGTGCGGCGGGACCGCGGTTTCGCTGGCTCGTCTGTGGGCCACTGCACGGGCTCCAGCGGCGATTCTGCCGGGCCGGCGAGTACCTCGCCCGTGGCATGGAACCGCGAGCCATGGCAGGGGCAGTCCCACGTATGCTCGGCGTCGTTCCACGCCACGACACAGCCTAAATGAGTACACACCGCGGAGACGACGTGCAGCTGCCCGCCGGAATCGCGCGAGCAGGCCGCGCGCTCGCCGTTGATCGAGAGCACCTTCCCTTCTCCGCGCTGGAGGGAACCGGGCGACTCGCGCGAGGCGGGGCTAAGCGTTCCCGCGAGGAAGTAATAGGGAAAATCGACATTCTCCGCCACGTAGTTCAGCGTGCCGCCGCGGAATTTCTTGCGATCGACCGAGAACAACTGCTGCCAGGGGTTGTCGCGCCCCAGGGCGGCATCGCAGGCCAGCATCGCCCCCAGCGTGCCGAAGGTGATCCCGTTGCCGTTGAAGCCCGTGGCCACGAACTGCCGCACGGCAGTTTCGCCCATGAGAGGCAGCCCATCGTTCGACTCGATGATCTGGCCCGACCATTGGTGGTCGATCCTGGCCTCGGGTATCCGCGAATAGACCTTCGTCCGCAGGTCGTCCAGCCGCTGTGCGGCGTCCGCCACCTGCCCGGTCTTATGGTCGAGGCCACCGAAGATGAAGCCGTCGGTGGTCTGGCCGGCTTCGATCCGCAAATAGTAATAGGGATCGGAGGTGTCCCAAAAGCAGGCTTCGGGAATCACGCCATGCGGCAGCGTGCCGCTAACGACGTACGACGAGTAGGGATAAATCTTCGTCTGCAGCAGCGTCGCAGAGACCAGTCCCGTAACACCCATCATGGGCACGTGGGTCGCAATCACTAAATAGTCGGCCAGTGCGACGGCGTCGCCGCAGGCTACTTGAAAGGCTTCCCCTTTTTCCGCGGTGACCTCGGTGACTTCGCTTTCTTCAAAGATCGCCGAGCCGTCCCCCTTGATCGCGGCGGCCAGCCCCGCGAGGTACCTTCGCGGTTGAAATTTGGCCTGGTTCGGAAAGCGAACGCCCGGCCGGCCGAAATACGGGACCGCGTCCAGATAGTCAGCTTCAAAACCCAGCTCCCGCGCCAGCTCGGCTTCGGTTTGCAATTCTTCACGCTCGTCTCGCTCGCTGTCGAGCGATGCCATTAGGAACGCCGGCACACGGCGGAATTCGCAGTCGATGCCCAGCTGATCTGCGATTTTTTCGATCGTGTTTACCGCCGTCACGCCTCCCTGCCAGGTGAGGCGAGCCGCAGCCTTGCCGAGATTCTTGACCAGGTCCTTCAGCCGCAAGTCGGTGACCATGGTCAGGTGCGCCGTCGTATGCGCCGTATCGGCGCTGGCCAGCCGGTCGCGCTCCAGCACGCCGACCTTCTTGCCGGCGCGCTTCAGGAACCAGGCGGCTGTCAAGCCCGTGATACCGCCGCCAATTACGACGACGTCGAAGCGCCGCCGGCCGGACAGCCTGGCCGAAGTCGGCATGCGGAACTCAGTCCAAATCGGATTCGAACGGATCGACTTCATGTCACGCACCTGGCAGAGGGGGCTTGGCCGCTACCGCTCGGGAGCAGTGGGCGCGGGCGCCGTGCCGTCCGGAGCAGCGGGCTTAGCGCTGTCCGTGCGGGCACGGACTTCAATGGGCACCGCAACGGTCGTCGGGCTGCCGGTTTGCGGCGTGCCCGTGACTTCGATGCTGGCCTCGCCCGGCTTGGCGTCGGCCGCTGCTTCCAGCGTGAGCATCACCTCGGCGTCGTTTGGCTCAAACTGCGGCTTGGCGGCCTGAGCAGTCACGCCTTCCGGCGCCTTGAATGTCAGCTCCACGGGTTCCTTGAAGTTGCCGTCGCGGCTGATCTTGATGGCGACCTCCGTGCGCGCTCCCGGTTCGATCACCGTGCGCGTCGAGGGTACAGAGAGCTTGAAGCCGTCCTTGGCTGTGTCGGTCGTCCCGCTGGGATTTGTGTTCGTCGCGTTCGATGTGGTGTCGTTGGTGGCGGCTGGCCCGCCGGGAGGGCTTTCCTTCTCGCAGCCGGCCTGCGACAGCAGCACAGCGATTCCCAATGCGAACGAGCCTGCGGTGGTTGAAAGTGTGCGGAACATGATTGACCTCATGAAATGCAAGTTGAAGGGACAACGCATCAACAGAATTGCATTTCGCATGCCCGCGCTCGCTTGCTTTATTGGCGACCACACTGACGGCGATTCGTACGTGATTGCCTGACAAAATGTCGCGGTTCCTCCGCGCGCGGGCGCTGCTCCACCGGAGCGGGTTCGCTGGACTATCGGATTCGCCGCAAATTGCAAGGAATTCGGCAAACCGGCGGCGTGCTCACGAGTCCGGCATTTGGGCTTAGCACCGGCACGCGTCTTGCTTCAGTTGGGTGAGAGTTCTGCGCTCGCTCTCGAAATCTCTTTTTGGAAGGAGCCGTCATGCCGACCCTTGCCGAATTACGGAACCGTACGAGCGTGGTGCGGACTTCGGTCAACGTGAGTAAACCGAAAGAGGAGGCCCTGGTCGCCGACCGCCGCAGCGGGCTGCGCCCCGCGCACATCGTGGAGCAAAAGCTGACCGTCGCCTTGTCCAAGAGCAAGTCCTGACCTCCTTGCGGCTGTGCTCGCGCAGCTGTGCTGATCGGTGAACTCGCCGCATCTTTCTGCGAATGAAGGCGTTTTTCGCGCCGAAGCTTATAGCGCAGAACATCTCAAGCATCACGCGCGGCAGCTAGCTTCCATCCACACGCTCCAGGAGCGCCCCGCGTCCGACCGGAGGTTCGTCGCCCGGTTTGCCGCGAATGCCGAGTTTCTCCGCAAGACCTACGACGAAGTGGCGGCCGCCGTGCGGCAAGGCGAGCCCGTAACGGCCGAAGCCGAGTGGCTGCTCGACAACTATTACATCGTCGAGGAGCAGCTCCGCGAGATTCGCGACGACCTGCCGCAGCGGTATTACCGGGAGCTTCCCAAGCTGGCGTCCGGCGAGCCGCGGGTCTATGCCCTGGCCCTGGAACTGGTGCTGCACACCGACAGTGCGCTCGACGAAGAGACGCTCGTCCGCTTCTTGCGCGAATACCAGACCGCAGCGCCCCTCTCGATCGGCGAGGTCTGGGCCGTTCCGATCATGCTGCGGCTCGTACTCGTCGAAAACCTGCGGCGCGTCGCCGCGCAGATGGTCGCCACCCGTCGCTGCCGGCAGGAGGCCCGCCGAATCTGGGAAGCCTGGCAGCCGCACGAGCCGTTTCCGCTCGACCTGTCGTCGCTCGACAGCTGTGCGGCTGTCGTGCTGCACCTGGTGGAGCACATTCACGAGCGGGGGGCTGCCGCGGGCCCGGCGCTCAAGCGGCTCGAGCAGCAGCTGGCCGACGCGGCGCTCTCCGCCCACGACGTTACGCACCACGAGCACCGCCGCCAGGCCGCCAACCAGGTTTCAATCGGAAACATCATCACCAGCATGCGGCTGATCTCGTCGCTCGACTGGGTGCAGTTCTTCGAGCGGACGAATCTGGCCGAGCAGATCCTGCGGTTGGATCCGGCTGAGGTCTATCCGCAGATGGATTTCGAGACCCGCAACCGCTACCGGGATGCCGTCGAGCAGTTGGCCAAGCGGACGAAGTTCAGCGACTTGGAGATTGCCCAGCGGGCCATTGCCCGCTGCCAGCCAGCGCCCGGCGATGCACCCGCGCGGTGGCAAGAGCGGCACGTCGGCTATTGGCTCATCGACCGCGGCCGCGAGCAGTTCGAGCAGGAAATCGATTATCGGCCGCCGTCGGTGCAGCGCTGGAGGCGGTGGCTGATCGCCCATCCCGCTGCCACTTACTTCGGCAGCATCCTCGCCTGGACTGCTCTCCTGCTGGGAATGCTCCTGTCGCTGGCGAGCGCCGCGGGATTATCTGTGGCAGCACTTGCAGCAGTGGCGCTGCTGCTCGTCATGCCCGCGGTGGACCTGGCCGTAAGCCTCACCAACCTACTGGTGACCGTCTGGCTGCCGCCGCGGCTGTTGCCGAAGCTCGAATTCAAAGAGGGAGTACCCGCGACGTTCGCCACGTTCGTCGTAGTGCCATCCCTGCTGACCTCGCGCCGCGAAGTGCAGTCGCTGCTTCAGCGACTGGAAATGCACTATCTGGCTAATCCCGACCAGGCGCTGCGATTTGCGCTGCTCGCCGACTTTGCCGATGCCCCGGAGCGAACTTTGCCCGGCGACAAGAACCTCGTCGATCAGGCCCTCGAGGGCATCCGACAGTTGAACACGCGTTACGGCGACGCGCGGCGGCAGCCGTTCTATCTATTCCATCGGGAGCGGCGCTGGAACGAGCAGGAAGGCTGCTGGATGGGTTGGGAGCGGAAGCGCGGCAAGTTGATGGAATTCAACCGGCTGCTGGCCGGCGCCGCCGACACCACGTATGCCGTGCAGGAGGGGGACCTCGCCAGCCTGAAGCCGACCGGACAGCACGGCTCCGTGCAATTCGTCATGACGCTCGACGCCGACACCGAGTTGCCGTTCGGCGCTGCCCGCAAGCTGATCGGCACGCTGGCCCATCCGCTCAACCGGCCGCATTTCGACCCGCATCGCGAATCTATTACCGCCGGCTACGCCGTGCTCCAGCCGCGGGTCAGCGTCCACCTGGGCAGCGCGAACCGCACGTGGTTTTCGCGGCTATACGCCAATCATCCGGGCATCGATCCTTACACGACGGCGGCGTCGGACGTTTACCAGGATTTGTTCGGCGAGGGGAGCTTCACTGGCAAGGGAATCTACGACCTGCGGGCGTTCGAGCGGTCGCTCGCCGGCCGTTTTCCGGAAAATCACATTCTCAGCCACGACCTGATCGAGGGCTGCCACGCCCGCGTGGCGCTGGTCAGCGACATCGAAGTGATCGACGGCTTCCCCGCCCGCTACGACGCCGATGCCCGGCGGCAGCATCGCTGGGTCCGCGGCGACTGGCAGATCCTGCCGTGGCTGTTTCCCTGGGCTCCCACCGCCAGCGGCTGGGGGCGTAACCGGCTGTCGCTGCTCAGCCGGTGGAAGATTCTCGACAACTTGCGGCGCAGCTTGCTCGGGCCCGCAGTGCTGCTCCTGCTCTTTTGTGGCTGGTGGTTCTGGCCGGCGCTGGCCTCGCTGACGACGGGAGCGGGTCTGCTGGTCGTGGCGTTTCCGCTGCTGACGCAGATTGGCCTGGCGCTGCGCGGCTGGCCGCGCGAAGGATCGTGGTGGCTGCATTTCCAGCGCGTGGCATCCGAGCTGGGCCGCTCGCTGGCCCTGGCGGTACTCTCGCTGGCGTTCTTGCCGCACCAGGCCGTCCTGATGCTCGATGCCATCGGACGAACGCTCGTGCGGCTTCTGATCACACGCCGCAAGATGCTGGAGTGGGAAACCGCGGCTGCGGCCGAGCGGCGACTATCCAAGAGCCGGTGGTCGACGCTATGGCATCTTTGGTACGTGCCCCTCTTCGCGCTGGCAGCGCTATTGGCCGGTCCGTCCGCCCGCGCTTGGGCCCTGCCGATTGCAGCGCTGTGGCTGGCCGCGCCGCTTTTGGCGCACTGGATCAGCTTGCCAGTCGCCGCGCGGAAGGGCAGCCTGACGGACGAGCAACGGTCGTGGCTGCGGCGGGCAGCGCGCCGCACGTGGGCCTTTTTCGAGACCTACGTCGGCGCGGAGGACCACTGGCTGCCTCCCGACAATCTCCAGGAGTACCCGCAGGAAAAGCTCGCCCACCGGGTTTCGCCGACGAACGAAGGGCTACTGCTGGCTTCGGCGCTGGTTGCCCGCGACTTCGGCTACCTCGGCCTCTCGGCCGCCGCGGACCTTTGGGAGCGCAGCTGGCACCAGTGGCTTCAGCTGGACCGCCTCCGCGGTCACTTTTTCAATTGGTACGACACGCTCACGCTCCAGCCGCTCTTTCCGCGGTACGTTTCGACGGTCGATAGCGGAAACCTGGCCGCGTGCCTATTGACCGTGCGCGAGGGCATCGACGAGTTGCGGCAAGCGCCGATCCTCGGCGGGGAGTTGTGGCGCGGTTTGCAAGATACGGCAACGATGGCCCGCGAGGCCTGTGAAGCCCTGCATCCCCGCGGGGCGCGGCTGGTCGATTCACCGCTCAACGAACTCGGCCGGGCGATCGACGCCATCGCCGCCCGTGGTGGACCGCCCGAGGGCCCGCTGGCGTGGCATACGCTGCTGAAGAGCTTACAGCAGGACGCGGCGGCCCTGCGGACCAGCCTGGAGGACTTTCGCGCATCGCGGCAATTCCCGCCCACCGACGCCGATCCGAAAGTTGAATGTCTGCTGCGGTGGATCCACGAGGCTCACCGCGACTGCCGGACGCTGTTCCCCTGGACGGATGTGGCCCAGCCGGCGCTTCCGCCGTCGAGTGCCGGCCAGACACAACAGTCGTGGCAGCGCCTGCTCAAATTGTGCCAGGAGCGGTCGAGCCTGGCGGGCCTAATCGATTTGCCCGCAGCCGTCGGGCCTCATCTGGCGGACATCCGCCACTGTGCAGCGGCGGAACTGCACGGCGAGAGCCTGTCCGCGGTGAAGCGGCGCGTCGAGGAGCTGGCAGCCGCGATCGACGCGGGCGCCCAGGCTGCGCTCGCGCTCAGCCAGCGCCTGGAGCGGCTCGCGGCCCAGATGGAACAGGCCGCGCTGGAGATGGATTTCCGGTTCCTCTACAACCCCGGCCGCCGACTGTTCTCGATCGGCTTCAATCTGGAGGACGAAAAGCTCGACCGCTCGCACTACGACATGCTCTGCTCCGAGGCCCGACTGACGAGCTACCTGGCGATCGCGAAGGGGGACGTTGAGCCGAAGCACTGGTTTCAACTAGGCCGCCAGCTGACGCAGACTGCCGGGCAGGCCGTGCTGCTCTCCTGGGGCGGCACGATGTTCGAATACCTCATGCCGCCGCTCTTCCAGCGGCAATACGCGCAGTCGCTGCTGAGCGACACGTGCCGCGGGGCCGTCGCCCGGCAGCGCGAATACGGGCGGCAGTGCGGAGTGCCGTGGGGCGTGTCGGAGTCGGCGTTCGGGGCCTTGGCGGTGAACTCGGACTATCACTACCGCTCATTCGGCGTGCCGGGGCTAGGCTTGAAGCGCGGGTTGGGGGAGGACCTGGTGGTGGCGCCTTATGCGACCATGCTCGCGCTGGAAGTCGCGCCGCCGGCCGCAATAGAGAATCTGCAGCGCCTGGAGCGTGAAGGGGCCCTCGGACCTTGGGGACTGTATGACGCGGTCGATTACACACCGCAGCGGCTGCCGGCCGGCAAGCGGTCGATGGTCGTCCGCTGTTTCATGGCTCATCACCAGGGCATGAGCCTGCTGGCGATGGCCAACCTGCTCTTGGACGGTTGCGTTCGGCGGCGGTTTCTCGGCCATCCGCTGGCCCGTTCGACCGACTTGCTCCTTCAGGAGCGCGTGCCGGCCGCCGCCCCGCTGCTCGAGCCGCACGCCGACGAGGCGGCCGCCGTCGAGATGCCCGCGCCGACCGACGAGTTGGTCAGCCGGCGGCTCGTCGGCGTCGAGACGGCGACGCCGCGGACCCACTTGATGGGCAACGGGCAATGCTCGGTGATGGTCACCAACAGCGGCGGCGGCTACATGCTGTGGCGGGACATCGCGGTGACGCGTTGGCGGCCCGATACGACGTGCGACGGCTGGGGGCCGTTCATCTACCTCCGCGACGTCCGCTCGGATCAGGTCTGGTCCGCGACTTACCAGCCGACGTGCGCAACGCCGGACTCCTACGAGGTGATCTACTCAATCGACAAGGCCGAGTACCTCCGCCGCGACGGCGATCTCGACACGCTCCTGGAGGTAACGGTCTCGCCCGAGAACAACGCCGAGGTGCGGCAGCTCAAGCTCACCAACCACGGCTCAACGCCAAGGCAAATCGAAATCACAAGCTACGCCGAAGTGGCGCTGTGCACTCCCGCGGCCGACGTCGCGCATCCCGCCTTTCAAAAGCTGTTCGTCGAGACCGAGTACATCGCGGAAGAGACAGCCCTCTTGGCCCGCCGGCGGCCGCGCGACGCCCGGCAACAGCCGCTATGGGCAGTGCACGTCATTTCCGGCGGCGACGGCGGCTCGATCCAGTACGAGACGAGCCGGCAGGCGTTTTTAGGCCGCGGACGCTCGCCCCGCCGTCCGGCGGCGCTGGATCCCGAGGTCCGCCTGAGCGGGCAGGTCGGCGCGGTGCTCGATCCGGTCTTCTCGCTGCGGACGACGGTAACGATTCGCTCGCACGAGTCGGCGACGATCGGCTTGACCACGGCCCTGGCCACCAGCCGTGACGAGGCCCTCGTGCTGGCCGATCAATATCACGATGCGCGCGGCGTGCAGCGGGCGTTCGAGTTGTCTTGGGCCTATCACCAGGTGCAGCTGCGACACCTGAAGCTCTCGCCGGCCAAGGCCCACCTCTTTCAGCAGATCGCCGCAGCGATCATCTATCCCGACCCGACTCGCCGCGGCGCGAAAGAGTTGCTCCTGGCCAATCGGCTCGGCCAGGCTGGGTTGTGGCGGCACGGAATCTCGGGAGACTTGCCCATCGTGCTGATTCACGTCACGCAGCCAGAGCACGTCGGCCAAGTCCGCGATTTGCTTTCGGCGCACGCCTATTGGACGTCGCACGGGCTGGGCGTCGATGTGGTGATTCTCAACGACTATCCCGGCAGCTATCTCGATGCGCTTCAGGAACAGCTGGTCGCGCTGCTGAGCGAGGCGCTGCGCGTGCCCAATCAGCCCGGCGGCCTGTTCCTGCTGCGTGCCGCGCAGCTGCCGGCCGAGGACAAGGCGCTATTGGAGGCGGCCGCTGCGGTCGTGCTCCACGGCGAGCGAGGCACGATCGCCAAGCAGTGGGAGGCCGTGCGCGAAGCAGCCGTGCCGCCCCCGCCGCTGCTCTCGGCCGGCGCGCGCAAGCGCCAGGCTGCCGCGCTGGCTCGCGAGGTCCAGGACGTTCGTCCCGGCGCTCAGCCCGACGGCCGGCATTATGAATTCTGGAACGGCACCGGTGGCTTTACGGCGGAAGGGCGCGAGTACCGCGTGTTGCTTGCGGCGGGAAACTCGACGCCGCTGCCCTGGTCAAACGTCATCGCCAATCCCGTGTTTGGCACGCTCGTCACGGAGTCGGGCGGGGGTTACACGTGGTTCGCCAACAGCCGCGAGAACAAGCTCACTACCTGGTCGAACGACCCGGTAAGCGATTCGCTCTCGGAAGCCCTTTATCTTCGCGACGAAACGACGGGACAAATCTGGTCGCCGCTCACCGGGCCAGCCCGCGCTGCGGGAGACTACTGGATTCACCACGGCCAGGGCTATTCGAGGTTCATCCACCAAGCCGCCGGCATCGATCACGAAGTCGAGATCTCGATTGCCTCTGGCGATCCGGTCAAGTTCATCCGCGTGCGTTTGGCCAACGGTGGTTCGGCCAGCCGCGAACTGTCGCTGACCTATTTCGTCGAGTGGGTGCTGGGAGTCTGCCGCGAGCAGACGCAGCTGCACGTACAAACCGAGATCGACGCCGCGACCGGAGCTCTATTGGCCCGCAATCCCTATCATCCCGAACTGGGGGGCCAGACGGCGCTACTGCACGTACTGGCGGACAACCGCACCTGCACGGGCGACCGCACGGAGTTCATTGGCCGCAACGGCGATCTGCGTTGCCCGCAGGCACTCCTGCGGGCGAAGCTCTCGGGCGCGTGCGGGGCGGGACTCGATCCGTGCGGGGCCGTGCAGACCAGGCTTCGGCTCGCGGCGGGCGAGCGCGCGGAAGTCGTCTTTCTGCTCGGCGCGGGCGAGAATCGCGAGCAGGCGCAGCAATTGCTGGCGAAGTACGCCTCGCCGAATGCCGTCGAGCAGGCCTGCCGCCAGACGAGGCAGCAGTGGGACGAAATCCTCGGCGCGGTGCAGGTCAAGACGCCCAACCGGGCCCTCGACCTGCTCGTGAACCGCTGGCTGCTCTATCAAACGCTGAGCTGCCGGGTGTGGGGCCGCTCGGCGTTCTACCAGGCCAGCGGCGCATATGGATTTCGCGACCAGTTGCAGGATTGTCTGGCGCTGGTCTACAGCCGGCCGGACGCGGTCCGCGAGCATTTGCTGCGGGCGGCGGCGCGGCAGTTCGAAGAGGGGGACGTACAGCACTGGTGGCATCCGCCCGCTGGCCGCGGCACGCGGACGCGATTCTCGGACGACTTGCTCTGGCTCCCCTTCGCGGCGGCACATTACGTCCGCACGACGGGCGACGCGAGCGTGCTGGACGAGCCCGTGCCCTTCCTGCGCTCGCCGCCGCTGGCCGCGCACGAGCAGGAGCGATATGAGTTGCCGGCCGTCAGCGACGAGCGCGGCTCGCTCTACGAGCACTGCCGCCGGGCGATTGCCAAGGGCTTCACCACCGGGCCGCACGGGCTGCCCCTCATCGGCTGCGGCGACTGGAACGACGGCTTCAACCGGGTTGGCGAGGCCGGCCGAGGCGAGAGCGTGTGGGTCGGCTGGTTCCTGCTGGTGCTGCTCCGCGAGTTCGTGCCCCTGATGCGGACCCGCGGCGACGGGCGGCTGGCCAGTGAATGGGAAACACAGGCCGACGCGCTGCGGCATGCCCTGGAGCAGACGGCGTGGGATGGCCGCTGGTATCGCCGGGCGTATTTCGACGACGGCACCCCCCTCGGCTCCGTACAGAACGATGAGTGCCGGATCGACTCGATTGCGCAGTCCTGGGCCGTCATGGCCGGCGCGCCGCAGCAGCGAACCGACCAGGCGTTAGAAGCCGTGATGGAGCAGCTCGTCCGCCGCGATGAAAAACTGGTGCTGCTTTTCACGCCTCCCTTCGATCGCACGGTCCTTGATCCGGGCTACATCAAGGGCTATCTGCCGGGGATTCGCGAGAACGGCGGCCAGTACACGCACCCCGCGGCCTGGCTGATTCACGCGCTGACGCAAATGGGCCGCATCGATGACGCACTGGCGATCTTTGACCTTATCAGCCCCATTCACCACGCCGCAGCGGCGAATGCCGCCAAGTACCAGGTTGAGCCCTACGTCGTCGCCGCCGACGTCTATGGCGCTGCGCCCCACGTCGGCCGCGGTGGGTGGACCTGGTACACCGGCTCGGCTTCGTGGCTGTATCGCGTGGCGGTGGAGTCCTTACTTGGTCTGGAGCTGCGCGGCAATCGCTTGGTCCTACGGCCGCACCTGCCCAGCGATTGGCCAGGTTTCGAGCTCACTTTGCGCCGCCAAGGCACCACCTGGAAGTTCGTCGTCAGTCGCAACGCCGCCGCACCGGCTGTCGCCGAAGTCGAACTCGTGGACGACGGGCGGACGCACGTCGTACAGGTCGCCAGTGGATAGTCGGCCGCCGCACTCCTGGCATTCCCACATCGACTCGGCCGAGCGCAGCCAGCAAGCAATCCAGCCGGCGATCCATAGCCCGCCCGTGAGCAGGCTCGCTAGTGCATGAAAACGGTGTTCGGGCAAGGCCAAGCGGCGCGAAAACAGCACCAGGCGGCCGCAATGGTGGCAGCGGCCGGAAGCTATCTCGCGGCAGTGGATGGCGGGGAGCATGTTCTCAGCTGGGGCAAGGCTGGCCCAGGTCGGCAGGGAGTTTTGCCTCGGTCTGCTGTGTCAAGGCCTCGGCGGGCGAACCCGAGCGTCCTTGCTCAGCGGCATGCACCAGTTCGGCCATCTGCCGCGCGGTGACGTAATAAAAGTGAAACCAGTCATGCTCGGCGGCAAAGCGCGCCAGGTCGGAGTGAAAGCGTTCCATCGGCTCGCCGAGCAGCATCAGCGAGTTGGCCTCTTGTGCACCGTGCGTATGCAGTTTGATGAACCGCCAATCCTCCCGGCCGGCGACGTACACGCCGGCCGCCAGCCAACTCCACAGCCGGTCGAGCGAGGGCGGACGCAGGGCAGTGAGGTCGCCATTCTCGATTCGGGGCAGCATGCCGTGCTTGCGCTGGCGCCAGTCAAGCACGAGCGGCCCTTGAATCATGAGGAGCGAGCCATCGGGCGCGCGGACGCCCACCCGCGCCGCCACACCCCGGTCGTGTGACTTCGGCCGCAGCGGGTCGTCAGTCGCGTAATAGATGCTGTTGATGGTGGTCGTCTGGCAGGCCGCCGGCGCTGAAGGCATCGTGAAATCGGCGTAGCAGCCGGTCTGGCGCAGCACGGTCAGCTCGTCGTTAACACCGCACCAGCGGCCGTCGGGCCGGCTGTTATCGAGTGCCCAATTTCCGTGAATGAAACCATAAGTAATGCCTCCCGCCGCATCGCGGGCGAGCAGCCCGTGTTCCTGATGAAGTGCGGACGTGAATTCGCCGAGCGTCTGCCGCAGGCGATCGGACGTGTCGTTGTCGTGGTGCAGATGCACCTCGACGTCGCCCAGGCCGAGCCGGCACAACTCGGCCAGGGCCTCGACGTGGTCCGGCTGATATTCCTCCGCCGGAAAGAAAAAGGTGTGCTGGGGCGACTGGCCACGGCTGTCCTTGTAGCGGCCCGCCAGCCGTGGGTATTCATTCCGCCATCGCGCGGCCCGGTCGTGGGCCACACTGGCAGGCGGACGCTGCCACTGCGGCTCAAAGTGGTCGGCGACGCAGATCAGGACATGGAGAGGGCGCGGCAGCGGCCTCCATCCAGCGAGGGCGACGCGCGGCAGGTTTGTGAGCGACAACCCGCGAATGGTCAGCATGGTCGCACACTCGCGGCTGCTTACCGGGCCGTCCGCTGCCAGGTTCCCTGCTGCCAGCCGGCAAGCCACCGCCAGAAGCCGACGGCCAGTGCAGCATTCATTGAAGCGAATAGCGTCGTCAACCTCAGCCCACGAATGGCGGCGCTGTTGCCCGGCACCAGTGCTCCGACGGCGGCCAAGGCGTAGAAACCCGCCTGCATCGCAAATAACAGCTGATATTCCGGCCGGTAGAGCAGCAACACGTTCGCCGCCAATGCCAGCAGCAGGAACAGCGGGGCGCACCACCGCAGCAGCTTATGCGAGACGAAAGCCAGCGACGTCCAACCTATCGTGGGTAGCACTAGCGGCCACAGTCGCACGGCGCTCTGAAAACCCCCCGCGCCGATTCGTGCCCGGCGGCGGAATTCGTCGGACACGTGAGGCGGCGTTTCCTCGGTCGCGACGGCTGCGGCGTCATAGACGATCCGCCCCCGTGTTCGCAGCTTGATTTGCAGCGGAATCACGAAGTCGTCGATGATCGTATCGCCGGGGATGGCCACGTAATCGCGGCGGCGAATGGCATAGACGGCTCCATTCGCGCCGAGCAGGGCACCGAGCAGGGCCTCGCGCCCCTTGAGGAAATTCTCGTACCGCCAGTACACACCGTCCACGTTGCGGCCGGTCGCCGCATCGACGAGATTCAGCTTTCCACAGACGGCCGCCACCTCCGGATTACGAAACCAGCGGACAAGGTTTCTGACAGCAGATCGCTCGAAGAACGTGTTCGCATCGGACAAAACGACGAATTCCGTGGACAACTTCGGCAGCGCGGAGTTGAGCACAGTCGCCTTGCCGCGGCGGACGGGAAAATCGAACAGCACCACGCGGCCAGGATAGCGGTCGGCCAGGTCCCGCACGATCTGGCACGTGCGGTCGGTGCTGCCGTCTGACGCCACCACGACCCGCAATCGGCCCGCGGGGTAATCCTGGTGCAATGCGTTGAGCACGCGGTCGGCGATCCATTTCTCCTCGTTCAGTGCCGCGATCAGCAAGCTGACCGGCGGCAGCTCATCCTCGTTTAGCTGCGGCGCCAGGATCTGTCGCCCCCACGCCCGCGCCAGCAGGTAGATCAGCAACGGGTAAATCGCGTAGGCGTATACTACGGCCCCCAGCGAGCCCCAGAGCACCGTCGCCAGGGCAATCGTCAGCGGTGAAGCCATGCCAATCGGCGTCCAACGAGTGCGGCGCGCAGCCCGAGTCTGTCGAATCGGTTGCTACGGTGCCGAGCAAACTCTGTGCCTCGCCGCCGGTCGCTTGCAGCGACGGCGGCTTTCCATACATCCGAACCACGCGAGCTGGGATCCCCACTGCCGTCGCACCGGACGGAATGTCGCGGACCACGACGGCATTGGCGCCAATCCGGCAGTCGTCGCCGATCGTGACCGGGCCGACGATTTTCGCGCCTGCGCCGATGAATACGCGATCTCCCAGCACGGGAGATAGCCGCTGCTCGGCCCCGATCGTCACCTGATGCTCCAGATAAACGTGGCTGCCGGCTCGCACACGGCCGTTGATGACAACGCCCGTCGAGTGGATCAGCACGAAGCCGGGTCCAAAATCCGCCCCGCGGCCGATGATGCAGTTGCAGCAGACAGCGTTGAGCTTGTTGCAGACCATTTCCAGCGGCGCTAGTCGCCAGCGCCCCGCCGCCTGCATCAGGCGATACCAAACCATGGCCGCCGTGCCGTCGGTCAGCAGCGTCTTGAGCAGGTCCCGCCAGCGCGTATTGCCATAGCACCACTGGGCTTTGGCCCGCAGATCTGCCGCCAGCAATTCCAGCAGCTTCATGGCGAGCGGCTCCTGCGGGCAGCGTTGCCTTGGCGGCAACGCCAATGCGCTTCAATCTCTTCCAAGCGGGCCTGCCAGCTCTCGCTCCGCATTTGCTCACTACGCTCGGGCCGTGGTCCGGACTGCTGGAGTGCGGCTTCGACTTGCTCCAGGAACCCCTCGTGCGAGCGGCCGATCCGGCATACGGGCAGCACCGCGACCTCCGGCAGATCGGTCGACACCACGGGCAAGCCCGCGGCCAGATATTCGCGAGCTTTCAGCGGGTTGGCGTTGAGCGTCAATTCGCTCTGTACGAACGGAATCAGCCCGACGTCAAAACCCTTGCACCAGGCCGGCAGCGACTCGTACGGCTGGCGGCCAAGCACGTGCACGTTGGGCAGCGCCAGGCGCGACAAATCCATTCGCACCAGACCCAGCAGGACGAGCGAGCCGCTCGCATACCGCTGGGCCAGCTTGACCAGCAACTCCAAATCGATCCAGTCCTCCGACAAAAGACCGAAGAAACCCAGCACGGGCCGCGGCAGCCGGGCGATTTCAGCCGGAACGATCGTCTGCGGCTCCAGAGCGCGGCGAAACAATTCGAAATCGACGCCGTGGCGCACCATCACCGTGTGCGGGTTGATGCAGCGTTTGGACTGGAGCAGCCGCTGGGCGGAAACAATGACGAGATCCGCCTCTTTGAGCAACCGTGCTTCCAGGTCGCGGATGGCCCGCGGCGTGACGCCCGCCAGCGCCGAGTATTCATCGACGCACTGATAGATGAGGTGTTCCTCGCCGAGCATCCCCGCGACGACTGCAGCCACGGGGTTGAACGTCCAGTTGATCGGGCGGCGAAAATCCAGCCGGCGCATAGCGCCGCGAATCTGCACGCGCAACCACCACTGGTTCAGGCGGCGGGCCACGCTGGAACCATAGGCGGGGATCGCCAGCGGGTTGAGCACGAAGATGTTCGGCTCGACCTCGCGCACCGGCTGCCGGGCAGCCGCCAGCTTTTTCCAGATGCGGCCGAGATCGGCCCTATTGGCGCTCGGCATCCGGTAACCGATTGAGTTGACCCACAGCACCCGGTTATGCCTGGCCAGCAGCCGCATCAAATGAGTCTTGGAAAGCGGATCGCCGGCCCAATCGTGACTGAAGCAGACGATATCGCGTCCCCGCAGGCCGTCGTCCGAATCGGCAACAGCCTGTTGCGTCAAGATCGGAGTTGCCAGGGTGGTCGTCATGCTCTTGTCGTGGAAAGGGGATGGGACTGCGTCTGCGCAGGAGGCGCCGGTCGCGCGGGGCGGACGAAGGACTCCAGGAACTGGGCGATTTCGGCCACGGCGTCGCGTCGGTCGCGCGGTCCGTCGCCAGCCGGTCCGGGGTCTGCCAGCATTCCGGATATCGCCTCGGCCAGGACCGCCGGCTGCTCGGGAGGAACGAGCCGGCTGGCGCCGATGCTGGCGATCTCCGGAATGCCGCCGACGCGGCTAGCCACGAACGGCAGGCCGCAGGCCGCGGCTTCCAGGAGCACGTTGGGCACTCCCTCCGAGCGGCTGGCGAGCACGAACAGGTCGGCGGCACGGAACCAATCGGGCAATTCGGCGTGGGCGATCGGGCCATGAAACGAGACGCTGTCTGCCAGCCCCAGCGACTCGGCCGTGCTCCGGAGCGACTCGTCGAGCGGCCCCGCGCCGACCACGTGCAGCTGCCACTGGCTGCGAGGCCCAGGCAGGCGCCGGCACGCTTCCAGCAAGACGTCGAGTCCCTTGACGGGAACGAGGTTCCCCACAAAGAGCAGGTGTTTGGCCGCGGGCGAAAGGCCGACTCGCCGCTGGGCTTCGGCCTTCGGCCCCGGATGAAACGTCCGCTTGTCCACGCCGTCGATGACGACGCGGACCCGCCGCGGCGCTGCGCCCAGCCCGATGACCCTCTCGGCCAAATCCTGAGACACAGCGATCACGCCGTCGGCATCGCGGACTGCGGCGATCGTGCCTGGGACGCGCGCGGCAAAGCGATCGAGCTCACGAATATCAGAGCCGTGTACTTGCACGACCACCGGCAGCCCGGACAGCCGAGCCAGTTGCACGGCGGCGTGGCCATCGGGATAGGCCCAGGGCGCGAAGATGATCTCGGGCTGGAACTCGTCCCGCACGCGGCGGAAGGTCGCGCGGATTGAGGCCAGGTAAAACCGGCCATACAAGCCGCGGAGAATCTTGGGCGTGAACCAGTAGCGCGGGTAATCGACGGTCAGCCCGTCGTGCTGAAGGCGGCGAGACGGCAGCGCCGGCAAACCCCGCCGCCGGGCCGACCATTCGTCGGTCCAGGCGATGGGCGCGATGACCCGCAGCGGATGCAGTTCCCCTAGCATTCGGAACTGATGCCGGTTGTAGGGCGCGCGGTGCGGCTGCTGCGGGTTGGGATATAGGTTGGTGATTGCGAGAATTCTCACGGCTGAACCTTGGCGACGAGCGCCTCGTAATGCTGGCGATAAGCGGCGGCCATTCGCTCCAGCGAATAGCGGGATTCGACTCGAGCGCGGCCGCGGCGGCCGAGCTGGCTGATGATCCACGGAGCGTCGAGCAGCCGCTCAAGCGTGTCGGTGAGCGCCGCCACGTCGCCGCTGGGAAACAGCATTCCGCTAATGCCGTGCATAACTGTCTGGGGAATCGATCCCACGGCCGATGACACGACCGCCAGTCCTGCCGCCCAGGCTTCCAAGAGGGCCAGCGGCATCCCCTCATGCCGGCTAGTAAGTACGAACAGGTCCATCGCCCGCAGCATCCGCTCCGGCTGAGCCTGGTAGCCCGCGAACACCGTTTGCTCGTGGACTCCGAGGCGGCGGGCCAGGGCCTCCAGCCGGCCACGTTCCGGTCCGTCGCCAACGATGAGCAGCCGCGTCTGCGGATGACGACCGCGCTGGCGCAGTTGAGCGAAGGAGGCAATGAGCAGATCCTGGCGTTTGACCTCCACCAACCGGCCGACGGTGCCTATGACGAGCGTTCCCGCCGGCAAGCCCAGCTCGGCGCGGATCTCGGCCGAACCGGCAGCGGAGTCATAGCCAGCGAGGTCGATGCCGTTGGGGACGACTTCGACTTTCTTTCGCGGTACCGTGCCGTAGCGGCGCACAGACCGGGCGATGTCGTCCGAGACGCAGCAAAACCGCCGGGCATACCGGGCCGTGGTCCGCCATTGCCAGCGGATCTTGAGCTTGGCCAGCCAACCCCGCGCGTGGGCAACGTGGTCGGAGTGTTCGGTGTGGAGCACAGGGATCCGCTGCGGCCGCGCCGCCTGGCCCAGGTACCAAAGCGCCCCGATCTGATGCGTGTGTATGACGTCAGGCTGCAAGCGCTGGAGTAGCTGCGCGGCCTGCCGAACGGCGGCGGCGCTGCGTCCGGGCGGCTTGTCCAGGCTCAGTACTTCGGCGCCCGCAGCTTCGACTGCCGGACTCAGTCGCCCCGGCCGCTCAATGCACACGACCGAGACGCGCTGTTGGCGCCGCCGGCCTTCGCGAACCAGATTCACCACCAGGCGTTCTAGCCCGCCGCAATCCAGTGACAGGACGCCGTGAACGACATGCAAGGGCGCGGAGGGAACAGCGGTCGATTGTTCCGCGGTCGGCAGCGAATGGGTCAACATGTCGCGAGGCCCTCCCAAGGTTTGTGCCTGCCCCTCATTCGGCCGCGACCAGCTCCCGTTGCACGGCCGGGCGTTCCGCCTGCACACGCTGCTCCAGATTACGAACGACTCGCGCCGGGTTGCCGGCGACGACGCAATCAGCCGGCACGTTGCGAGTCACAACGGCCTGCGCACCGACAACGGCCCGGTCGCCAATCCGAACGCCCTTGAGGATCACCGCGCTTTGTCCGATCCAGACGTCGTTGCCGATTTCCACGGGCCGGATATCGCCGGCCGCCAATGTCGCCCCGGCCCGGCGCGCTGCTGCGTCGAGCGGATGTCCATCGAAATCGGCGATCGTTACGCCTCCCGCAATCAGGCAGTGCGAGCCGATGCGGACCGAGCGGGCAATCCGCAAGTTGCAGAGGTGCCCGAGAAACGTCTCGTCACCGATCGTCAGCTCCGGATTGTCGGCGTGTCGGTTGCTGAACGCGATTTCCGGCCGGCCAGAGAGCCTCACGTGGCGGCCGAGCGTGATTCGGCCTTGCCCCTGAATATAGGGCAGCTCCTCCATCCACAGCCCCGGTCCCACGGCGGCGCATTGGCTGCGAAATAGCGGCTCGTGCCAGAAAAATCGGCGGGCCCAAATCCAGCCCTCGCGGAGTCCGACGTGTACGGCGTATAGGCCCCGCCACGCGGGCCGCGTCAGGCCGTTGACCGGCAGGTGAAACGCCAACACCTGCCGCGCGAACGGCTTCAGGCGGCTCCAGATTGGGCCTTCGCCCCGTTTCAGACGAGTTAGCAGGCTCATGACGGCACTTGCTTCCGGGAGGTGAGCGAGCGAAACAGCAGCCGCACCCGCGCCCAATGGCAGCGGACATCCGGCGGCGACAGGGGCCAGGGATAGCCGGCGAGCGACTGCAAGAGCAGCCGCGTGGCCTGCCGCGCCTTGCCGCCGGCAAAGAACATGTATCCGGTCGTGTAGTCGAGATGGGCGCGACATTTCCGCCGCAGCCAAGGGTTGGGCCAGACTCCGGCCGCGTCGAGTTTGGCGTGAATCCGCAACAGGCCCTGCCGCATCGTCTCGGCCTGCTTGCCGAGACTGCCGCACGTGTCGCGATAGCCGGTCAGCGGCTCGCGCAGAATCGCGACCTGCGACTGCTGCGCACAGCGGAGCCAGAGGTCGTAATCCTCGGGGCCGAACAGCTCGGTGTCGAATCGGCCTACGCGCTCCAGCAGCTCCCGGCGAATGACAACCGACGACGTGGCCAGTGGATTGAAGAGCAGCATTTCCACCAGCCTCACGGCCGCGATCGTGCCCGGTGCGGGCGGCAGTTCGGCAGCCAACGGGCCCGGCCAGTCCGTCAGGCCCGTCGCCAACACGCCGATCTCCGGCCGCTGCGCGAGCACATCCACTTGCCGCGCCAGCTTGTGCGGGTGCCAGGCGTCGTCGGCGTCGAGAAACGCGATCAGCTCGCCGGTAACCCGCGCCAGTCCCGCGTTGCGGGCCGCCGCAACGCGGCGATTGGGCTGCTGCACGTACTCGAGGCGATCGAGGTAAGGCCGTATCCGATCGCAGGTATCGTCGGTCGAGCCGTCATCGACCACCACGATCTGCGCGGCGGCATGCGTCTGCGCCAAGGCGCTGTCGATCGCCTGGACGACCAGGCGGCCGCTGTTGAAGGTCGGAATGATCACGCTGACTTTCATGTGCTCGCCGCCAGGGCCGCAGCCGCCTGCGGCGCCGGTGAGAGGATTTGCTCGTAATAGGCCAGGATCTGCTCGACGACTGCGTCCTCGCTGAAGTTGGCGATGCAGTGCTCGCGAGCTTGCTGTCCGAGTTGGCGGCGGAGCGCGTCGTCGGCCAGTAGCGGCTGCAGTTCGGCGGCCAGGCTGCCCTCCGTGGCCATGTCGATCGCGCGGCCGCCCGCGCCGATCATCCACTGCATGACGGGGTGCTGGTTCACCAGGGACGGCAAGCCGCTCGAGGTGGCTTCCAACAGAGCGATCGGCATCATCTCCTTGAGGCTGGCGAGCACGAACAGGTCCGCGGCTCGATAGAGCTCCGGCATCGAAGCGCGCGGGAACCGCACCAGGAACCGGACTCGATCGCCGACGCATCGTTCGCCGTAGCGGATCAACTCATCGGTGTCTTGCTCCCAACCGCCGGCGATGACAAGCCACACCGGCAAATCCGGCCGCTTTCTGCGCACCGCCGCGAATTCGCGAAGCACGTAGTCAATGCGCTTGTGATGCTGCTTGATCGCCGAAACACTTAGCACCACGAGTGCCGACGGTGGAATGTCCAACTCGCTCCGAAGTGCCAGCGCCTTGCTCTCTGTTTTCGCATCGCGGGGAGCGAATCGCTCGGTGTCGATGAAATTGGGAATCGCCGTCCAGGTCGGCTTATAGACGCCCGCCGCCCGCGACTCTTCCAGGTGCCACGGCGCCAAGTGTTGGAGGTAAGTGATGCGCCGCTGAAAATCGAGCGGCTCTTCGGTCCCGTGAGCCAGTATCGACCGCGTGCGCACGAGGCCCAGCCGATTGGCACGCTGAACGAGCAGGGCGAGTTGCGGGTCCTGCACGTGCAACAGGTCGATTCGTTCGCGCCGCAGCAGTCCGAGCAAATTCCAGGCAAACGTCGTCTGCTCGACGCCGTAGCCGCTGCCCAGCCCTAGCCGCCAGCCCAAGAATTGCGGCAGCCGCCGGACCAGGCGCCGCGCCTGCGGCGATTCGCGTGTCCAGCAGCCGATCACTCGCTCGTGCTCGTTCTCTGGGTTTCCGGCGGCCTTGCAGAGGAGCGTGTCCACGCCTCGGCTGGCGAGCGCATGGCCCAAGTCCTGAGCCCATGCTTCGATCCCCCGGGAGACATGTCCCAGGCCCGAAGCGGCAACGGCGACGCGAAAGGTCTTCATGCGATTGCAGGCGTCCTTTGCATGCGCTGGCCGCGCACCAACTCGCGGTAGACGTCCACCGTCTTGCGGATCATGTCGCGCTCGTGAAAGTGCCGCTGGACTCGCTCGCGGCCGGCCCGGCCCAGGCGCTCGCGGAGCTGCGCTGACGCCACGAGTGGGCGCAGGGCCGCCGCCAGGGCCTGCGGATCTCGCGGCGGAGTCACGAATCCCGTCTCGCCCGGCACGATCACCTCCGGCACTCCACCGACACCCGTACCGACTGCCGGCAGTTCGTGGGCCATCGCTTCGAGCAGGGCAAACGGCAGCGCCTCGCATAGCGACGGCAAGACGAACACATCGCACGCGTCCAGCACCAGGTTTACATCGGGCTGAAAGCCGAGCAGGATGAAACGGCTAGCGACGCTGCGTTCAGCGGCCAGCGCGGCCAGCGATTCGCGGAGCGGCCCGGCCCCGGCGATGGCCACATACAGCTGCGGAAACTCGGTGTGCAGGAGCGCCAGCGCCTCTACCAGATCGCCGAACCCCTTGGCCGGATCGAGCCGTCCCAGACCGCCGAGGACGACCGCGTCCCGCGGAAGGCCGAGCTGCCCACGCGCCGATTCGATCGGTTGCCGTCGGCGAAAGTCGTCGGGATCGATTCCGTTATGAATTGTTACGACGCGCTTGGCGGCGATTCCGGTCCGCCGCATCCAGTCGCGCTTGGTGGCTTCGCTGACGGCGATCGCCCGGTGCAAACTGCGGTTGCTGTACCACTCCAGCACGCGGTGCGTCAGGCCGCTGCGAACGCGCTCCAGGTCGTACGTCGAATCGACGTGGAACGTGCCCAGCACCCGCGGCAAGCCGGCCCAACGAGCAGCGACCGGCATTTCCTCGCAACCGGTGTTTTGCGTGTGCAGAATATCCACCGAGGTCGAGCGCAACCTGCTCGCCAGGCGGCTGGATTCTCGGTGATCGCCGTCCCAGCAACAAGCAAAGGCTGGAACGGCGCAGCGGAACGAGATCGCGGTCCGCCGCGCAGGCACGTTGGTGGTGTGCTCCATCGGCACAGCCGAGGCAGGCTCTGTCGAATCCAGGAAGACCGCATTCCAGCCGGCGTCGGAGAGTCCGCGCGCCAGGGCAGCTACATAGCGGGCTGGCCCCGAGTTGCCGGGCCGCACGTCGAAGCCGATGGTGAGGGGCGATGCGGTCATGATGCTCGCTAAGGGACGGTTGCCAGCTCGGGCCGCTGCGCCGGCGACTGGGTGCGGCAGCGGGCGTAGGTTTCGAGCACGATTTCATTCGCCCTCTGCCCGATGGCGTTCCAGTCGAACCGCCTGACGACGGTGTCCCGACCCCCCTCGCCCAGAGCTCTCCGCCGGGCGGGATCGCGCAGCAGTCGGACGCACGCTGCGGCAAAGTCGCCCGGGCTGTCGGCCAGCTCGAAGTCAACGCCTGGACGCAAACCCAGGCCTCTTGCCGAGTCTGAAGTTGCGACCAGCGCCTTGCCGTGAACCAGCGCCTCCAACACCTTCAGCTTGGTGCCGCTGCCGGTCCGCACTGGGCTGACGACGATGCTGGCCGCCTCGTAAAAGGGCTCGACAGAAGGCACGTTCTCATGAACGTGAATGGAAGTACCGTCGGCAAGCGGCAGCAGCAAGTGCTCCAGGCTGTATCCTGCGGCGTGAAACACCGCCTGAGG
>Ga0075418_10001178_pt1 | contig 29438 bp, 31 predicted proteins | sample SoiMetdeltSBSDD2_FD_81776 | JGI IMG/M metagenome (GOLD analysis project Ga0075418, IMG submission 81776) | Bulk soil microbial communities from a Populus tree surrounding site in Tennessee, USA - Soil MetaG P. deltoides SBSDD2 | ecosystem: Environmental > Terrestrial > Soil > Tree plantation... | reverse complement strand
GTGGCCGATCATCCTCGCCGATGGCCACGCCTGGCTGCGGCGCCTGATCACGGCCGCCGGGACGCCGGGCACGGGCTGGTACACGTGGCTCGACGACGAGCCGCCAGTCCCGAGCGCGGAGCTCACCGCGATGCTCGAACGGGTCGACGTCACCCGCGCCGCGCTGACGCGCTTCATGCGTGACGTCGACGTGACCGTGTCGCCCGCCGGGCCGTTGCCGCCGTTCCGCCACGACGAGGCCCACACCGAGAACAACGCCGATTCCTACTGCGAGGCCCACAACGTCAGCGGCTACCCGTCGGTCGTCGTCCCGGGCGGCGTCGCGGACGGCTTCCCGATCGGCGTCCAGGTCGTCGCCCGGCCCTGGCGCGAGGATCAGGCGTTCGCGGCCGCGAAGGTCATCGAACACGCGCTCGGCGGCTGGCAGCCACCGCCGATCTGAGGCTCGCCGCCGTCATGGTCCCGACACAGGCCGCGCCTAGGATTCAGCCATGACCGAGACCAAGCCAACCACCACCGTCACGAAGTCCGACGCCGAGTGGCGCGACCAGCTCACGCCGCAGCAGTACCACGTCCTCCGCGAGAAGGGCACCGAGCGCGCCTTCACCGGCCACCTCTGGAACGAGCACCGGGCGGGGACGTACCGCTGTGCCGGCTGCAGTGCTCCGCTCTTCCGATCCGAGACGAAGTATGAGTCCGGGACCGGGTGGCCGAGCTTCTACGCCCCGGCCACCCCGGACGCCGTGGCGACCGAGACCGATCGCTCCTGGTTCATGAGCCGGACCGAGGCGATGTGCGCCGCGTGCGGTGGCCACCTCGGCCACGTCTTCGAGGACGGTCCCGCACCGACGGGCCTCCGCTATTGCATGAACTCCGCGTCGCTGGAGCTCGATCCCGAGGGCTAGAAGAGCCGGATCCGGCGCGGCTGGACACGGAGCGCGACCGAGAAGGCGCGCGCCGTGTCGCCCTCGTCCATGCCCCAGTGCGCGAGCGGATCCACGTACTTCGCCCGGTACGCGGGATGAACGTCTGACCGGGCGACGGTCGGGTCCACGACGGCCGTGCCCTCGATGACGAGCGCGTGGTCGCCGTACCCGTCCGACTGCACGTGAAATCCCACGAGCGGAGATCGGGCGATGTTCCGGAGCTTCGGAGTCTCCGGCTCGCTGTAGATCAAGATCGAGTCACCCTCCCAGAGGAAGCTCACGACCGACGTCTGAGGCGTTCCGTCGTCGGCCACGGTCGTCAGCCAGCCCACGACGTCACGCTCGAGACGCTCGCGCGCCCACGCTCCGGTGGCGTCGTGGGGAATCTCGGCGAGGGACTTGATGATCACGCGCTGATCTCGATCTGGGACCGTCTGCAAGACTCATATCCAGCGCCGACGGTAGGCTCACGGTAGCGAAAGCGAGGTGCCCGTGAACGTCCGACGATGGCTCCGCCGGTCCTGTCCCAGCGCGCGCTGAATCGAGCGTTGCTCGAGCGGCAGCTACTGCTCGAGCGTTCGTCGCTCTCGATCACGGACGCGATCGAGCAGGTCGGTGGGCTGCAGACCCAGTACGCGCCGTCCGGGTACGTCGGGCTCTGGACACGACTGCGGGACTTCAGGCGAGATGACCTGACGCGCGCGCTGGAGGACCGCAGCGTTGTCCAGGCCACGCTGCTCCGGGGCACGATCCACATGGTCTCGCGGGCCGACTTCTGGCCGTATGCCGAGGCGATCCGCCGGTCGCGCCAGGAGTGGGCGGCGCGGGCAGCGGTGATGCCACCGGCCGCGGAGCTGCGCGCGAAGGCGGACGCGCTCCGGCAGGCCCTCGCCAACGGGCCGAGGACGGTGAAGGAGCTCGGCGAGATGGGTCGCGGGTTCGTCGGGAACCTCGGGCTCTGGGTTGACATCGTGCGCGTGCCGCCATCCGGCACCTGGGAACGTCGTCGCGCCGACCGGCTCGCGCTCGCCGAGGCCTGGATCGGCACGGCCGGCGTGACCGAGACCGAGGGCCTCACGCACATCGTCCGGGCGTACCTGCGCGGCTTCGCGCCCGCGTCATGGAGGGACGTTGCGAGCTGGGCCGGGATCTCCGTGCAGGATGCGAAGCGGGCAGGGGAGGCCCTCGAGCTCAAGGTCTACCGCGACGACGCGGGCAAGGAGCTCTTCGACCTGGCCGGCCTGTCGATCCCGGATGAGCGCGAGCCCGCCCCGGTCCGCTTCCTCCCGCACTGGGACAACAACCTGCTCGTCCATGCCCGGCGGACCGGGATCCTGCCGGAGGCGCACCGGGGCAAGGTCTTCTCGACGAAGAACCCGTTCTCCGTTGGCGTCGCGCTCGTCGACGGGCGGGCCGTCGCCGGCTGGACCCCGCGCGAGGGCCGGATCGAGCTGGAGCCGTACGAGGAGCTGTCGCCGAAGGACGCCCGCGCCGTCGAACGGGAGCGAGAGGCGCTCGAAGCCTTCCACGCCTGACCGCGGCGGACCGCTAGGCGCTCACCGGGTCAGCAAGATCCACGGCCAGTCGAGATTCCCGTCAGCGACATCGCGTCATGATTGTGGGGATGGCGCTCGGATCGCTCGACTTCCTCTATACGCCGAGCCATGACGTCGCTGGCGACATGCGCTACTTCCGTGACGTCCTCGGTGGCAGCGTCGTGTTCGCGCTCGATCGCGAAGGCATCCGAGTGGCGATGGTGCGCCTCGGCAGTGGGCCGGCGATCCTGCTGACCGACCATCTCAAGGGGGATCGGCCGATCCTCGTCTACCGCGTGGAGCGTCTCGCCCACGCCCTCGGTGAGCTGCAGGCCCACGGCTGGACGCGCGAGGCGACGATCGAGCTGCCGCCCGGACCAGCCTGCTCGTTCCGCACCCCGGGCGGCCACCGGATCGCGATCTACGAGCCGACGCGACCCGGGGTCGTGGACTCGTTCGCCGGCCAGTTCGACTTCGAGTAGCCGGCCTCGCTATCGTGGACGTTCAATGGCTGTGACCTACCGAGTCCCAGGCGCCCTGCTGACCGAGCGCGAGCACACCGTGCCGCTCGATCATGCGAAACCCAAAGGCCCGTCGATCAGCGTCTTCACGCGCGAGGTCACGGCGCCCGACGGAGACAAGAAGCCCTACCTGCTGTTCCTGCAGGGCGGGCCGGGGTTCGAGGCGACGCGCCCGGTGAGCCCGCCAACAGGTTGGATGAAGCGCGCGCTCGCGGACTACCGCGTCCTGCTCATCGACCAGCGCGGCACGGGTCGGTCGACGCCGGTCGGCAGCGTCATTCCCGGTGAGACGCCGGCCGACCAGGCGCGCTACCTGACCCACTTCCGGGCCGACTCGATCGTCCGCGACGCCGAGCTGGTCCGCCAGGAGCTTGGTGGCGGGCCGTGGAGCGTCCTCGGCCAGAGCTTCGGCGGCTTCACGTCGATGACGTATCTCTCGATCGCGCCCGAGGGTCTCCGCGAGGCCTATCTGACCGGCGGCCTCTCGCCGATCGGTCGCCCGGTCGACGATGTCTATGCGGCGACGTACCGGCGCGTGATCGCAAAGAACCGCTGGTATTTCGAGCGGTACCCCGACGATCGCGCGCGCGTCGCCGAGATTCACCGCCGACTTGACGCGGAGGACGTCCGGCTGCCGTCCGGCGATCGGCTGACCAGCCGGCGCTTCCAGCAGCTCGGGATGTGGCTCGGTGACGACCACGGCTTCGAGCTCCTGCACCACGTGCTCGAGCTGCCGTTCGGCTCGCTGGCGTTCGTGCACGATGCCCAGGATGCCTCGCGCTTCACGCGCGACCCGATCTACGCAACGCTCCACGAGTCCTCCTACGCGGACGGTGTCGCGACCCGCTGGTCCGCGGCGAGGCTCCTGCCGGATGAAGTCGCCTCGGAGCGCCTGTTCGTGGCGGAACACATCTTCCCCTGGATGTGGGAGGACTACGGGCTGCTCCGCGACCACCGCGAAGCGGCCGAGATCCTCGCCGAGCATCCGTGGCCGCGCCTCTACGACGCGGCGCGACTCGCCCATAACGACGTCCCCGTCGTCGCGACGATCTACAGCAACGACCTCTACGTCGAGAGTGCGTTCGCCGAGGAAACCGCTGCAGCGATCCGCGGACTGAAGCCATGGATCACGAACGAATACGAGCACAGCGCGCTCCGCTCGGACGGCGAGCGCCTCTTCGGGCGGATGATCGACATCATGCGCGACCGGGTGTTCATCTCGATGGCCTAAGCATGACGCCGTGAAACCGTCGCCGGAGATCGACGCCTACCTCGCTCCACTGCCCGAGGCACAACGGGCGGCCCTCCAGCACCTCCGGGAGGTCATCGCAGCGGCCGCGCCCGAGGCTGAGGAGTCCATCAGCTACGCCATGCCGGCCCTCCGCTACCGCGGCCGACCGGTGGTCTCGTACCTCGCGGCCAGGAAGCACCTCTCGCTCTTCCCGATGGGCTACCACACCGAGCTGGCGAAGGAGCTGGAACCGTTCAAGGCACTGAAGGGCACGCTTCGCTTCACGCCGGAGCGACCGATTCCCGACGACGTGCTCACGCGGCTCGTGAAGGGCCGGATCGCGGAGCTCGACCAGAAGCCGGTCGTTCGCCGCCGCTGAGGCACGGCCCGGCCGCTCGTGGCATAGTTGCGGGTGCAACAACACCGCAGCGGGGAGCGAGCATCATGGCCGACTGGGATCCCGAAGCCTTCGAGAACAGCGTCCTCGCGGACATGCGAGCCCACGGCGGCCAGGTCACCGAGGGCTGGATGAAGGGCGAGCCGGTCCTGTTCCTGACCTCGACCGGCGCGAAGACCGGACTGGCGCGCCGCAACATCCTCAATTTCTCGCGCGACGGCGAGGCCTACGTCGTCGCCGGTACCGCCGGAGGCGCGCCCACGGATCCGAAGTGGGTCGCCAACGTTCGTGCGAATCCGACGGTGTCTGTCGAAGCCGACGGCCGCGTGTTCGAGGGCCAGGCGGCCGTCGCCGAGGGCGATTCGAACCCGGAGCGAGAGCGACTCTGGGACCAGCACGTCGCGACGATCCCGAGGTTCGCCGGCTATCCCGAGCAGACCGGGCGGGCGATTCCGATGGTGCGGATCACGCCGAAGACCTGACGGCGCCTCGGCGCCGAATTCGCTCAGATCACGCGCTTGAGGATCACGAACCCCAGGAACAGGATGACGACGAGCACGAGCAGCTCGACCGGCGAAAGGGTCGAGAGCGTGTGGATGCTGTCGTTGACGAAGTGGCCGACCGCGGCGCCGACGTCCGTGTTGCCGTCAGCGAACGGGTTCGTACCGCCTGCCGGCCCACCGCCACCGCCGCCAACCTGACCCGCAGGCCCATCGCCGATCCCGACACCGTACTCGCCCATGGCCGCATCATCGCACCGCGCGCAAGAGCGCGCCGTTGCCCCTGGAAACGGGAGGCGCCGGCTGCGAGATCTGCCGCAGCCGGCGCCGGGAAGACGGGGGAGGGAGAGGCTCAGCCAGCGAACCGCCAGCGCGTTGCGCCATACGGCTCTTCGGTGGCGACGCCAAAGACTGTCGAGTAGCGGATCCGCCAGACGTGCCAGGGCGGCGGTCCAGCGCTCGGCGCGCTGAAGGGGGCTATGAACGCGCCGTTCTCGACCGTGGCGGGCCAGCCACCGCGGTTGAAGATCTTGACGAGCTCGTTGAGGGTCGCCTCGTCGCCAACGAGGTCGGCCGTGCCTTCGAAGACCAGGTCGATGCCCGGCAGACGCGCCGAGATCGTGCACTCCGGGTTCGCCGCGAGGTGACGCGCCTTCTGTGTGTCGAGATTTGCGGTGAAGTAGAGGTCACCCTGGAACCAGACGGCACCGACGCCCGCCGCGTGCGGGCGGCCTGACGGCGAGACCGTGCCGAGGAACCACGTGACTTCGGGTCCCTGGGTGCCACCCTCGAGGACGCGGTGAGGCCGGCTCCACGGCAGCTCCGGGAACCCGTACCGATCGAGGTTGGTCGTCTCGACCGGCGCGTACTCCGACATCACGTTGTTCATTGCCCTCACCGGCCAACAGGAACCGCGAGCTGGGCGAGCAGCTCGTCGAGGCGCTCGTAGCCCTCGTTCACGCCTTCCGCCATGCCGGCCTGGACCATCGCATCGCGGGCTTCGACCGACTGGTACACGGAGTGGTTCCGAATCCGCGTTCGACCGTTTCCGAGGTCCTCGAAGACGACCTTCTCGAGCGAGACATGGCCGGGTGCGCCGTCGAACTCGAAGGTCTGGACCATGTTGTCCGGCGCGATGCTGTGGAAGACGCCGTGGAAGCCGTATGCATTGCCGGCATCGTCGCGATGGACGTATCGCCAGGCACCGCCGTCGCGAACGTCCCAGCGGTCGACGACCATCTCGTACTTTCGCGGGCCCAGCCACTGCTTCAGCAGCTCCGGATCGGTGTACGCGCGGTAGACGAGCGCGCGCGGCGCCGCGACCTCGCGGGTGATCTCAATGAAGGGCGTGCCCTCCGGCACGGTGATCTCGGTCGTACCCATCGTCGATGTCCGTCCTTTCCGTGGTTCCAGAGTCGTCAATTCGGGGGCTGCTGGAGGCGCTTGAGGAGCTCGTCGAGCCGGTCGAAGCGCTCGTCCCAGAAGGCCTTGTAGCGGGCCAGCCAGGTCGTTGCCTCGAGGAGCGGCTCGGCTTCGAGGTGGCTCAGCCGGGCGGTCTTCCGCCTGCTGCGCGAGATGAGGCCGGCGCTTTCGAGCACCTTGAGGTGGCGCGAGATTGCCGGCTGCGAGACAGTGAAGGGGGCGCGAAGCTCGGACACCGTGAGGTCGCCGTCTGCGAGACGCGCCAGGATGGCGCGCCGCGTGGGGTCGGCGAGGGCGCCGAACACGTTGCTGAGCTGGTCGACGGTCATGGCATAACCATTACGTTATGAAACAATGTGGTTATTAAAGCCGTCGGTCAGTCGCTTGTCAAGCCCCCTTGCGGGCCTTCGAGAAGCTCGACTCCTTGATGACCTTGCCGGAGCGGTCGAAGGTGCGCCAGATCCCGACCTGCTGGCCCCGTTCGAAGGCCCCGCTCCGCATCAGGCTGCCGTCCTTGCGGAAGAACTGCCAGGCGCCGTGCATCTCGCCGTCGAGGTTCTGGCCACGGAAACGAATGTTCCCGTTCTCGTAGTGGTCGAGTGCGGGGACCGGGTCGTTCGGCTTCGTCATCGGCGCGCTACCAGGAGTTCGTCACCATCTCGAGCTTGAGCGACCTGCGAACGGGCTCGGCGACCTTCGCGATCTCGTCCCACGCGACTTCCTTGCGGAGGTACTCGAGATCCGCGTCGGTCAGCCGGATGTGAAGGTGGGCCGCCGCGTTCTCAGGGTCGTCGCGGAGCCAATTGAAGAACTCGTGATCGACGAGGGCGTGCGACGCGAGCAGCTTGAACGCCAGCTCACGCTCCATGAACCCGTACGGCTCGTGCTCGCCGGTGTTGCCGTTGTCGTCCTTCATGTTCGAACCTCCTGCGTGGGGCGGCCGACAAGGCCACCGAAGAAGATCTGTGCGGCTGTCGTCGCCGCCATCCGGTAGTGCGCGTCGAGGGCTTCGCCCTGGCGACTCGCACGGGATGCGTAATCCAAGAGGAATGCCGCCAGCGGTGCGCAGCCGAGCCTCCCGGCCAGGTGGGCGGCGGCGGCCGAATCCGTCGCAACCAGCTCAAGCTCCGTGCGCGCCGCTCCCCGCGTCATGAGCGCCGCCAGAACGGCCGAGCGATTCGCCGCGCGGTGCTCCGGGTCGTGCGGCCGATCGACCAGCGACGCGACGAACGCGTTCCAGCGACCGGCCTCGAGATCCGCCTCCCAATCACACACCTGGTCGTAGCGAACGAGGGCGGCCAGGGCGTGATCGAGGCAGGCCTTGAGGCCCGAGCGGGCATACGAGCGACCCGAGAGGAGGCACACGGCAAACGCGCCGATCCGTAACGGCGCTGCCCGCCCGCCAAGGCGTCGCGCATGCAGCGCTCGACCGTCGGAGGCGTGGCGGAACTCCGCCATCGCTCGGTCGAGGAACGGCCAGATCGGCGACGTTGGCTGGAACCGATCGCGATACGCGTCGAGCGCGGCGTCGAACAGCACGGTGCTCACCCGCCGGGCACCCTCAACGTCGTCCCTTGGCACCTCGCCGTCGTCGAGGTCGTCGCGAAGGCGGATCGCCACGAGCCCGAGGACGTTTCCGACGACCAGTGCTTCCGCGACCTCGGGTTCGAGCTCCCAGGCGCGCCCGAGCCACCACGGCAGCTGCCATTCGAGGGCCCAGCGCGCCGGCGGCAGGCGACGCAGGGTTCGGATGGCGAGCGCCAGGTCATCACCGCAGGTCGCGGCCGCGCGCGCCTCGACGGCGGCGGTGATGGAAGCGACGTCCAGATCGGGCACGTCCATTCGCATCGAAGCCCGGCCATCGTAGAGGGTCGGGCGGCGTCGGACGCGGGCTACAATCCGCGCCGAACGAGATCGACCAGCAGGGGAGTGGTCGTGGCCGAGTCGTCGATCGGAGAGCCCGCGAAGCGTGCCGAACGCGGCGGACGCGTGCCCCCCGTGCTTCGGCGCCTCGAATCGCGCTGGTCCGTCGAGAACGCAAACGTCGTCGCAGTCGCTGCGGTCGTCCTGACGGCGTTGGGCCAGCTCGCCGAGGACCTCGCCGACACCGAGCCCCTCCAGCTCCTGGAGCCGGCTGCCGCTGTCCGACGCTGGACGGTCATCGCCGCCGTGCTCTACCTCGTCGCGATCTCGCGCTTCGTCGACGTGTTCATCGAGCGTTCGCTCGATGACCTGAAGGCCGTCATGGACATCGACGCTCGGAAGTTCGGGCGCTACGCGCGGAGGCTCGGTCCGCTCCGGCTGCTGATCGACGCCACGGTGCTTGGCGGGGCGGCGCTCGTCGTCGTCGGCCTGTTCGTGGGCCTCGGCTCCGAGCTGCCGATCGACGATCCGGTGACCGGGCTCCCGATGCCGCTACCGGGCACGGCGCTTGGTCGAGTCGCTGTCCTGGCCGGTTACACGATCGTCGGCTGGGCGGCGGTCAGCCTCGTGGTGTCGACGATCCGCCGCGCGATCGCGCTTGGACGGTTATCGCGCGAGGAGCTGAAGGTCGACGTCTTCGACACGACGAACCTGCTGCCGTTCGGCAACATCGCGCTCGCGACCGCGCTCGCGCCGGCCGGTTTGATCGTGATCCTGCTCATCGGCTTCGGACGCCCGAGCGCGCCGGTCAGCTGGAGCATCCTCCTGCTCGCGACCGCGGCGAGCCTCGTTGCGTTGATCCTGCCCCTGCGCGGCGTCCATCGCCAGATGGAGCGCACGAAGGAGCAGGTCCTCGCGGGCCTGAACGCCAAGCTCCGCGCCATCTACGAGCGGGACCTGGGCAGCGCCGAGACCAGCGACACCGAGGCGGCCCACTTGAACAACCGCGCATCGACGCTGACGGCCCTCCGGAAGGTGGTCGGCGAGATGACGACGTGGCCCTTCCAGGACACGCTCGCGTTCGGCCGAGCGGTCCTGATCGCCATGGCGCCGCTGATCTATACGATCGCGAGCGAGCTCATCAAAGTCTGGTTCATCAACCCGCTGATCACGTAGCGCGGCGGCCGATGATGGCATCGGAAGACCGAATCCGATGACCGGCGTAGGCTGGTCGCGACCCCGCGCCCTGATGCGTCCATCGACTTGTTCGAAGGAGGCTTCGATGAGCGACCCCCAACGCCCCGCGCTCCGCACCCCCCGGCTGGGACGCCGCACGTTCCTCAAGGGATCGATCGCAACCGGGGCCGCGCTGGCCGGCGGCGGACTGTGGACGACCGCGATCCAGCCGCGGCCCGTGAAGGCCGCCGACACGCCGATCGAGCACATCGTCGTCGCGATGCAGGAGAACCGCTCGTTCGACCACTACTTCGGATACGCGCCGTCTGTCCAGGCCGCCGGTTTCGGGCCGCCGCCCGGCTATAGCCAGCCGAACCCAGGCGGCACGCCGGATCCGGTGGAGCCGTATCGCTTCACCGAGCTCCAGACGCAGGACGTGCCCCACGACTGGGACTCCGTCCATGGACAGATGAACGGCGGAGCGATGAACGGGTTCATGACCCACTCAGGGATCTGGGCCATGGGCTACTACACGGACCAGGAGCTGCCGTTCTACTACTCGCTGCTCGAGGACTCGACGCTCTGCGCGAACTTCTTCTGTTCCCTGGCGGGCCCAACGTGGCCGAACCGCTTCTACCTGATGGCCGGGACATCGGGCGGCATCACGACGAACGGCATGTGGGGCTACGGGATTTTCGACCACCCGATGATCCTCGACCTCCTCGACGCCGCCGGCGTGACCTGGAAGATCTACAACCTCGGCTGGGACAGCGTGCCCTACGGCAACACCGATAACGTCGCGGTCTTCTGGAAGAACTACGCCCACGACATGCGGACGCGCGGCAGCCGCGGCGCCTACCTGAACGACGTTCGCAAGGGCCGTCTGCCTCAGGTCTCGTTCGTCATCCCGAGCTACGCCCGCGGCTGGGATGAGCATCCGCCGGCCGACGTCCAGGTCGGCATGAACCTGCAGGCCGACAACGTGAATGCGCTGCGCGAGTCGGAGCTCTGGGACAGCTCGGTCTACATCATCACGTACGACGAGCATGGCGGGTATTTCGACCACGTGAGCCCACCGGTCGTGGATGCATTCGGGCTCGGGGTCCGCGTGCCGACCTGGGTGATCTCGCCCTGGGCGAAGCCAGGGCACCTCGAGGGCCAGACCTACGAGTTCGCCTCGATCCTGCGGTTCATCGAGAAGACGTTCGGCCTGCCGACGCTGGCTTCGGTGAACCACGTGTTCGACTCGGGGACGCCGGTCGGCGGCAACTACCAGGCAGCCGCACCCGGCGCGATCGCCGGGCCACCCGCGCCACCGCGCGACGGCATTGAGTCGCTCGGCGATCTTTCGGAGTGCTTCACGTTCTGAGCTACGGTCGCCAATCGTGGCCGACCGACGCCTGAATACCGATCGGAGGTGGCGACATGCCCCGACTCTCGAAGATCAGCCCGTGCCTGTGGTTCGACGGTGACGCAGAAGCCGCCGCGAAGCTCTACACGTCGATCTTCCCGGACAGCCGGATCCTGAGCGTCGATCGCTCGCCGGCGGAGACGCCGAGCGGCCCGAAGGACATGGTCCTGACCGTGAACTTCGAGCTGTTCGGCCAGTCGTACATCGGCCTGAACGGCGGTCCGGACTTCCAGTTCAGCGAGGCGGTCTCGTTCTCGATCGACTGCGAGGACCAGGCCGAGGTCGATCGCTATTGGGACGCGCTCCTGTCCGGCGGCGGCCAGGAGAGCGTCTGCGGCTGGCTGAAGGACCGCTTCGGTGTCTCCTGGCAGGTCATCCCGCGACAGCTGCCAGAAATGCTCTCGAGCCCTGATCGCGAAGCCGCCGGCCGCGCGATGGAGGCGATGCTGAAGATGGTCAAGATCGACGTCGCGGAGCTCGAGCGCGCGTTCGGGGCGGTCCCGGCCGGCCGCTGATTCCGGCGTACCGGCCGTCGGCTACGCGCTCAGAGCGCGAACAGTTGGCGCGCGTTCTCGCTCCGAACCGCGTCTCGCTGGTCGGGCGGCAGCGCGCCCGTATTCGCGAGTGACCCGGCGACATCGTGAACCTGGTGCGGCCAATCGGTCCCGAAGAGCACGCGTTCGGGGCCGGCGACCGAGATGAGGTAGCGGAGGGCGCCTGCGTCGTATGTCAGGCAGTCGTACCAGAACCGGCGCAGGTATTCGGTCGGCGACGCGGTCATCCGGCGCCGCTCCGGCAGCTCGACGGCGTCGCCCTTCTCGAAGCGACCGATGAGATAGGGCAGGGCGCCGCCACCGTGGGCAGCGATGAGCTTCACGTTCGGATGCCGATCGAGGAAGCCGTCGAAGATCATCCGGGTCAGCGCGAGGGTCGTGTCGAACATGAAGCCCACCGACCAGGAGAGGTCGTAGCTGCCCATGTCCATGAGATCGCTCCCGGGCGGCTCGCCCGGATGGACGAGCACCGGCAGGCCGCGCCGGTCGATCTCGGCCCACACGGGTTCGAACCTGGGGTCCGTCAGGCTCATGCCGGCGACGTTGGCGATGACCATGACGCCAACCGCGCCCTCGTCGCACGAGCGCGCGAGCTCCGCGATCGCGCGTACGGGGAACTGCCAGGGCAGGGACGCGAGCCACCGTATTCGATCGCCGTGCGTCGCCTGCGCCGCCGCCATCGAGGCGTTCGAGGAGCGCGCCGCATCGGCGCTGACGGCTTCGCCGCCCCAGTAGACGTTCGGGCACGTTAGCGAGACGATCGAGATGTCGATTCCGGCGGCGTGCATGGCCTTCAGCCGCAGGTCGTAGTCGAAATGCCCCGGCTGCGGAAAGACGACGGGTGTGTCGCCTCGGAAGATCTCGTCCCGGCCGTCCGGCCGAACCTGGATCCGGTACGGAGCGCCGTGCGCAACGAGCAGCTCCAGCCAGGCCCGCGTGAACATGTGCGTGTGGACGTCGATGATCACGGCGATCAGCTGCTCCTCATGCGTTGCCGCGATTGTGCGTGAATTCCCCGACGTCTCGGAGTCGCATCCGCCAGGTCATCGCAGTGCGCCGGTCCCGTAACGAACTGAAACGCGGTTGAAACGTCGCGATCCGGGCCGCTCGGATCCGGCCCATGCGTGCAGGCGTAGGTTCAGGTATCGAACCCGTGCAGGGCGCCCGGCCCCGGCCGGCGCCTGTCGCCTAGGAGGACCCGCCCCATGCGTCGCTGGCTTTCCCCGTTCGCCGCGCTCATTGCGGTGGCCATCACGGCTGCGCCGTCCCTCGCGGCAGCCCCGTTCCCTGCGCAGATCGACCTGCCCGACGGCTGGAGCCCCGAAGGGATCACCGTGGGCCGCGGCCTGACCGCATACGTCGGCTCGCTCGCCGATGGCGGGATCGCGCAGATCAACCTTCGAACGGGCGACGTCAACGAGGACTTCGTCGAGAGTGCATCCGGGCCGGCGGTCGGCATCGACTACGAGGCCGGGGCGGACCGCCTTTGGGTTGCGGGCGGGCCGAGCGGTCAGGTACGCGCCTACGATGCGTCCAGCGGCCAGCTCCTCGAGACCTACATCTTCTCATCGGGCTTCATCAACGACGTGGCGGTGACGAACGACGCCGTGTACGCGACCGACTCGTTCATCCCACAGGTCCTGGTGATCCCGCTGGCTGCGGGTGGCGGATTGCCGGACCCGGCCGACGCCTTCACGGTCGACATCCAGCCGCCATTCACCTACGTCGGCGGCTTCAACGCGAACGGCATCGTCGCCTTTGGGGGCTGGCTCATCATCCCGAACTCAACGACCGGCCAGCTCTTCGCCGTGGACCCGACGTCCGGCCGCAGCGTGGAGCTGCTGCCTGCAGGCTCGGTCACGTTTGCCGATGGCCTGGAGCTGGTGGGCAGCTCGTTGTTCGTGGTGCGCAACCAGCTTGCCCAGATCGACCTCTACTCGATCCGTGGCGGCGCCGTGCCGTTCGTGGCGACGCTCGATACGAACGATCTCAACCTCGAAATCCCGACGACCGCGGCGTTTGCGGGCGGTCAGCTGTGGGTCGTCAACGCCCGCTTCGGCGCCACCGACGGCAAATACTGGATCACGCGGGTGCCGATGGGCTGAGGCCCGCGCCGAGATCATCCAAGGATCTCAGCCGAGTGATCCGGACGGCAAGGTAGGGGAGGCTGCCGGCGAGCAGGCCGATCCCAGATAGGACGAGCGCCGCACGGAGGCCCAACGCCTCCGCGACGAGTCCGCCGATGACCGTGCCGACGGGGATCGCGCCGAAGATCACGAGGCGGAACACGGCCGCAACCCGCGCCCGCAGGTGATCCGGCGTGAGTGTCTGCCGGAGCGTCACCTGGTTGACGTTGTGAACGGCGATCCCGAAGCCGTTTGCAAAGAACATCGCGCTGAACGTCCAACCGATGAGGTCTTGCGGGGCGACCGCAAATAGCAGCATCGACGGTCCGAACAAGCCGACGCCGAGCTGCATCGTGCGCCCCATACCGAGGCGGACTGACATTGCCCGGGCGACAGCAGCGCCGGCGAGGTATCCGGTGCTTCCAACTGCAAACGCAAGCCCGACCTCTGCTGGCGACAGCCCGCCGACATCGACCAGGTAGAGGACCGCGATGCCCATCGCGATCGCCCGGGCGAGGTTGTTGATACCCGCGGTCGCGGTAATCGCGCGAACGATCGGCTGTCTCATGACGAATCGCAGGCCGGCGGCGAGCTCGGTGCGATTCGACCGGCGCGCCTGAGGGCTCGGCTGCGGGGGTTCGAGCGCCCGGATGGAAGCGACGACCAACGCCGAGAGGACGAAGGACAGGGCATCACCGACAAGCGCGATGGGCGCCGTCAAGGCCGCGACGAGGGCACCGCCGAGGGCTGGCCCGACGACCAAGGCGGACGAGCGCGCAAGTTCGATCCTCGCATTTGCCCGGTGCAGCGCGTCGCCGGCCAGCAGGCGCGGGAGCCAGCCTGCGTATGCCAGGTCGAAGAACGTGCCGGCCGCGCTGACGAGCAGGCCAACGAGGGCGAGCAGCGGAATGCTGAGAAGGTCGAGCACGGCCAGCACCGGGATCGATCCCACCAGCGAGGCCCGCGCGAGATCGGCCGTCACGAGCAACGGCCAGCGCCGGGATTGCCGATCGACCCAAGCTCCGGTCGGAAGGCTTAGCACAAGAATCGGCAGCGCCTGCGCCGCGCCGATTAGAGCAAGCTCAGCCGGGGACGCGTGAAGGACGAGGACCGCGGTGAGCGGCAACGCGACGACCGAAATCGCATCGCCCACGCGGCTGACGGCCTCCGCGAGGAACGTCCGCGAGACGACGCGCTCGGCCGGCCGGTCGCCCTGGGGCGGGGCCGGTTGCATTGGCGGCAGCGTACCGCGTCGCTCAGGCTCCGTGACGAACAGAGAGCGCCGGCGCGCGGCGGATCGAACGGCCCGTGAGCCTCAGCGCCAGTCCGGAATTCCGCCCAGCGCCTGGCTGATCCCTTCGGCGTGGAGCTCGAGTCGCCCGGTGCCGTCGACGCGAACGACGAACAGCGCGTGGCCCGAGATCAGGAGGTACCGGCTGTCGGGCGACCACGCAACGAACTGGCCGATCTCGGGCGTGACTCGGCGCTCGTTGGACCCGTCCGCGTCGATAACCCAGATGTCGTGATGCGGCCCATCCCGACCGGCGTCCCAGCACTCCAGGTCCGTCGAGAAGGTGCAATCATCGCGCTCGGTCGTGAACGCGATCATCGAGCCATCGGGTGACCAGGCGGCCCAGCTGTCGTCACCCGGCGCGTCATTGAGCGACGTGACTGCGCCAGTCGCGATGTCGGCAATGAAGAGCCCGTAGGTCGGGCCGTCCGCGGCCTCGAAGACGACGCGCTTGCCGTCAGGCGAGAAGGACGGGTACTCCAGCCAGCCATCGTGGTCGATCTGGCGGAGGTTCGAACCGTCCGGGTCCATCAGGAAGCCGCGAAGCTTGCCACCGTCGCGATCGGAGTTGAAGGCGATCGTCGAGCCGTCCGGGGACCAGTCCGGGCCCCAGTCGTTGGCCGGGTTGTTCGTGAGGTTCCGCGCGTCAGTACCGTCCGCGCGAACGACATAGATCTCGTCGTCGACGTTCATCCCCCGAGTCGAGTCGCGATAGACCACCCACTCGCCGTCGGGTGACCAGGCCCCGTCGAACTCGGCACCCGCGGGATCGCCAGCCACCTTGACGACATTCGAACCATCGACGTCCATGACGTACACGTCTTCGAAGTCGTCGAACACGATCTCCCCGGACAGATCCGAGATCTCGATCGGGTCGCCCACGAGGATGCCGGCCTTGCTGAGGTGCTCGATCCGAGTCGGGGACGGCGCCGGCGTCGGTGTCGGGCCAGAGCAGGCAAGCACGACGAGGGCAAAGAGAGCGCTCACGATCGGTCGCATGGGACTTCTACGCCCGTCGACCGGTCGGGGTTCCGCGGCCTAGCGACCGGCCGAACGTGCCTCTGCTTCCGCAAGGCGTCCGAAGTCCTCGAGCTCACCGCGGAAGCTGCCCCTGTACGACCCGCGTGACCAGATCCACGACGTGATCGCTGGGACGATGCCCTCGGTCTGGAAGACCTGGGTCAGCTTCGTGCCGGTGCCGGTCGGCTCGAGCGTCGCGCGGTTGCGGCCCCGCAGATACCAGTTCCCGAACTTCGTTGCGAAGACCTTCGGCCGGTCGACCTCGATGACCTCGGTCCAGCTTCTCACGGGCCCGAAGCGGACGAGGTATCGCGACCCGACGGCGTCTACCGACCCGGTCCGCTCCTCGACGCCGGTCATGCCCTGGATCCACTCCTGCATCCGGTCGAGGTTCGTCCAGAGGTCGAACACAACCTCAGGTGGGGCGGCGATGTCGATTTCGAACGTGTAGCGGGCCACGGCGCAACACTACGCCGCCGAAGATTGAGTCGTCAGGCCCTCATTGACGCCCGTACCGTTCGGACATGGATGCCGAACTCGTGATTCGAGCGCAGCGTGGCGATGAGGAGGCCTTCGCGAGCCTCAGCGTCGCGTGCGGCGATCGGCTCCATGCGGTGGCGCACAGGATCCTGCGCGACATCGAGCTTGCCGAGGATGCGACGCAGCGGGCGCTGCTGAGCATCTGGCAGGACCTTCCGCAGCTTCGCGACCCGGCGCACTTTGACGCCTGGTCGTACCGGCTCCTCGTGCGCGCCTGCTACGCCGAGGCCCGCCGGACCCGGCAATGGACCCCGAACCTCCGACTGCTACCGGACGACGATCCGTCGGCAGGCGAAGGTCTGAGCGACGTCGTGGATCGCGACCAGCTCGAGCGCGGGTTTCGCCGGCTGTCCATCGACCATCGCGCGGTCGTGGTCCTGCACCACTACCTCGACCTTCCGCTCGAGGGGATCGCCGAAGCTCTCGGCGTGCCCCTCGGCACGGTTCGATCACGTCTCCATTACGCGATGCGCGCCTTCGCGCGGCCCTCGAGGCCGACGCCAGACCGACAGCTCAAGAGGCGACCCGGTGAAGACCGAACGCGAAACGACCCGCATCGTCCGCTCGTGGCTGGAGGTGGGCGCGGACCGGCTCCCGGACCGCGTCCTCGACTCCGTCCTCGATCAACTGCCGCTCTATCACCAGCGTCGGCGGAAGTCGCCGGTGCGGAGGTTGCCAACAATGTTTACGCCATTTCGCGTGGCGGCCGCCGCTGTGGCAGTCGTCCTCCTGACGGCGACCGCGATCGCCACCCTGCGCCCGGAAGACAACGTCGGCAAGACGCCGACCCCCTCGACCTCGCTTCTCGCCTCGACATCGACTCCAGCCGCGGCGGCACCAGGGTGGACAAGCACCGGGATCATGAACCAGGCCCGCGCCGACCACACGGCCTCGCTGCTCCCCAACGGTCGAGGGCTGGTGGCTGGCGGCGGCGTCTACCTCCGCACGCTTGCGTCCGCAGAGGTCTACGACCCGGACAGCGGGAATTGGACGGCCACCGACAGCATGATCGAGGACCGCTCCCATCACACGGCCACCCTGCTGCCCGGTGGCACGGTGCTCGTGGCAGGCGGCCGCATGGCCACCCGCGACGGCCAGCTCTACGGATTTAAGGAGGGCCTCGCTTCCGCGGAGCTGTATGACCCCCGGACCGGGACCTGGTCCGCCACTGAGGGCATGATCGAGGGCCGCTCCCATCACACGGCCACCCTGCTGCCCAATGGCACGGTGCTCGTGGCCGGCGGTCGCAGCAGCAGCGATGGCGGCCTGGCTTCCGCCGAGCTGTACGATCCTCGGACCGGCACCTGGGCCGCCACCGGGAGCATGATGGGCGCTCGGGAGGGTCACACCGCCACGCTTCTGCCCGATGGCACCGTGCTCGTGGCCAGCGGCGATACCGCCGAGCTATACGACCCGAGCACCGGGTCCTGGACCCCCATCGCAAGCATGATCGGGACTCGCTACTCCCACACAGCCACCCTCCTGGGTAACGGCACGGTCCTGGTGGCGGGCGGCTATCGCGGCAGCGGCCTTCACTCTGATTCATCGTCTTCGGCGGAGCTATACGACCCGGTGAGCCGCCGCTGGACGACGACCGCGAGCATGCTCGTGCCAGATGCCTACAAGGCAGCCACCCTCCTGGCCGATGGCAGGGTGCTCGTTGTCGGCGGCTTCATGCTCGGATATGGGGGATCGGGATCTGGGTCCTCAGCGGAGGTGTATGACCCGCGCACCGGGTCGTGGACCGACGTCGCCTTCGCGTCGGGCAGCGGTACCACGGCCACCCTGTTGCTCGACGGCACCGTCCTCGTGGCTGGCGCGAGCTTCCCTAGAGCCCACCTGTACAACCCTTGATAGCGATCGCATTCACCCTGAGTCCAACGCTGCGCGGCTAGGGCGGGGTAACGCTCGCCGTCACCGATCTGTCGCCGGCGGGGTCTCGCCTCGCCGGCGATCCGCTGCTTCCCGCCCGGGGACCATACGCGGCTCCGACGATTGAACGCTCCCGGGGCTCGCCTCCTCTGGAGTAGTGGAACGCGTCCCCGCTGGACGCCACACTTGGGGCGGTGGTTGTGGATAGTGATCTCGTCGAGCAGGCGCAGCGCGGCGACAGGGAGGCCTTTGCCATCCTGGCTCGCTCGCACGGCGAGCGGCTCATCGGGATCGCACATCGCGGGCGTCCGCCGGTCCATGGCGGCCGCTCGACGCCACGGTTTCGACGGCCCCGGGTCGCCGGGGGAGTTCGATCGTTCCCGCATCGAATCGGGTATCTGTCTTCGGACGGGCCTGACAGAATCCGGATGAGGGAGAGCCGCATGCCGAAGCCACGCTTCACGATGGTCGTCCTACTCGTGGAGGACATCGCACGTTCGCTGGCGTTCTACCGGCGACTCGGAGTCGAGTTCAAGCCGGGCGACGACGAAAAGCGTGACGTGGGCGTGAACATCGGAGACGGCCGAACGATCATCTGGTCGACGACATTCGACAAGAACGACCCGAATCGCGAGGCGCCCGTCGGTGGATCGCGGATCATGCTCGAGTTCTTCGTCGAGGGCAACGACGCCGTCGACGCGAAGTGGGCCGAGCTGATCGAGGCCGGGTATCACGGCCGCCGGGCGCCCTGGCTGACGAACTTCGACGCCTACATGTGTCTCGTCGATGATCCGGACGGCAACACCGTGTTGGTGACCGCCGGCTAGCCCTATCCTCCGGCCGGTGCGCTTCCTGCCCGGCCGCATCCTCGACGTCATCGCCCCGCAGCGGCTCGGGCGGAGCTTCCGCTGGCTGCTCTCCGCCGCGCTGATCAATAACGTCGGCGACGGCGTCGTGATCGCTGCCGGCCCGCTCCTCATCGCCTCACAGACCCGCGACCCGTTCCTCGTGTCCCTCGCCCTGATGATGGAGTACCTGCCGGTCTTCCTCTTCGGGTTCATCGGTGGGACGTTCGCGGACCGCTTCGATCGCAAGCGGATGGTCATCTTCTCGAATGCCGGCCGCGCACTCGTGCTCGCAGTCCTCGTCGCGACGATTGCCACCGGCAGCGTCAACATCGTCGTCGTCCTGGTCGCTCTGTTTGCGATGGGCACGGCCGAAACCTTCGCCGACTCCGCGAGCAGCACGCTCATCCCGGGCCTCGTCGCCAAGAGCGATCTCGGCATCGCGAACTCGCGCATGCAGGGCGCGTTCCTGCTGACGAACCAGCTGCTGACGCCACCGATCGGGGCCTTCCTGTTCGCCGTCGGGATGGCCCTGCCGTTCGCGACGAACGCCGCGTGCTATGCGCTCGGCGCCGTGCTGATCTCGCGGGTCGTCACCGCGCCGCGCGAGCCGGCGGGGCAGGGGAGCAGCTTCGTGGCCGACCTCGTCGAAGGGTTCCGCTGGCTGATGGCCCACCCGCCGATGCGGACGCTGAGCCTGACGATCCTGGCCTTCAACGTCACGTTCGGAGCTGCGTGGTCAGTGCTGGTGCTCTACGCGACGGACCGGCTCGGGATGAGCGAGGTCGGGTTCGGTCTCCTGACGACCGCGATCGCGATCGGCGGCGTCGCCGGGACCGTCCTCTACGGCCCGCTCGAGCGGCGATTCTCGCTCGCCGACATCATGCGCGTCGGGCTCGTCATCGAAACCTTGACGCACCTGATCCTCGCCCTGACGACGTCGCAAGAGCTCGTCCTGGCCACGTTCGTCGTCTTCGGTGCCCACGCCTTCATCTGGGGTACGACGTCCACGGTCGTCCGGCAGCGCGCGGTGCCGGATGAGCTCCTTGGACGGGTCGGCGGGGTCTACCGCGTCGCGATCGTCGGTGGCATGGTCATCGGCACGCCGCTCGGCGGCTTGATCGCGAAGGGCTTCGGCCTCACAACGCCGTTCTGGTTCGGGTTCGCTGGCTCTGCGCTGCTCGTCATCGTGCTGTGGCGCCAGTTCGAGCACATCGTCCACGCCGGCGACTCGGTGAGCTCAACGTCCTGACGGCGGTGCCACTGAGGCCCAATCGAGGGCGACCGGAGTAGGCTTCGAGGTCCAGCGCACGCGTACGCGAGGAGGACGCGATGAGCACACGCCAGACGCTCGCAGAAGCGATGCACCTCCCAGGCGACAGCGACACGATGTCGTGGCTCCACGAGCATGGCGTCGCGGTCACGGATGAGGACACCATGAGTCGCGCGATCCACGATATCTACTGCGGGATCACCGCCGACCACCTCGAGCCGAACGAGAAGGACCGGAACCAGGCACGCGACATGATCGCGGCCCTGCAGAAGCACTCGACCTAGGCAAACCCAGCTCTGAACCGTCGCCGGCGCGGGCCTACTCAGCCTGGCCGCGATCGTCGCCGCGGACCGTCTGACGGAGGGTGGTTGCGCGTGACCGGAGGTCGCGGAAGAAGTCCGTGTCCGTGATCTCGGACACGCGCTTGGCCTGGCGCGCCTGGTCGATCTCGATCCGCAGCTCTCGAACCTCGGCCTTGAGCCGCTCCTCGCGGGCCTTGACCTCGGCGGCCATCGTGGCGAAGCGCCGGGCGAGCACGCCGAGCGCGTCCGTGCGCGCGGCAACCTCGGCCAGCCCATCGGCGGCGAAGGTGCCGGCTTCGAGGGCCTCCGCGGCGCCCGTCACTCGCGACACCTGCTCGAGGTACTCGAGCTCGAGGTCCCGCAGCCGCTTCGCCGCAAGCGACGACTCCAGGCGCGCGCGGAGGATCGCGGGTTCGAACGGCTTCGTGAGGTAGTCCGTCGCGCCCATCTCAATGCAGCGCACGACGCTCTCGAGCTCGTCGACGCCCGAGATGATGATGACCGGGATATGGTCGAGCGCGGGATCGGCCTTGATCGCAGCCAGGGTGGCGTAGCCGTCGAGCTCGGGCATCACGATGTCGAGGAGCACGACGTCGTACGGCTCCTCGCGGAGCCGGCCCAGGGCGGCCCGGCCGTCCGGAGCCTCGCTGACGTCGCGACCCTCAGCCTCCAGCGCCCGCCGCAGCAGCATCCGATTGAGCCGCTCGTCGTCGACGACAAGGACCCGCCCGGCACCGTCGGTCATCGCGCCGCCTGCAGCGCGGCGAGCTCGGCTCGGACTCGATCGAACTCCCGCGCCGCCTCGGCGACACGGTCAGCCGCCGCGTCCACGACTCCGCCGCGGGCGTCGGTCTCGAGGCTCCGGCACAGCTCGGCCAGCCGCTCCGCGCCCATGTTGGCGCTGTTGCTCTTGAGCGAGTGCGCGGGCCGGACGAGGTCCTCGACCGCGCCGCTTCCAGCAGCGGCGCGCATCGCGTCGAGCTGCACGACCGCGTCCTCGAGGAAGGTCTGCACCAGTTCATCGAGGAACTCGGGATCGCCGCCGGTCATGTCGAGGAGACGATCGAGAGCGGCTGGGTCCACCGACCGAACGTTGTCTGTCACGCGCCGCCCTCCGTCGCGCCTGTCAGCGCCGGCGTCGCCGCGAGGGCCGCGGCCAGCAGGTCCGGCCGGATGGGCTTCGAGAGGTAGTCATTCATGCCCGCCGCAAGACACGTTTCCCGGTCGCCCTCCATCGCATTCGCGGTCATGGCGACGATCCTGACGGGACGCTCGGGCATCTGCTGGCGGATCCGACGCGTCGCCTCGAGCCCGTCCATGTCCGGCATCTGGACGTCCATCAAGACGAGGTCGTAGGTCTGCCGCTCGAGCGCCTCGAGCACCTTGAACCCGTCAATTGCGAGGTCGGCCTCGTAGCCCATGCCCTTCAGGAGGCGCAGCGCGAGCTTCTGATTGACGGCGTTATCCTCCGCGAGCAGCACTCGAAGTGGATGTCGAAGGCCAAGGTCGGCGTCCGCAACGAACTTCGTCGTGGCGGTCCTCGACCGACCGTCGCGTTCGCCCAGGACGCGGACCAGCATCTCGCGCAACGCGGCCGGCTTGACGGGCTTGGCGAGCCACGCACCGGCGGATTCGGCCTCGTGCTCGCGATGTCCCAGCGAGGACACGATGATCACGCGCGGCGGGTCGTCGGGACGGGCTGCCCGGATCGCCGCGGCAAGCTCGATGCCGTCCAGCGCCGGCATCTGGAGATCGGTCAGCAGGACGTCGTAGTGACGCTGCGCGGCCAGGTCACGCGCCTCGGTCGGTGACGTCGTTGCGGTCACGTCGAGCTCCAGCCGCTCGAGGAGCGCGACGAGGATTCGCAGGTTCGTGGCGTTGTCGTCCACGGCCAACGCGGTGCGGCCGGCCAGCACCACCTCCGCAGCTCGAGCGCCGCTGCCGTCCCCTTCGGACTCGGGCGCCTGACTCTCGGGCAGACGGAGCGTCAACGTGAATGTGCTTCCCTCGCCGGGCAACCCGCTGCTCTCGGCCACGAGGCTCCCGCCCATGAGCTCGGCCAGGCGACGGCTGATCGCGAGCCCGAGGCCGGTGCCGCCATAGCGGCGCGAGATCGACGCGTCGGCCTGGCTGAACGAGCGGAACAGCCGGTCCATTTGATCGCCCGGAATGCCGATCCCGGAGTCGGCGATCGACAGCGACAGGTCCCAGCTCGGCGAGCCGCCGCCGCGAACACGCTGACCGCCGATGGCAACGCCGATCTCGCCGGCGTCTGTGAACTTCATGGCGTTCGACAGGAGGTTCAGCATGATCTGACGCAGCCGTCCGGCATCACCCATGAACCAGCGCGGCAGGTCCGGCTCGATCGAGTAGGTGAGCTCGAGGCCCTTGCCGGCGGCGATCGGCTCCACGACGTCAAGGGCGCCCTCGATCGTTGCCGCCAGATCGAAGCGGTGGATGTCGAGGTCCAGGCGACCAGCTTCGATCTTCGAGAAGTCGAGGATGTCGTTGATGATCGTGAGCAGTGCCTCGCCGGATGTGCGGATCGTCTCGGCGAAGTCGCGCTGCTCGTCATTGAGGTCCGTGTCCACCAGCAGGCCGCTCATGCCGATGATCGCGTTCATCGGCGTCCGGATCTCGTGGCTCATCGACGCGAGGAACGTGCTCTTCGCCGCATTCGCCGCATCCGCCTCGCGGCGCGCCGCCTGGAGCTCTGTGATGTCGTGGTAGATCGCGTAGTAGCCGGTGTGGACGCCGTCGACGATCAGGGGCACGATCACGATCTCGACGTCGACGGCCGCGCCGTCCTTACGACGACGCTGCCCGATCAGCTGGGCTCGGCCGGTCTCGTCAGCCAGTCGCGTGGGCGCTTCGCCTTCATCGCGCTCTTCGGGCAGGAACAGGAGGTCGTAGATCGAGCGCCCGATCGCCTCCTCGGCGCGGTAGCCGAAGAGCCGGGCTGCTGCGGGGTTCCAGTCTGAGACGACCTCGTTTCGGTCCATCGTTACGATCGCCACCGGGCTGATCTCGATGAGCGCCTCGAGGTATTGCTTGCGGCGCCGGATCTCCGCAGCGGCCTCAACCTGCGCGGTGATGTCCAGCATGAAGCCCTGCACATGCATCGGCTTCCCGTCCTCATCTCGCACGATCCACGAGTCGTCACGAATCCAGACGATCCGGCCATCGGCGGCGATCATCCGGTACTCGTAGGACGACTTCTGGTCGCCTCCGACGAGATTCGATCGCACCTCCCTGACGATCGCATCGCGGTCGTCGGGATGAATGACCTTCGTGAAGAAGGCCGGCTCGAGCCACTGTTCGATCGAGTAGCCGAACATCCCGACAATTCCGGGGCTGACGTACTTCGAGGTCGAGCTCTCATCCGGGTAGTCGGTGTAGATCGCGAGCGGCAGCTCCTCGACGAGCCGGCGGTATTGCTCCTCGCTCTCCTTCTGGGCAAGCACGAGGCGCGCGTTTTCGATGCCGACACCGAGGCTCGAGGCGAGCGTCGACAGGAAGCGGCGATGGCCCTCGTCGAACGCACGCGGGTCGCTCGAGCCGATCGCGAAGACACCGATCGCGCGATCGCCCGACGGGATCGGCACGCCGAGGTACGACTCGGTGCCGCCAACGGCGTACGGCATGCCTTGCCGTGCCGCCTCGTCGGCGGACTGGATAAGGAGGGGCTTGTTCGTCCGGAGGATCTCGGTGGAAAGCGGGTCGCTGAGGAGCGAGCCCTCCATGGCTGAGTTCCGGATGCCGCCATCGATCCAGTACAGGAAGCGGAACTCGCCCGTCTTCGGGTCGAGGAGGCAGATCGACAGGCCGCGCACGCCGAGCGCCTCGACGGCCCGGTCGCCAACCGCCTCGACGACGCCCTGCAGGTCCCGCTGCGTGACGAGCGAGTTGCTGATCTCGTTGACGACCGCGAGCTCGGCGTTGCGCTGCGCTGTCTCGGAAAGGAGGCGCTTCGCTTCGTCGAAGAGCCGGGCGTTCTCGAGTGCGACGCCCATGCTCGAGGCGAGGGTCGACAGGAAGCGGACATGGCCCTCGTCGAACGCGTTCTTTTCGGTCGAACCGATGGCGAACACACCGATCGCGCGATCGCCCGCTGGAATCGGGACGCCGAGGTAGGCCTCTGTGCCCCCGACCGCGAATGGCGTCCCCCGCGCGGCGGCCTCTTCCGCGGACCTGAGGAGCAGCGGCTCCTTGGTCCTGAGGATCTGGGCGGAAAGAGGGTCGCCGAGGACCATGCCTTCGCGGCTCGAGTTCCGGACACCCTCGTCGATCCAGTACAGGAATCGGAGCTCGTCGGTCTTCGGGTCGATGAGGCAGATCGAGAGGCCGCGCACCCCCAGCGCCTCGACGGCCCGGTCGCCCACGGCCTCGAGGACGCCCTGCAGGTCGCGCTGCATGACGAGCGCGGTGCCGATTTCGTTGACGACCGCGAGCTCGGCGTTGCGCTGCTCGGTCTCGGCCAGGAGGCGCTTCGTATCGTCGAACAGCCGCGCGTTGTCGAGCGCCACCCCCATGCTCTGGGCGAGCGTCGAGAGCAGGCGAGCGTCTCCGCCGTCGAACGCGTGGCGCTCGAGGCTCTCGAGGTCGATGACGCCGATGACCTTGTCGGCGGCGAAGATCGGCACGCCAAGGAACGATTCGTGCTTCACGTCGCCGAGGAAGACCACGCCCTTGGTCTCGCTCTCCGCGAGCGTCCCGACGATGACGGGCCCGCGAGTCTCGTAGACCAGCCGCGTGAGGCCGGTGTCGATCGGCTGCGGGTCGCTGTAGATCCGCCGGCCCTCCTCGAGCGCGAAGGCCCAGTCCGTCAGCCGAGCGGCCGGATCGAGCAGGCCGATCGAGATCGAACGGACGTCGAAGATGTCGCGGATCTTCCGGCCAACGAGCTCGAGGATGGCTTCGAAGTCGAGCTGCTTCGAGAGCGCGAGACCGATCTCGCTGATCACCGCGAGCTCGGCGTTCCGCTGGCGAACCTCGTCGATGCCGCGGAACCGGATCAGCGCGGTGGCGACGTGCTGGCCCACGAAGTTGAGCAGTCGGAGATCGTCGTCCGAATAGCGCTCGCCAGCCCGATAGGTCTGGACGACGAGCACGCCGAGCACGCGGCCCTCGGCCCTGAGCGGGATCCCAAGCCAGTCCTCGCCCTGCGACCCGACGAGCTGGATCTCGCCGGCCTGGATGAGCTGGTTCCAGCGTTCGACCGGCACGTGCTGGGGCTGGCCGGTTCGGAGGACGTAGCCGGTGAGGCCGCTGCCGAAGTGTGTGCCGAGCGGGTCCCACTGCGATGGCTCCGGCCAGTCGGTATCGACTGAATCGCGGTAGTACGGGAAGCTCAGCATGCTGCGCTCGTCGTCATAGAGTGCGATGTAGAAGTTCTCGCCGGACATCAAGCTCGAAACGATCTCGTGGATCGTCGCGTAGAAGGCGTCGATATCCGGGACGGCGCTGGCCGCGTCCGCGATCCGGTACAGCGCGGCCTGGACCTGCTGACTGCGCCTGAGGCGCTCCTGGTCGGCCTCGAGCTCGATGATCCTCTTCTGGGCGGCTTCGAACTCCGCCCGCGGATCGGTCACGCGGTCGCCGTCGTTTCATGCTGCGCCGCTGCCCCACCGAGCGCGGTCGCAAGCGCCTCGGGCCGGATCGGCTTGCTGAGGTAGTCGTCCATGCCGGCCGCGAGGCAGGCTTCGCGATCGCCTTCCATCGCATTCGCGGTCATGGCAATGATCCGCGGCCGATGGGCGGGTCCGGCCGCCCGGATCTGGCGCGTGGCTTCCAGGCCGTCCATCTCGGGCATCTGGACGTCCATGAGGATCACGTCGTATGGCGTGCGCTCAACCGCGGCGAGGGCCTCCAGTCCATTGACGGCCAGGTCCGCGCTGAGCCCCATCTTCTCGAGCAGGCGCATCGCCAGCTTCTGGTTCATCGCGTTGTCCTCGGCGAGGAGGATCCTCATCGGCCGACCACCGTTGACGGCCGCGGCAACCTGACGCCCGTCACCGGCGCTTGCGGCCTTGAGCGTTTCCGCCGCGGCGGCATCCGCGGCGAACGACAGGTCGAAGCGGCTGCCCTCGCCGGGAATCCCGGCACTCTCCGCCGTGAGCGAGCCGCCCATCAGCTCGGCCAGCCGCCGGCTGATCACGAGGCCGAGCCCGGTTCCGCCATAACGCCGCGCGATCGACGCGTCGGCCTGGCTGAACGACTGGAACAGGCGGCCCATCCCGCCGGGCGTGATGCCGATGCCGGTGTCCTTCACCGAGATGCTCACCTGCCAGCGGCCGTCGAGCGGCGTCGCCTCGATCGTCAGATCGATCCGCCCATGCTCCGTGAACTTGAGGGCGTTCGACAGGAGGTTGAGGACGATCTGCCGGATGCGGCCGGCATCACCGAGGAGCTGCGGCGGAGCCTCGCCGAGCTCGTGGATCTGCAGCTCGAGCCCTTTCGTCGCGGCGTTCGGACGGATCAGGTCAGCAGCCGCCCGGACGGTTCGACGGAGGTCGAATGGGACCGATTCGAGCTCGAATCGGCCGGCCTCGATCTTCGAGAAGTCGAGGATGTCATTGATGATCGTGAGCAGCGCCTCGCCCGAGATGCTGATGCTCTCGGCGTAGTCACGCTGCTCCTCGTTCAGTGTCGTGTCGAGGAGCAGGCCGCTCATGCCGATGACCGCGTTCATCGGGGTCCGGATCTCGTGGCTCATCGCCGCCAGGAACGCGCTCTTCGCCTGGTTCGCCGAGTCCGCTTCGCGACGCGCGGCCTGCAGCTCCGTGATGTCGTGGTAGATCGCATAGAAGCCGATGTGCTCGCCGTCCACGATCAGCGGGACCATGACGATCTCGACGTCCATCGCCGATCCTTCCTTGCGCATCCGCTGGCTGATCAGGTGCGAGCGGCCGGTCTCCGTCGCCGCACGGCTGAGGTCGTGGCCTTCCTGACGAAGCTCGTCCGAGCCGAGGATGAGGTCATCGATCGTCTTGCCGATCGCCTCCGTCGGCGTGTAGCCGAAGAGCGTCGTCGCGGCCGGATTCCAGGCGGAAACGCGTTCATCGCGGTCCATCGTCACGATCGCGACCGGGCTGACCTCGACGAGCGCCTCGAAATACTGCTTCTGGCGACTGATCTCGGCCGTCCGCTCGACGACCCGTCGCTCGAGGGTCGCGACGTTCTCGCGCAGCTCGGCGGTCATGTCGTCGAACGCCGTGGCGAGCACGCCGACCTCGTCGTCCGAGCGGAAGCCTGACGTTGCCTCGAGATCGCCGCCCTGGACGCGGCTCGCGGTTGCAGCCAGCGACAGGATCGGCCGCGTGACGCGCCGCGCGACGACCCAGATGCCGGCCGCCAGGAGCAGCGCCGATGCGAGCCCCACGATGCCGATGACGAGCGCGAGCTGGCGCGCCGAACCGAACGCCTCGTCCTGGCTCATCTCGGCGATCAGCCCGGCGTTCCGGTCCTCGATCCACGAGTAGACCCCGATGACGGGCGTGCCGTCCGGGTTCGTGTAGAGGCCGCGGCCGCTCTGACCGGCAACGATCGCGTCCACGGCCGTCGAGTGAAGCGGCCCGGTCACGCCACCGGTTCCCTGGATGGGCACGCCGTCGGTGCCCACGAGGTAGGCCTGGCCAGTCGCCCCGAGCCCCGTGCGGTCCAGCACGATCCGATCGACCCGCTGGAGGCTGAGGTGTGCCGCGACGATCGCCACCCGCTGGCCCTTGCCGTCCTGGTCGAAGAGCGGTGTCGCGACAGTGATCGTCGGCCGTCCGGTCAGGCTCGAGCGATAGGCGTTCTGGACGTTCGTGTGCGATGAACCGGTGATGAAGAAGTCTTCGTCGGCGAGCGAGAGCCCTTCGTGGTCGGCCAGCGTGGACATGCGGATCGTGCCGTCGAGGTCGAGGATCAGGATCTCCTCGGCATCGGCCGTCTGCGACACGACGGTCGCGAGGATCTCGCGGAGGCTCGCCTCGGCCGCCGTGCGAGCCGCGGCGCCGGATGTCGAGTCGAGGAACACGCGGGCGTCATCGCCGACGCCGGGCATGACCCCGACGAACACGACGTTCCGGCTCTGCTCGTCGATCCAGCGGTCGAGCGCGTCGGCTTTCAGGCCGGCGACGGCGTCGAGGCGCTCGTAGACGGACGCCGTGAGGTCACCCGTCGCTCGCCAGTAGACGATGGCGCCGACGACAAGAACGGTGATCGTCGAGAGCGCGAGGAAATAGCCGACGAGCCGGGCCCGGAGGCTGCGGCGGAATGGCCCGAGGACCCGGCTCGTGAGGCTCATCGGCGCTCTACGGCACCACCTGCCCGACCGCAGACAGGTCAAACGCTGCGGCCGGCGTCGTGTAGTCCGCGTCGAAGAACTGCAGCGAGAGCGCCTTGAGCTTGCCGTTCGCGTGGAGATCCTTGACCGCGGCGTCGATCGCCGCAAGGAAGGCCTTCGGCTCGAGCGTCAGGTCGCGATCGACGTAGCCCGTCTTCTGGGTGAAGTAGGCGACCTCCTCGAGCTCGCGTAGCGGATCGCCGTTCGCGATCGCCGCCCGGCCCACGGTCGCGCTGCACAGGAACGCGTCGATGTCTCCGGCAACGACGGCCTCGAGGCCCGGCACCTCGGTGTTGAACGTGAC
>Ga0075418_10001177_pt1 | contig 29442 bp, 24 predicted proteins | sample SoiMetdeltSBSDD2_FD_81776 | JGI IMG/M metagenome (GOLD analysis project Ga0075418, IMG submission 81776) | Bulk soil microbial communities from a Populus tree surrounding site in Tennessee, USA - Soil MetaG P. deltoides SBSDD2 | ecosystem: Environmental > Terrestrial > Soil > Tree plantation... | reverse complement strand
GACAAGAAAATTATCTGTCACTTGTCACTTGTCACTTGTCACTTGTCACTTCCTATGCGTTACGGTCTGATTGCAGGCAACGGCAAATTTCCCTTTCTTGTCCTCGACGCGGCTCGCAGCCAGGGCATCGACATGGTTGTTGCTGCCATCAAGGAAGAGGCGTTTGAGGAGATCAACTCGGCTGCCAGGACGGTGCACTGGATTGGGCTGGGACAGCTCAGCAAACTGATCAGAACCTTCAAACAAGAGGGAGTGACGCGCGCGATCATGGCCGGCCAGGTAAAGCACAAGCAGATCTTTAGTTCGATTGTGCCGGATCTGAAACTGGTGAAACTGTTGGCCAGCCTCGCCTCGAAGAATACCGACTCGCTGATTGGCGCCGTCGCGGGTGTACTGGAGGAAGAAGGCATTACGCTTATGGAATCCACGGCTTTCCTGAAGCCATTGTTACCCGAGCCAGGCGTTCTGACCGTTCGCGCTCCCAACGAAAGCGAGGCGAAAGACATTGAGTACGGACGGCGCATTGCGCGTGAAATCGCCCGCATGGATATTGGGCAGTCGGTTGTTGTGCGGGATCAAGCCTGCGTAGCTGTGGAGGCGATGGAAGGCACCGATGACGTGATTCGTCGCGCGGCGTCCTTGGCTGGCCATCAGCCTATTACCGTCGTGAAGGTAAGCAAGCCCGAGCAGGACATGCGCTTTGATGTGCCGGTGGTGGGTCTGCCAACGGTAGAACTTATGGTGCAAACCAATGCCACCGCATTGGCCATCGATGCGCACAAGACGCTGCTGATCGATCGAGAGAAGGTCATTGCATTTGCCGATGCCCACCAGATCAGCATTGTCGCTTGTGAACCAGAGTGACTCCTGTCCATTTGCTCATGCCTAAAACCAAAGTTGCCATCATCGGAGTCGGCTATTTGGGACGCCAGCATGCCCGAATCTATTCGGAGTTGGACTCTGCAGACGTTGTCGGCGTTGTCGATAAGAACCTTGAGACCGCCACCGCAGTTGCATCCGAGTTTGGCACAACAGCGTACACTGACTTCAGGGATTTGCTGGGGAATGTGACGGCAGTCAGTCTTGCCGCGCCGACCAGCGAACACGCTTCCATCGGCTGCGAGCTGCTGCGCCAGGGAATCGATGTGCTGGTGGAAAAGCCGATTGCCTCATCGCTGGATGAGGCGGAGGATTTGATTCAGACTGCGCGCGTGCATCGGCGCATCCTTCAGGTTGGGCATCTTGAGCGTTTCAATCCGGCAGTGGTTGCAGCGCGCCGTCTCGCCCGACAGCCACTGTTTTTCGAAGGCCACCGGCTCGGCGTCTTCACTTCCAGAAGTCTGGATATTGATGTGGTGTTTGACTTGATGATTCACGACTTGGATGTTGTGTTGGATCTGGTGAAGTCTCCAGTCCGTTCGGTGAGTGCCGTAGGGCTGCCTATCCTAAGCCGTAAAGTAGACATCGCCAACGCGCGCATCGAGTTTGAGAGTGGCTGCGTCGCCAATCTCACCGCCAGCCGGGTGAGCACGGAAAAGGTGCGCAAGCTACGGTTCTTTCAGCCCAGCCAGTATGTTTCGTTGGACTACACGAGGCAGGATGTTGTGGTCTTGAGTGTGAAGCCCGGCGAAGGTGGCGCGCCTCCCGTCATCGCTCCACAGAAGATCGAGACTTCCCGAGTGGAACCACTCAAAGCCGAGATCCTATCCTTCCTGAAGGCCGTGGAGAATCGGACTGAACCGGAGGTTACTGCCGAAAGCAGCAAGCAGGCACTGGAGTTGGCGCAACGCGTGGTGGAACAGATTCGAGCTCACACGGCTTCTTTGCCTGTTCCGATGGAGGAGAAGAGTTAGTTCCAGGAACGCGGACGTCTCGTCCGTGCCACCGCTCGTTCTGCATGGCAGTTCGGACGAGGTGTCCGCGCGCTCCTGGCTTTTCTCGAAGTATGAAAGACGAGATCGACATTCTACGAATTCAGTTTGCCGATGAGCGGGCTTCCTACCGAAAACGGGAGGCCTTTCTGTCGTCGGTCATTCTGCATTTGCTGTTGATCATCTTCATTCTTGTCAGCCCGAAGCTGTTTCCGCGAAGCCTGGACAGGAACGCTCGGAACGCTGATCTCACCGCTGCCGAGCAAAGGAAAGACCTCGGGTTTTTGGCTCTGCCCAAGGATTATCAAAAACTGTTCCGCAAACCAAAGGCGCCCGTACCTTCCGATAAAGACCGCATCGCTCAGGGCAAGGCACCCAAGATCGATCCCAAAGGTCTCCAAGTTCCCTACTCCGAAGGCAACACGAAACAACTGGAACAGTCGGCCCCAGCCGGCGTTCCACAGCCTCCTGTCCAGGCGGCAGCGCCCGTGAGCCCGCCACCCCAGCCGTCGGCCCCGCCGCCTCAAGAGAACAATCAGATCGCCAAGCTCCAGTTACCCCCCAACGCTGAAGCCCGACCCAAACGAAGCTTGCAAGAGATCAGCGAGGGCTTGGAAGCGCCAGGCTTCTCAGTGAAGAGATCCATTGAGCAGGCCCGCACGTCAGGCAGCTATGGCCAGGGCGGTGTCGGCGGAGACTCGCTACGCAACTTTGACAACCGCCAGGCCAATTTTTCGGTGGAAGAACCAACCATCCTGAGCGACACCCTAGGTGTTGATTTTGGCAGCTGGCTCCGGCTGGTCTACTATCGTGTGCGCGACAATTGGTATGCGGTCATCCCGGAGCTGATTCGCAGCGGCACCAAGGGAAAGGTCGTGATCATCTTCGACATCCACAGCAACGGCCGGATTGAAAATCTGCAGGTTGTGAGAAGTTCCGGCTTGTCTCCCTACGATCGTGCCGCGGTCTCGTCTCTCAAGCTTTCAGAACCGTTTCCCAGTTTCCCGCATGCGTTCAAAGGCGAGATGCTCACGCTTCAGTTTTCCTATCTGTACAACAGCCGGTTGTGATCAGGAGATTTTGATTCTTCGTGACACTCGCGGCAGCGGTCGAGTCGAGCGTAAGACAAGGCTGCCGGCGCGGCCTTAGACGATCAATTCGATCTTGCTTGTTTTGAGTTCAAGGTTGAGACGCCCTTGGGCGTCGTGACAACGAGTTTATCGCCCGACGCAGTGTAGGCGTTCTGATGAAAATAGAGGCTGGCGCTGCCCGGTTCGCGTGAGAGCCTGATGACGCGATGGCCGGTTTCCCGACCGACCCATTCCACCGGCGGTTCACCGTCCGCGCCGAACTTGATGACCTCGGAAAGAATCCTGAATTGATGTGGGCTGCCCAGCGGCCGCAGCTTGTTTACCGGAAGGTGATCGTCTGGCTTTGGGTCGTGGGAGTCTGCCCATTGAACGGCGGCGCCAAGCACACTATTAGCAGGAGCGCCGGCGCCAACCGCACGCAGCGGATGAGCTGTTTCATCTACAAGAAGAGTCAGAACTCGACTCTCAACCTAAACTGGAATACACGAGCCAAATTGGTTTGCGCGGCGGCCTTGCCAAAGTTGGCGTTAGTAATGTTCGTATTGATGCTTCCAAGACGAACGTTATTGAAGAGATTGAACGAATCAGCCCCGAACACGAACCGTAAATTTTCACGGATTTGAAAATTCCGGGAAAGGCTTAGGTCCTGATTAAAGAAATGTGGGTTGCGAAGCCCATATGCTCCAGTCGCAGGGGTGTCACCGTAGGTGAACGAAACCGGAGAGATGAAAGCATTCGCATCAATAAAGGGCGTGACTCCGCCGTCTCCCTCAAGCGCTGCGGACCCGGCAAAGGCCGGATTATAACTGGCCCAGCAGGTGCCCGCCTGGGGCACGTTGCAGGTCGCTGTGAAAGGTCCGAGCGGCGCACCCGAAGCAAACCGCGTAATACCGGAAATCTCCCAACCACTAACGACCGCCCGGGCGACCTTGTTTTCGGGGTCAAACGTTTGCCCTTTTCCAAACGGCATCCGGTACGAATAAAAGGCGTTTACGAGGTGAGGCTGATCCGTGGTGGAGAGGTTCTTTTCCTGGATATATGCGCTGCGATTCCCGTGAATGGTGCCTAGCGCCTTACTGAAAGTATAGTTAAGGTTGAAGGTCAGCCCGTGTGAAAGGCGATGCTGGATGGAGGCCTGCAGGGCGTTGTAGTTGGATTGGCCGACATTGCCGTAAACATCAGTGACGGTGTTGTACTGCGGGAACGGGCGCAACATCTGACCAATCGTCCCCACAAAAGTGGGAAACGGCAGGCTCACGCCCGGCACAATCGCCTGGGCAGCTGCAATGCTAGCCGGGGTTGCAGTTTGGGTCAGCAGATTCCCTAAAACCAAATACTTCGGGTCCATCTGGTTTGACCAGGGGCCGCGGCCTCCTCCGCGCAGCTGTTTGCCATTGCTTCCCACGTAAGCCGCAGTCACGACTAACGACTGCGTGAGCGAGCGCTGGACCGAGAGGTTCCAATTCTGATAGCGCGGTGGCTGGCTGAACGGGTCGCCATAAGTCACGCTGCCGCCCGACCCAGTCCCATTGAAGCCGGTCTGATAGGTCTCGTCATAGATCGGCCCTTTGGCGTAAGCCGGGATGCCGTTCTCCCAAAACAGGGCCGGGATGAATGAGCCGTTCGGACTGACAATTGGCGCATTGGCATTAATTCCCGTGAAGCCCGTACCGATGCGCGCGCCGTCCCGGCCTCCAACCGCGCCGCTGCGCGAGTACATCATCCCGTAGCCGCTGCGCAACACCGTCTTATCATTGAGGCTATAGGCAAATCCGACGCGTGGGCCAAAAGCCTTGTAATACGTATTGATGATCTGGCCGCAATTGCAGCTAATGGCAGAGGGTGCGTCTTTACCTCCGAACCGCAGGACTCCCGGACGCCCACCGGCCGCAGGGTTTGGAACGGTTGGATCCAGGTATGTAAAATGGTCGCCCGCTTCTGTGTAAGGCAGCATGATGTCGTGGCGCAGACCCAGATTCACCGTGAGGCGCGAATTGACCTTATAGTCGTCAGCCACCCACCAGGAATAGCCGCTGAACTGAGCGATCGTAAGCACGATTGCATCCTCGTTGACGGTCGCTCCATTCAGCGCACCCAGCAGATAGCTGGCATATGCGTTACCGGTACCGCTGAGCAGTCCGCCCGTGGCGTTGAAGCCGGCGGTCTGTAAATTGCTAAAGCTCGTCGTCAGCAGGCTTCCGGTGTCGTTGGTTTTGGTATGGTCAGCCGTCCGCTGGTACTGGAAGCCGAATTTGAACGAATGCTTGTTCTTCACCCACAACAAGCTGTCTTGGAGTGTGTAGTTGTAATTGTTATCTTCGAAGTCCCTGGAATTCACAGCCCGCCAGCCAGAGGGAGCGTTAGCCCCTGCGAATGCTGCTTCCAGGAAAGCGTCGCTCGCGTCACCTGCAGGTAAGCCTTTGAGGCCCGACTTGGTTGACCACTTGCCGTCTGAGGTGGCGTTTGTGATGGGCACGAAGAAGTGGTTGAATCCGAAGTTCAGTTGGTTGACCAGACTGGAGCTGATGGTCCAAGTGTGCTTCAGTTGCACCACCGTCGGGATTTCAGCAACTAACCGCGTGTCTGTGTACGGCAGCGGCAAAACAGTCTGAGGAAAGGCGGTGCTAATCTCGCGGTATGGCCCGGGCTGACTTCTCTTGCCATGTGTATAGAGGCCTGACAAACGATGATTTGTCGTGAGGTTGTAATCGATTTTTGCGTTGAAACTATCGTTGTTGTACGACACGGGCACCGACCCAAGGTAATTGTTCTGGAGCGCCGAGTTGGTGGGCGCGGGAAGAAGCGATTGATAGACATTTGAGATTGCTGAAATGCGGTTTGCTGGAATGATATTCCCCGGGAACGCCGTGCGTGCGAAGCCACCGCTGACTGCGACCGTCGTCAAAGGGTCGTAAATAGCCACGGGCAATTCGCTGAAATCCCCCTGCCGCATTCTAAGGGTCGGCACGGTCGCGAACTGCGTGGGGCTGGTGACTCGATAGCGCCAGCCGTCGTAGGAGGTGAAGAAGAAAAGCTTGTTCTTTAAGATCGGGCCTCCAACGGTGAAACCAAATTCGTTTTGATGCTCCACCGGACGAACGGCCGGGAAGAAGCCCCTGGCATCCAGTACAGTATTTCGTAAGTACTCAAACCCTGATCCGTGAAATCGGCTTGTCCCGGATTTGATCGTATAGTTCTCCGAGCCTTGTCCGTTAAACTCTACCCCGGTGCCGCTGGTTTCCACCTGGAACTGCTCGACGGCTTCGACCGATACGCCGAGGCTGATAGTGCGCCCCTCGCCTTGCTGAATCGGGTCCGTGATTGGGACGCCCTCAATAAAAACATCCTTGGAAAAACCCTGGGCGCCATTGATCGTTCCCCAGCGATTCCCTTCCGAAACTCCGGGCAATAAGAAAATGAAAGCACCTGGGTTTCTGGGGCCTTGGCCAATGCCAGAGCCCGCCACAGCGGTGCCCATCGCCAGCGGCAAATTCGTGTACAACTCGTTTCGTATCGTGGTACCGAGCCGAGGATCGGAGGTGTTCAGTTGCGGAGGCGCCGATGTGACCGTCACCGTTTCGCTCGCAGCGCCAACCTGCAACGTCAGATTTAGGCCGACAGTGGCGAGCGCGTCCACGATCACCCCTGCCTGCTCGAGCTGTCGAAAGCCCGTAGCGGAAACCTCGACCTTATACTCTCCTGGGGGGAGCGGTGTCAGGACGTAGAAGCCGGCCGCCGTTGTCTGGCGCGTGGTCTTTACGCCGGTGGCAACGTTGGTCGCCGTCACGTTCGCACCTGGAAATACCGCTCCGGTCGCGTCGCTAATCACGCCCTGGATCGAACCTGTCCCGCCGATTTGCGCCAGTGTACGCGGCGGAGCAAGCAAGACAAAGGCACCGACCAACAATAACCTCCCAAATGCACTCGCGTATTTTCTATCCATTCGAAACCTCCTCGTTCTGATTGTTGAGCGGATAGGCGTCGGCGGTGACGCGATTCCGAGACGCTGGCCGATGGCTGCAAACAACTAAGCCTTGTCAGCCGCAATCCCTGGATTCGTTCACAATCGATCCAAGCGGTAATGTAAGCGCGTTCAATTTCTATATGTTATCTCAAAAACAGGGTTTCGACGCATCTTTTCGTATCTGCTGCTCCGTCGGCAAAGGCCGATAGACGATTCAGGCGGGCGGCGACTGCAGGAATCGGGGGAAAGAGCCAGACCGGAGTAGCCGTTCGGCTTGTTCCTGTCCGCGACGAAAGGTTCGCAGGATGACGGCATTGTCGTAGCAGAGGAAACCGGCTTCGACGGCGTGATCGGGGGGAATCACCAACAGTCGCTGGTTTCGGAGCGCTTCCCTTGTTCCATGTTCCTCATTCAGAAGCCGTAACCGGGCGCTTGTTTCCCACATGCGACCTTTCGGGTCGCAACAGAAAACCACTGTCTTGTCAGCATGAGCCCAATCTGCCAAACTGCGAAATCGACTGTCTTCTGCAAATAGCGCCATGGGCATCTTCATTGCGAAACCGCCATCTAGAAATACTGCATTGCCATCCCCGTCAAACGTCTGCGAGGTAGCGTTGTTGACCTGCTCCGGATGCAGCGGCCAACCCATGGCGAGCGGGACCAGGCAAGACGCTTCAATCACCGAGTGGTAATTCGAGCGAGTCAAAGGACGAACGAACTCCGTGTGCAAGGCAGAGGGCAGCGGCGTCGCAAAAACAATGGGATCTTCCTGGTAGACTTGCGGAGAATACTTCCATGCCGGGGGTAGTTTGCGTGTCACCGATTTCAGAAAGTACCGGTTGAGGTCTCCAGACCGTATGGGTCTGCCGTCCCTGCGGCGGAGCCGAGTTGTGAAGATGAGGAGTTTCTTGTCTGGCTTACCGTTGAAGACGGCGGCAATTTCCGACTCCCCCATGACGTACCGAATGGAACTGCGCAGATGAAGGCGAAACTTCCCCAAACCCCAGAAGCTCTGTTGTTCGCGTGGCACAGCCTGATCTTGGGGAAACTTCTCACAGCCCCAGCGCGTCCATCCCTTCAGAACTGTGATCTCCGTTTCCGTGGCAACGTCCGCGGCGGCATATCCGCCGGCTGAGGCACCCATTGAGATTTGTGGGTAGCAGCCCTGCTGGCGGCACCACCGCATCAGTTCGTGAATGACTCCTCCCTGCCAGGCACCGCGTCCTGCGCCGCCAGAATCGAGAATCCAGCAGTGGGTTGGAGTCATCGTCCGAGTGTTTTAAGTCTGAGAATTTCTTGCGAGGAGGCGGCGCTAAGATTCAGCGATTTGTCGCAGCATTCTGGAAGGCAACATCCACAACAGCTCGCCGGCCCAGGGAGGCGGGTCGTTAGCCTGAACACAAAAGACAGCACCTTTCTTGAACGGAAGTGAGACTCGGGCATCTCCAATCACGAGATAAGAAGCAATGCAACCGATACTGGGCTGATGTCCCACCAACAGCACCGATTTGCATTCACGAAAATCCTGCAAGCGCCGCAGGACGGCGTCGACTGCGCCTTCCGGCACGAGCTCATCCCATTCATCCAGTGGTTGCCGGAACTTCAATGCCTCAGCCACGATCTCCGCGGTTTGTCGCGCACGAATCAAAGGGCTGGAGGCGATTACGTCAAAGTCGACTTGCAGCCGCTTCAACCCCTGAGCAGCCTGACGCATCTTCTCGATACCCTCAGTCGTCAGTGCTCGCTGTTCGTCACGGAAGTTGTTCTCCTGGCCGATTGCTGCGGCAATGCCATGACGGAGAAGATGGATGTTCATAGGTCAATCCAAGATATTTCAGGGTTTCTCCCCCTTGCGCAGCGCAAAAGGGGGAGTGGCCGAAGGCCGAGGGGGTGGATCGCACTCCCTCTTAGTCTCCCCCTTAATCGCTTCGCAAGGGGGAGACTCTGCCGGTTAACTTCCACGCCGGGTTGGCAAACTGGAATCCCGATCCCAGATGATGTGACAGCCGGGCAGGGCGGTCTTCAGTGCCTCCAACCCTTTCTCGGTGACCAGTGTGTGATACAGGTTTACTAACTTCAGCTTCCCGAGACCTGCCAGGAGCGAGATGCTCGCGTCTGTCACAGCGCCGCCATCCATGCGCAGCTCAGACAGATTCTCCAGAGCTGCTAGATGTGTCAACCCCGCATCCGTCACACCGGTATAATCCAGGTTCAGGCTCGTGAGCGACTTCAGTTGGGCGATAGATTGAAGCCCGGCCTCGCCCACACGCGTCCGGACAAGCTCCAAGACACGCAAGGATCCAAGACCTTCCAAACTCTTCAACCCCTTGTCGGTAAAGCGGCCGTAGCTGAGCGCCAGTTCGACCAGCGCGGGCATTCCCCCAATTTGGACTAATCCGTCGTCGCCAATATCGGTTCCAGCCAAGTTCAGATGAGTGAGCTTCTTGAGGTTCTTGAGTTGAGACACACCCTCGTTGGTGATGTCCGAATGGTTGAGCGAAAGTCGCTCCAGATTTCTGATCAAAGCCAGCTGCTTCAGTCCCGAGTCTGTGACAGGTGCTCCTCCCAAGCTCACCTGCGTTAGCGACTCCAGATCTTTGAGATAGGAGAAGCCTTCGCCTCGAACTGAAGTGTTCCCCAACCCGAGCTTGCGAAGCGTCTTCAGCGACGCAAGATGAACCAGTCCCTGATCCGTAATCAGCGTGCTATCGAGTAACAACTCCGTGATTTTCTCAGCGCGTGAGAAGAACTGGATGCCCAAGTCGCCAATCTCCGTGCTCCTCAGATCGACCTTGCGAAGATTAGGAAGCTCGCGGAGAACTTCGAGCTGTGAGTCGGTAACTGCCGTCGAAGCCAGTGATACGTCCTGAATGGTGCCGTCTGCCCAAACGGTCTTCCCGCCGATAACCCGAATCCAGTCGGCCACAGCCTTCTCGCCCTTTCCAAGGGGAAGTGCTGTTGCGACCTTCCCAGCGGGCCGTAACGCGAAATCCACGAAATCAATCTGGCAGTGCGGCAGGGCAGCCTGCAAGCCTGCGACGCCGGAGCGTGTCGTTCGTGTATAACGCAAATCCAGGTTTGTGAGGTGCTTCAGTTGCCTGAGCTTCTCCAGGCCAGCGTTGGTGACTTGCGTCCGGTACAGCACCAACTCTTCCAGTTGGCTCATACCCAGCAAGCTTTCAAGTCCCGTGTCTGTCACCTGCGTCCCCAGCAGGTTCAGCTTGCGCAGCCGGGCGAGCTCTTTCAACTGCGACAATCCGATATCGCTCACTCGTGTTCCGTGCAGATCCAGCTCTGTGAGCTGGTGAAGCGAGCTTAGCGATTTCAGCCCTTCGTCACTCACCTGTGTGTCGTGCAGATAGAGTTTGGAGAGCTCCGCCATGCCTTCCACATTCTTAATTCCCTCATCATCCACGGGTGCAAAACTCAAGTCGAGAAACCGCAGCTTGCGAAACGGACCCAGCGACTTGCCTTTGACTTCTGTGAGTGCGAGACGCAGTTCGCGCAGATTCGTCAGACTGGCGATCTGCTCCAATCCTGAATCGCGCAACTTGATGGTCGTGATGAAGTGATCGCTCAACTGAAGCACTTCCAGCTCTGTCAGCTTCGCCAGATGCCGCATGTGGGGATTGTGATCCGGATGCTTGCCTGCGTTTGGATTGAATATCGGGCCGGGAAGATAGAGCGCCTTGAGATGGGTGAGGTCTGCCAAGCGCACCAAATCAGGTGGATTGATGTTGGCGCCAACCAGGTTCACGCTGTGGAGACGAAAATCTTGCTGAGGTAAATCGGACAAGTCAACCAAGACTTTGGACTGAGGGCCCGCAGTCACGACATTGCCCCCTAAGCGGATGACCCACTCTGCAACTTCGCGGTCCAGTGCCTCTGCATGGGCGGCGGTTGAATCTAACAACAAACCCAATGCAATTCCAATCAGAACGAGCAGTTTCCTCGTCTGTTTGCATCTGAGCGCGATCGCTTCTGGCAAGGGCTGGAGGTTCGTCATTTCTAAACAGATTTAATACGCGGATATTTCAGGTCACCTGGATTCCCGCGCCGGCTTACTATCGGTCGGGGTGATGTTCTCTCGCGGGAATGAGGGGGGGTAACCGCTTCGTCATTCCGGCCAACCGAAGCGCGAGCCGGAATCGCATTGCTTCCCATTTAACTTCCGCGCCTGAAATAAGCCCGCGCTGCTTCCCTCACGAACTGTGCGCAGCGAAGTGCCCGAAACTGCGTCTCCAAATCGTCCGCTGCCTTCATCAAGGCCTCTTCGGAAGCTCGCCCTGGTCGAAGCATTTGATAGATCTGCAAAATCTTGTCCTCGGGCACTCGCGCCAGTTCGCTGGCGCGGCGCAGGTTCTCCGCCAGTTGGTGCCGCCCGGCGGCGTCGGCAATTTCCGCCTGCGATTCCAGCGCTTCACTGGTAACCCGCAGGTCCTTCATCTGGATTCTCCCATCCAGTACTGCTTCCAGGTCGATCGCGGTGAAAGGGAGACCGGAAGGTGTACTGAGCCGCTCCGGCTGTCGCTCCGAAAGGGGGTAGTCATCAATTCCGGCTTTAATCCTGTTCATAGGCTCCCCATTTGACCCAATCGCCAAACGACCCAATGAGAATTGAGTCCGCTAGTGCAGCACGAGCGATGTTTGAGTTACCCTCGGTGCCTCTGCGTCTCTGCGGTTTGCCTGACGGTCGTCCAGTCCTGCTCCGAAGCGGAACTTCCGACAAATTGTACCTCAACACCCTGGGCTGGCTTGCCTTTCACGACTTGCTCCGTTTCCCGATGATGCAGCAGCGTAGTATTCACAATGTATTTCAAGCGCGCCATGTTATCGATCTGGATCGGCACCGGCAGTACCGGCTCTCTTTTGGCGTACTTGGCCGCATTCTGTCCGATGACCCGATAGGAGTCGAGCGTGAGGTTGGGTGCTTGCGGGAAAAGTTCCAGGTTGTTCAGCGGTTCCAAGTCCCGCCGATGGATCACCGTTGTACCTTTCGATTGAATGCCAATGCTGATTCCGGAACCGCTCAACTGAGCACCCGCATGTCCAATGAAGCCACAATCAGAGGTGGAATAGATCTTAACGACCCGGGCTGTGAGCCCTTCAGCCCCGACCCCGTCCATCAGTGCGCGCAGCACGGCATGATGAGGCAGCCCGAGCAAAGTCGCATCCATCGCTGTTCCAAAGGCCGGCCCGAGTGCGATCACAATCTCCCCAATCTCGGAGCTTGTTGGAGCATCGCCGCATTCCAGCAATCGCATCCGCGGCTTTCCGGAGCTGGGCTGGCCGATATTCTGCGGCTGCAGTGCCTGCGGTATGGAAGTGATTTCCTGCCACCGTTGCGAACTCAGAGAGTAGCCGCTTCCGGGCCCAGCGTAGTCATTGGGATCGTTGATGGCGCTCAAGACCCGCGGGCCTGGCAACACGACTGCCGACGTCTGCAGGTAATCACCTGATACCCGCAGCTTTTGCAGACCAAGGACTTTTTCGGCAATGTCACGAAAACCGTGCTCGGCCAAAGCGCGAATTACATCGAGCCCACTCTTTCCTCCCTTCAAGAATCGTTCTGCCGCTTCAAGATCGGCCACCACGTTTCGGTTGGGCATGTCGCTGCTGCTGCGAGCCATCACGGCTGCTTCCACTTCAGCGTCGGTGATAGCGGGTAACTCGAGCACACGAAAAACAGTTTGAACCGCCAGGGCCGCGCGCCGCCGCACTGCAAGCGCCTCTGCCTCGCTGACGGGCCGCAGACCGCCGTCCACCTGCATGTCGCGTTGCAATACATTGTAGTCGTCCAGATCCTCGGCATCGAAATTGCCACCGCCAAACAGGTTGTCTTCCCGAGGCATTGAGCTGTAGCCAGAGAAGATGAAATCGGTGCCCGGCAGCATCTGTAACATCAGCTTCGAGGATTTTCGAATCTGGGAATGAGAGGCCATTGCGTCGTTGCCTGAAGCCAGCTCCAGGTCCAGCAGCGCGGCAATGAGGTTTTCCGCCATCACGCCACGCACGCCGCCGGGCAGCGACTCGGGTAACGCGATGCAGCTGATGGAACCGTTCTGCACGCCTTGCGAACCAGCACCTTTGATGGCCATCAGACAGCGTGCTTCGAGGTAAAGCATCGACTTCCCTTCTGAATGTCCCATCAGCGCCTCGGAGCCAGTGCCGGAAGTGAACCGTACCTTGATACCGCGCGACGCGTAGGCCGAGGCGAGAAAGGCTTTCGACCAGGGTGTGTCGTCGCCGTCGCGAAAAGCTTGCTCCGTCCCATAGACCGACAGAGTCTCAGCATAGGTTGTGAGCCCGAGCAGTGCCAGCTGCAAACTAAGCGCCTCTTCCACGGCACACTGAGTAAGTGCCGTACCACGGCCCGTTTGAGAGCCAATCAGCAAAGCAAGTGCATTGAAGGGTGCGTAGCGAGCCACGCCGACTGTCGTTTCCAGTTCCGTGAAACCACGTTCCACGGCCTCAGCCGCATCAGCTGCAAGCAGCGCTGGATGTTCCTTGCGGTTGGTGACGTGCGCCTGGTTGGAGGGCGTGCGTCTGGCGCGCATCTTCTGCATCGCCATCATCATCTCGACCACATTCAGGCGGTTCACCACTTGAGTGAGCTTGGCCGGAGTCAGCCCACTGAAGAGCCGAAGAACCTCGTGGCGCGGAACATTGAAGTCGGCCAGAGAGCGCGCCAGACCCAATGAATCCGTCGCCATGCACGCTTCGGCGATCGACGCATCGATCGCATAGTCCGCAATGAATCGATCAAGCAGGTCAAACTCGGCTTCGGGCCTGCCGTCCAGTTCGACCACCTTGCCCTGTCTCACCTTGATTTGCGGGTGCGGATCGTTAGGGCTTTCAAAAAGGATGAGTCCTTTCTCGGACCATTCGTGAATGAAGCTGTCCTTGTTGATCTCGCGCTGGGCTCGTGCTTGGAAACGTTTGGAGGAAAACATGGATTTCTTCAGTCAACCGCGAATGAACGCCAATAGACGCCAATGAAGGTCTGCAATCTGAACACTAGAGCGATTGCAACACAGTGACTCCTGCACGATCCTCGCCTAAGAGAGCGCAACTCGCGGACATCGGCTCCCCTCGCCCCAACGCGGGAGAGGGGCTGGGGGTGAGGTGATTCTCTTCAGCTGAATCAATTCCGAAACGCGTCTTTGGGTGAGGTTCCCAGAATGCTTGCGAGGCCTCCATCTGTGTGCTCGCCCCCTCACCCCTGACCCCTCTCCCGCGTTGGGGCGAGGGGGACCGAAATACATCAAGTGTTTCGCGAGACAAAGAATGTCGTCACTATGTTTTGTAATTCTCAATAGTATCGGGGGGCCGTTGGGAATCGTCTGTAGTCCTCAACAGATCGAAACATCCATTTTGTCGCCGACCATGCAGCACAGTACCTGTCCGACGAGCTGATTCCTATTCGTGTTCATTCGCGTGGATTCGCGGTTAAGGCTTCAGCGACTTCACGCCATCCTTCAGCTCGTGAAGCGCCTTCACTTCCGGCGCGGATAGTTCACGGTTGAATACAGAGAGGTCATCAAACAGGCCAACGTAGTTCACACCCAGGCGGATGGCTGCGCGGTCCAAGTCCCATCCAAACGGCTCGGAAATCACGGGCGTCTTGTCCTGCAGAACGCCGTCCAGATAGAGCTTTGCAACGCCTCCCTTGGCACCGCCCAATCCCTGGTGCGTGATTACAACGTGCGTCCATCGTCCGCGAGCGAACGGCGTCTTCTTGACCACTACCAGTCTTCCCATGAAATCCGGGTTCTTGTCGGGCGGCAGATCCTTGGGGTTCCAGGTCTTGAGATCGCCAAAGACCCCAAGTCGAAAATGCCGAGGCTTGTCATCCTTGGTGAAGTCCACCCATAAGGCCGCATCGTTATAGTCTTCGTCGGTGACCTGAAGTGGGTCGCAGTATCCGGGTTCTAGATCTGTTTCCGGGTCGAGGCTCAGCCAAAACGAAACCGTTCCGTTCCAATCCCGGGGTTGATAAGCCACGTTCTTCGTGGCCGAGTAGTAGACGGCCTTTGTGTTTTTCTTCGCAAACTTCAGAGCACCGCCAAAGCGTCCAGCTCCAGGGACCAGTTGAGCGTCGGGATGATGCAGCCCTGGTTTGGCGTCTTCGCGTTTCTTGTAGGAGGTCGCCGTGTAGAGCTGTTTGCTTCCCAAGGCAAAATCGGCATCCACGACCTGGTCAAAAGAGGCATGGAACGTGAGGGCTTTGCGCAAAGCCTCGTTTGCCTCAGTTGTCGGGTCGATGGCGATCAACGTCAAGCTGACCACGAAACCGACGGCCAAAAACTTTTTCATGGAGCCTCCTCGTGAATAGAGCTAGTACGGTGAGCTGCTTTCCAAGCGTGCCAGTGCGCGGCTGGATAAGAGGGTGTGTCAAACGCCGGCCCAAGAGAGTCACCGACCCTTCACACGTGACCGGAGGCCGACCTGAACAATGGTGCGGCCGAGCATTCGTGCTCGAGCAACCAACGCTTCCGGTCCAACCCGCCGCCGTATCCCGTCAGAGAACCATTACTTCCCACGACACGATGACAGGGGACGATGATGCCAACTGGGTTACGCCCCACGGCAAGTCCCACGGCGCGAGCTCCGTTAGGCCGATTCAGTTTCCGAGCCAGTTCGCCGTAGGTCATTGTTGAGCCTAAGGGGATGTGTAGCAACAAGTCCCAAACGTGTCGTTCGAAGTCAGTGCCACGAAGATCGAAGGGCAACGGCTCCAGTTGTTGGAACCGTCCGGCAAAGTAATGCTCCAACCAAGTCTTGACTCGCTCCAGCAAAGGGCTCCCCGAATCGACAACCTGGCTCGATGGAAACCACTTCGATATCCTCCCTCGAAGCATGGCTTGCCGGTCACGCCGGTCGAATTCCAGGCCGCAGAGGCCTTTTGGAGTCACGAGGGCCGACAGGGGACCCACTGCAGAAGGGACAAGGGCATAGTGGAGAGTTTCCATAGAGGTGCTCGTCGTGCCGGATCAGCAGATCGGAATTTATCCCTTTATCCTAGCAGTGTAAAGAACCTGAAATCGAGCCCTTGTGGAAACGGAACGAGCGATCAAGCCCGCCCGGCCCAACGGCTTGCCCCAAAAGCTGCAGCCCATGCTACTATAACGATTCGCCTGCGCGCTCGGAGGCCAGCGCTTCGGCAGGCATGTCCAATAGGCTCCAGGAGCAACAATGCGAAACGTTGTCATCATAGGATCAGGACCGGCCGGCTACACAGCGGCCATCTATACTGCCCGCGCGAATCTTAATCCATTACTGATCGAAGGGCTTCAGATTGGCGGCCAGCTTTCCATAACGACCGATGTAGAGAATTTCCCCGGGTTTCCTGAGGGGGTCATGGGCCCCGACCTGATGGAAGCCATGAAGAAGCAAGCCGCCCGCTTCGGCACCGACTTTCTGGCGGCCCTCGTAACCAAAGTGGATTTCTCGCAGCGGCCCTTCCGTTTGTATACCGATGACGAAGAGATTGAAGCCAAAGCAGTGATTATTTCCAGCGGCGCCTCTGCGCGGCTCATTGGGCTGGAGGCTGAGAAAAAGCTGATTGGATACGGAGTCTCGACTTGCGCGACCTGCGATGGTTACTTTTTTCGAGGCAAGGACATCATGGTCATTGGCGGAGGAGACTCGGCGCTCGAAGAAGCCACTTTCCTAACGAAATTTGCCAACAAGGTGACCGTTGCACATCGGCGCGACAAGTTACGCGCTTCGAAAATCATGCAGGACAAGGCCTTCAAGAATGCCAAGATCGACTTTGTCTGGGACACTGTTGTTGACGACATCTACGATGTTGAAGCCAAGAACGTGCGCGGAGTGAAACTGCGCAACCTGAAGAACAACGAGGTCACTGATTTCAAAACAGACGGCGTTTTCGTGGCCATCGGCCATGAGCCCAACACCCAGATCTTTCAGGGCCAGATTGAGATGGATGCCAACGGCTACATCATCACTCACGATGGAACCAAGACGAACGTCCCTGGAGTGTTTGCAGCCGGAGATGTCCAGGACCATGTGTACCGCCAGGCGATTTCAGCTGCCGGCACGGGCTGCATGGCGGCGATTGACGCGGAGCGCTTCTTGGAACACTCCGATCACTAAGTGCGAATCGGTGACGAGAGAGCGTGCAATCCCTTGGGGTCGAACAGAAGGAAAAGTGACTCTTCTGCATCAATCCCGTGGGAGTAGGTCACTCCTGTGAAAAGGGGTGGAGATAATCGACACGCGACTCTTAAGGATTCCGTTTCCACCTGTCGATAGGTGACTTAACGCACTCGAAGGGTTCAGCTCATGTCTCCGATGCCTGCCAGTCAGCTTGTCAGCAAACCCCACGTTGAAGTGGCCGCCGCAATCATCTTCCATGATGGGAAAATCCTCATTTCGCAGCGCGACGAGAGATCGCACTTGTCGGGATATTGGGAGTTTCCCGGCGGAAAGAGAGAACACGACGAGTCGTTCGAAGAGTGCGTCATGCGTGAGATCCGCGAAGAGCTGAATGTCGATATCGAGGTCGAACGCTTTTTCGAAACGGTCCAGTACGAATACTCCGAAAAAATCGTCCTGCTCAATTTCTACTTCTGCCGCTACCTTCGGGGCGAGGCCCAGCCTTTGGGTTGCCAGCAATGCAGGTGGGTTCCTCTCCAAGAGTTGGGAGGCTACTCATTTCCTCCCGCCAACGAGCCGGTTCTTCAAAAGTTGCTGCACGCCTGAGCCTATTTTCTGAACAGATGTTTTAGAACGAAGGCCACATTCTCCTTGCGCTCTCGGATACGCCGGTAGAAATACGGCAGCCAGTGAGTGCCGAAGGGAACATAGACGCGCATCGGGTATCCCTGTTCCGCCAGTTGGCGCTGCGAGTGGGAACGCACGCCATAGAGCATCTGAAATTCAAACCCATCCTTGGGGAGTTCATGCTGCGCAATGTAGTTCCTGGTCCATGAGAGCAGCACGTCGTCGTGAGTTGCAATCGCAGGATGGATTCTCTGTTTCAAGAGCAGTGAAGCCAGACTCATGAAGTTCTGCCGAACCGCGGCCAGCGTTTGCACTGCCAGGCTGGGAGGTTCCTTGTAGGCGCCCTTACAGAGCCGCACTCGGGCACCGAGTTCGATCAGTTTCCGAACGTCTTGCTCACTGCGATGGAGATAGGCCTGAATAACGACTCCCACATTCTGGTGCTTCCGGAAGAGGTCGTAAAACAGGTTTAGCGTTCTCTCCGTGTAGGCGCTGCCCTCCATATCGATACGAACAAAGTTCTTGCCGGCGGCGGCGCGCTCGCAAATGCTTGCGACATTGTCCAGGCAATAGTCCCTGTCGATGTCGAGCCCCATTTGGGTCAATTTGAGCGACACATTCGAGCTCAAGCCTTCTCGCTGAATCCAGTCCAGAGCTTCGAGGTAAGCTGCAACTGCAGCCTCAGCCGCCGGGCGGGTCGACACATTCTCGCCGAGGACATCGAGAGTGGTGAGGATGCCAAAGGCATTGAGATGGCGCACCGCAGAGATGGCTTCCTGGATGGTTTGACCGGCGACAAATCGTTTGGCGACAGGGAACAGCAGTTGATTGAGCACGAGCAAATCAAAGGTTCTGCAACGCCAATGAATGAAATTCAGGACGATTTGTCCTTACCCTGCCAGTTCACGGAGGGTAACTACAAGCTCAAGGCGGTCTACTTCTGACGCCGCATCAACTTTCCTTGCGAACCTTTTCGATGAAGTCCAGCACCTTCACTTGAATCTCGTTGCGAACGGCGCGGTAAACGTTCATGGGACGGCCAATGGGATCGGCAACAAACCAGTTGAGCTGTCGGGTTCTCGGCGATGGCAGGCGAATGTTGTTTGCCAGCGAAACTTCCAGCACGATGACCCAGTCCATCCATTCCAGTTTCACATCCCAAAGACCTTTCGAGGATTGCCTGGAAATGTCGATGCCGCTCTCCTGCATGATCTGGATCGTTTCTGGCTGGATAATCCCGGCCGGGCGGCTACCAGCACTGCTGGCTTCCAGTAGATGGTTCCCGTAATAGTTGGCGAATCCTTCGGCCATAGGACTTCGGCAGGAGTTGCCGATGCAGACAAAGAGAACACGAATCATAGTGGGCAGCGCATACCGGTCCTTCGGTTCTGCAAACTCCGTTCATTTTGCGTTAAAATAAACACTGCTGCATCATAAAATTAATCGGCAAGTGGGCATGATCTCGCGACAACTATTTGCAAAGACCATCGTTTTGGCGATGACAGGCAGTGTCGGTTGTTTCGTGCTTGCCCTCTTTGCATGGGAGCCTGCCGATCCGTGGCGTAGAACTGCGATAGCGAGTAATCACACCCAGGTACAAGGCGCCTTCCAAACAAGGCTACCCTGGTCCCAGCACGGGAGAGAAGTAGAGGGTGAGGGGTATCCTCGTGCGGTCCTCTACCGCTTGCTCTTTTCTGAAGCCAACCCGACGAGACAATCGGACCAGTCTCTACCCGCGCATGGTGAAGACCTGTTGCCCGACGCTTCTCCTCCACGAGGAATTTCCCCTGTACCGTTTCCGAAAGACAATCCGCCAACTCTGGAAAGGGTTAACTTGGGGAGGCTCCTCTTCTTTGATCGCAGGTTATCAAGCGATGAGAGCCTAAGCTGTGCGAGCTGCCACAAGCCGGAACAAGCGTTTGCGGATAACGAGACCACCAGCCATGGGATTGGTAGCCAAAGAGGAAGGCGGAACACCCCGACAGTAATCAATGCTGGGTTGCAGCCTTATCAATTCTGGGACGGACGGGCGAGTTCGCTCGAAGACCAAGCATTGCTTCCATTCGAAAATCCGCTCGAAATGGGACCGAGCATTTCCAGAATTGTGGACAGGTTAAACCAAATTCCACAGTACCGGGATGCTTTTCGGCGTGTGTTCGGGGCTCCGGTAACGCCCAAGAACCTGGCCCAGGCTCTCGCGAGCTTCGAGCGCACTGTTCTCGCTGGAGATTCTGCCTACGATCAATATGCAGCCGGCAACCCCACAGCGTTGAGCTCGAAAGCTGCTGAAGGTATGAAGCTGTTCGAAGGTAAAGCGAATTGCCGCCTTTGTCATCAGGGTGACATCTTCAGCGACGGCTTATTCCACAATCTGGGTGTCGGGTGGAATGGAGGCGGTTTCGCCGACGAAGGCCGAAAAGCCTTGACAGGTATCGTCAAAGATCGCGGTGCTTTCAAGACACCGACTCTGCGTCAAGTTGCCCAGACAGGGCCTTACATGCACGACGGCAGCTTGGCCAGCTTGGAGGCCGTGATCAATTTCTACGATCAAGGCGGCAAGCCCAATCCCCACCTTGACCCGCTGATTCAACCTTTGCGGCTGACGCTTCAAGAAAAGGAAGCCCTGGTTGAGTTCCTGCGTTCCCTCAGTGGCAAAGTGAGATTCTAGTGGCGACACAGGTCAGCCGAACTTCTGTCCTCGAATGGACCAATGCGTGGCGGCTTTTCTCCTCAGCCATAGCGATCAAGAGAAACGCGTGAGGGCTTCCCAATCCCGCCAACGCATCCTCCTTCGTTGATACCCGAGTCACGCTGAGCATTTCCCTTTGCGAGTGCACACCGATCACGGTTTCAATTTCAGAGAACTCGTGCCTATAATTCGGGGGTCCTTTGAATTCCGCGTTTGGTTGACATCGGCCAAACCCAGTTTTTGACTTCTTCTGTCAATACCCATGAGCCAGCCAAAGACATTCGGTGAATTGAAGCGGACCCACTGGGGCACTCCCGCCCTGCAGCATCGCAGCGTGAAAGATGAGATGCGCGCCAATCTGATTGGGCGACTGGAGCGTGGGGAGCCGTTGTTTGAGGGCATCGTTGGCTTTGAAGACTCGGTCATTCCCCAGGTCGTCAACGCCATTCTTTCAAAGCACAACCTCATTCTGTTGGGGCTGCGTGGGCAAGCCAAGTCGCGGATTCTTCGGGCTCTAACCGATTTGCTCGATGAAGAAATCCCAGTGCTGGCCGGGTGCGAGATCAACGACAACCCGTTTGCTCCTCTCTGCCGCTTCTGCCGTTCTTGCCTTAAGCAGCAGGGCGATGAAACACCCATTGCATTCCTCTCTCGCTCGGATCGCTATGTGGAGAAGCTGGCCACGCCCGATGTGACCATTGCCGACATGATTGGCGACATCGACCCGATTCGCGCGGCTCGCAGCGGACTCAACTTGTCCGACGAACTGACGATTCATTACGGGCTGTTGCCGCGCTCGAATCGCGGTATTTTCGCCATCAACGAACTGCCCGATCTGGCCGGAAAGATTCAAGTGGGGCTGTTCAACATCCTGCAGGAAGGCGACATTCAAATCAAAGGCTACCCGATTCGCCTGGTGCTGGATCTGGTCATGGTCTTCACCGCCAACCCTGAAGACTACACCGCCCGCGGCAAGATTGTGACGCCTCTTAAAGACCGCATCGGTTCGGAAATTCGCACGCACTATCCCGCAACGCTGGAGCAAGGCATCGCCATCACGCAGCAGGAGGCGTGGACGGAACGCAACGGAAATGCCCGGCTTATCATGCCGTCGTACATTCAGGAGATTGTGGAGGGCGTGGCGTTCCACGCTCGCGAGGACAAGAAAGTGGACAAGCGCTCCGGCGTCAGCCAGCGCCTGCCCATTAGCGTGCTGGAGAACGTCGTGTCGAACGCCGAGCGAAGAGCGATCCTAAGCAAGGAACCCAGCATTGTGCCGCGAGTCTGCGACATCTATGCGGCCTTGCCCTCCATGACCGGGAAACTTGAACTGGAATACGAGGGTGAGTTGAAGGGCGCCGAAGCTGTGGCTCAGGAACTCGTGCGAAGCTCGGTGAAGCAGATTTTCGGTCGCCGGCTTGGCGGAGTGGACCTGCAGCAGATCGTCGACTGGTTTGACCTGGGCGGCAGCCTGAAGCTATCTGAGACGGCCTCGGCTAAAGAAACACTGGAACAACTCGGCGCCATTCAGGGTTTGGTCGAGAAAGCCGCGGCACTGGGCGTGAAGAAGAGGGATGATCCACCGCTGCTGGCATCCGCTTGCGAATTCATTCTGGAAGGATTGCACGCCACTCAAAAAATCAGCCGCAGCGAAGAACGAGGCTACTTTGCGCCCGAAAAGAAACGCCAGGAACCCTACTTTGATGAGAAAAGCGGTCGGGCGCGGAAGACCTTCAACTGACGCGAAGCGCTAATTCCTACCCGTTGCAATCGCAGCGTCAAGCCACTCGCGCTGACACCTCACGGAGGGGTCGCCGCATGTGAGTCCAAATCCCGAAGGCCAGCAGCAAGCCAACCAGCAGGTATACCAACGACGTCGCACTCAGAGAAGCGCTCATCCCATAGCGTTGCGAAGCTGCGGCAATCGCGACTGGCGCCATGCCGCCTCCCACCCAGCCGATTGCATTTGTCAGCCCTACCGCTGTAGCACGGCGTTCTGGCCGCACCACATCATGCAACGAGGCCCAGAGGTTCGCATCGTACATTCCCTTAAAGAATCCAAATCCCGACATGGCCAGGACCAGCACGGGCACCGAAAGTGTCCAGCCTGTGAGAAAAATGAAAGGCACTCCTGCCATGAGGCCAATCGATTGAATCCACATCCGGCCGCCGCGCTGACGTTGCGCCACACGATCAGCAAGCACGCCGCCGGTCATCACTCCCAGCACGGAGGCTATCTGCAGGTAGGCTGTGCCGTTCAGCCCGGCCATCGAAAGGCTCATGCCGAACTTGCGATACAGAAAAGACGGCATCCAGGTAAGGAAGATCATGGCGACAAAGTTGGCGCCGACAAACACCACCATCAGGATACGTACCATGGGATGTCCCAAGATTTCGCGGAGCGTTGACCGCAGACTGGAATCAGAGAGATTGAGTGCGGTATGAGTCTCTGCGAGAACATCCGGTCGTTCCGACTGACCGCGCCTTGGCTCCTTCAATAGACCTAGCAACAACGCGCCAAGCACCACTCCCAAAGTTCCGAACACATAGAAGCTCGAACGCCAGCCGTAGTACTGACCGAAGAATCCTGCCACCGTCCCGCCTGCGATGGTTCCAGCATACACGCTGGACTGATGGATCGACATGGCTCGCGAACGTGTGTCCGGTCCGTGATAGTCGCTTACCAGCGACATGGAGGCCGGAAAATAGAAAGCTTCTCCGAATCCCTCCAAAGCTCGAAACAAGACGAGGTGCCAGTACTTCGTGGAGGCCGCTGTGGCCACCGTGATCAACGACCAGAAGATCAGCCCGCCAATGATCAAGGTTTTGCGGCGAAAACGGTCGCCCACCAGCCCGGCAAACGGCGCGGCGCCCGCGTAGACCCACATGAACGAAGCGCCAACAATGCCGAGCTGCACATCACTCAGCCCCATCTCGGCCTTCAACAAGGGGAAGACGGAAAAAATAGCCTGCCGGTCTGCGTAGTTGAAGAAACAGACAAACCACAGCAACCCGACAGCAAACCACTTGTAGTGCTCATCACGCATTGTGTTTAAGCAAGAACGGGGTGAGTTCCCAAATAGGGCAATGATCAGTGGCGACAACGTGAAGCCGGCGCTCCTGCGCACGCTGGACTACTCGTTCGAAGGAGAATCCAGGCTGGCGTAAATCAGCCGAGAGGCATCCCCTCACCCCAGCCCCTCGCCCGCGCTGGGGCGAGGGGAGCCGAGATTCAGTGTTGCGAGAGACGAAGAGTCTCGTCACGACTTTAATTAACAGTAGAGTACCACTCTACTCGCTCCCGAACCCCCACAGCCGTGCTGCATTGCGTCCCAGAATTTTCTCGCGGTCTGAAGCTGAAAAGAACGGAATCTCCCGGCGGACGAGTGCGAGCTCTTCTTCGAGAGACGGACGCCCTGCTTGTGCGCGCGTCGCGCCGGGGAAGCCAGTTCCCCACAGAAGCCGGTCCGGCCCGAAGGCATCATAGACGCGTTTCACCCAGGAGTACGTGTCTGCATAAGGGTATTTCTTCGAAGGCGAAACGATGCTGAGCTCCGATACCTTGACCCAAACGTTGGGATATCGACCCAGCCGAGTCAACTGTGCCACTTCTCTGGCTGGATCTGAAGTGGTGAGGTCAACGCGAGCTAGATGGTCGATCACGACTCGAACTCCAGGATAGTCGGCCAACATTGTTTCGAGCTTGGCCAGTTGATTGGCAGCGATAAAGAAATTGAAAACGGCCTTCAATGCTTCGGCCTTCTTCCAGAGTCGGCGATGAGCGTCGGAAGTGATCCACTCGTCGCGACCCTGGTAGTAGATAGGGCTGAAACGCATTCCCGTGAGGCCGTGCTCACGCATCCAATACTCCAGCTTGCTGGCAACCTGCGGATCGGTCGGATCGATCAACCCGTGCGCACGAAAGCGCTGCGGATCACGTTTGACACAATGGGCTACATAAGCGTTATCCCAACCATAGTAGATCACCTGCACCAGAACGGCGTAGCCGATGGCGTGTTGATCCATCTCCTCAAGCAGCATCTCAACGGTACCGGCAACCGGCGGCGGCTTGAAGTTGGAGTCGTACGGATGGGCGAAAGGAAAGTGCGCGACGTCGTTTGTCCAGACGTGCATGTGAGTATCGACGACTGGCGACCGAGGGGCGGCCAGTGGCGCCGCCGCGAGCGTAGCCAGGAAGGCACGGCGCGAAATTGCATCGCTTTTTGTCATGAGTTCTCTCATACGGGGCCTAAACATAAGAGCCGGAGTCGAGCCCAAACGGCTCTTATGCATCCTTTGTCTCGATCCTCCGGCCGGAAGACGCTTCTAGCGGGCTTCGTTCTGTACGATTGGTGTGTTCTTGCCAGATCAGACTTTCTTGCGGATCAGTTCGTCTGGTTCATCAAAGGCGCCTGGAGTCTTCAGGTGGGTCAATATGAAATTCTGAAGCTCAAGCGTTGAAGCCGTGAGAATCAACCGTTCAGCAACAATCTGGTGCTGGAGTGCAGCTGAATTGTTCCCAAGAAACCGCTGCAGCCACTTTGGGTCAAGACCTGTGATCTTCAGAACGGGTTCACTTTGCAGAACCAGCAAAAAGGTATGCAACCGGAGCAGGTGATGCTTGTAGACATCACTGGCTCGAGGCTCTGGCTCTTCGGGGTACAAGTCCAATAAATTGTTGTCCGCCAGTTTGAACCGATAGACGACAAAGCTTCCGCGCCTTCCCTCCTCATCAGTGTAGAGTAGCTGGTAGCCTCTTTCACCGTGCTTGGTGAACTCCCAAGTGTCTTTGCCCTCATCGCCACTCCATGTCCCAAGCAGAGTGGGATCGAATGCCACATCTTTGTCTGCATAGAATGGCTGCAGAGAGGGAACACAGCCTCCAAGAGTAAGCAGAGCTGTCAGCGTCAATAGACTAATCAAGGTTTTCATGCGGTCCTCCTTATAGCGCTACCCGTTCAGCCGGTGAGGGGCGCGACCGTTAACCAGACGGTTACAGGGCGTACGCACGGACCCAAGAGCGGGGTTCAGTTCCGCCGCAGGCTACGCTCTGTCCACCCTGCTAATCCTCGGGCGAAAGCTTCATGAGTAGCAGCAATGGCCAGCGGAGATGCTTCTCGGCGCGCTGGCTTTGCGCAACGAGGGCGGCGTCCACGGCATACTCCGACAGCTCCACGATACGAAGGCCCGCATTCAGCGCTCCCATGACATAGTCGGAGATCTGATGAGAAAAACTTGCAGGCCGGACTTCCAGCCCCCTCTCGGTATCCTGAAAACGCGCCTGAACTCCTTTGAGCTCCATCGCGGGATGCATCACGGATATCACTACAAACCCTGTCCTTCGGCACACGCGGCCCAACTCGGCGAGGAACGTCTTCACGTCAGGCACGTGATCCAAGACGAGGCACGAGAGCACGCGATCGAACGATGCCAGGGCGAAGGGTAGCGGCTCGGTGATGTTGTACTCGACGAAGGTGACTTTTTCAGCTCCAGATTTCTGACGCGCTTTCCTGAGCATGCCGGTCGAGAAGTCAACTCCAATTACTCGTGCGCCTTGCTCGGCGAGTCGGACGGCGTGCCTGCCGGTGCCACAACCCACGTCCAACACTGACAGATCTCGAACGTCACCCAGCAGGCGAGCAACATGCGGCTCCTCAAGCAACACCAGCGGGTTCCCGTCGCGGTCATAGACATCGGACCAGCGATCATAACCGTCCCTGGTGGGAACAACGATTCGTTCAATCGGATTCATATGTTACTGCGAATATTGTAGGGTTCACCAACTTGCTGCGACAAGTCCGCCTCACGAGTACAGAAATTGCCGCTTCGCAGTCTAGGTGTAGACGCAGCTCACATTATCTTTTCTTGTTGCGGTCAGGTCGGCTCTTCGTTTTGAAAATCAGATCCACCTTACCCACTGCCTTGTGCACCAGCACTCTTTCCTGGTTTTGGGTAACGACCAGACCCGCCGGCTGGCTCGATTCAAACTGGAAGTTGTCCGACACCCGCAGGGTTAGACCTTTCACGGCTTCGGGCATGTCCAGATGAATCGTCCAATGCTCAGCTCCGCCTTCCACATCGACGCCCACTTTATTTCTGGCGGACCACCACTGCCCAAACTCGGAAAGAGTTCCAAACCAAGCGAAGTCTCTGACCGCTTTCACAAAGCCTCGCTCGAAACCTAACTTGTGGCCCAGAGTGTTGGGATGAATCAGAACAACGTAGCACGCACCATAGCGGCTAAGCTTCCTGGCCAGGTCGATTGCTGCAGGCAATCGCTCTCCCAACGGAGGCAAGCCCTCATCCTCGATCGTGACAGGGAATTCGAAGATTTCGGTCTCCGCCAATTGTGCCCGGTGATAGTTCAATTGAAAGGGTAGATGAGTGAGAGAATTGTTGGCTGTTACCGAAGAACTAAAACGAAATCCCGTCGCTACCAACGCCTCAGGCAGCCCGTATGGGTTCGAGAGATGTCCCGGTCGAAAGGACAGGATTTCCTTCTGGCCCAGCAGGTTTTCGAGCAGAAACTTACTGACGCGCAGTTCGCCCAGGATGCTGCCGTCGCGTGTTATGACCTCATCGACAACATGGGGCCGGTAGAAGGGATACTGCTCATTGCCACTGCCCATGGGGAATCGATGAAAGACCCTGGAGTGGGAAACCGAATGGCTGGCCACTTCTATGTTTCTGCCCGCCAATTCACGCAGCAGAGCCACACCCTGCTCGTTGAAGAAGACGGCATCGTTGAAATCGCGGATGTACTTCGTTTGGATGAAATAGGTCGCTCTGATACCATTGCTTTGTTCAAAGTCGGCATAGGGCCGGGAGTTAAGCACCGATTGCGTGAAGTCGAGGTCATGCGTGATCATTACCGCCAGAGACTTGTCCCAAGGCGCCGTCGCCAGAGTCACGGCATTCCTTTGCCCGTTTCGGTAGATCCCCTCGACCAGCCGCAACAAAACATCGAGAGAGGGCTCATACTCATTCACGTAGCTTCGGGCAATTCCTTCTTCGCGATTGCTATGGCCTGTTTGCAGCAGGAATCCGAGATCCAGTCCAAAGGCGTAGGTCTGGCCGCTGCCATACGATTTATGAGTGATGGCAGCGGCTCCGTCTTCGTAGACGGCCAATGGCTCTGTCCTGGGATTGGTATAGCTATAACTCCCCGCGACTCCAGCGCCGTGGTGATTGCCGATCCGGATCGCCGATTCCCTGGGATCAGTGAAGGATGAGGTGAGAGGGTGTGTTCGACTGAACTGGATTTGGTGATGTTGGTCGGACGAAAGTGCTTCGTCAAACCCAAAAACTTCGTTCAGGCCACCGCCAAGTACATTGAAGCCGATCAGAGTGCCACCCTGGCGCGGAACTGCTGCCAGGGCTTTCAAGCTGTCCGCCGATAAAAGATTTCCTGAAACCGTGGGATAGACCAAGACAACGGAGTGTTTCACTGCCTGCTGGTAGTCAATCGTGATCAGGAAAGGTACCCCGATCGATTTCAAGCCGTGACTCAGAGCCAGCCACGCACCCGAAGTGTCTGTCAGCAGAACTGCGAGCCGGCTCTCAGTTCCTTTGGCGTAGCGGGACCATGGCGTCGGATCGAATTCTGGGATCCTGGTGACTTCCCCGGGTCCCACGACTCCCTGGAAGACGTAAATCGACTTCCGATCTCGAATGAAGCTGAAGAACGCTCCAAGAACCAGCGCCAGAACGGCAACAAGGAAGGCAACCGTGTCAAAGCTGCCAAACCAACGGGCCCAGAGTGTTCGTCCGATGATTGTCTCCTTGCTGATTCTCTGGCTCTCCACTGGGGGAATTCGGCAGAGGCCAAAAGTCGCCCGAGAATCCTTAAGTAGTTTATGTTGCGATCGCCAGCGCTAGAGGTTGGCTTTCAGCCAATCGTTCGCGGCGTCGTAGTCGGCGAACTTCTTTTCTTCGTTCTTGAACTGCCGGGAATGCCGGTGTTTGAGGTCGAAGTTGGAAGACGTGGCAAACTTGGCGTGTAGCATCTCGTGGAACATGATGTAAGAGACTACCATTTCAGGGGTCTCGGGATGGTCGAAGATTCGGCTCACGGTGATCGAACCGTGTGAAGGGTCGAAATGTCCCAGAATGCGCCGGCTCTTGCGAAGGCTCCATCCCAGAGTCACGCCTTCAATTCGGTTCTCGAAGTACTCCTGATTCAGCCGGTCGAACAGCGTAGTCAGGTCGTAATGGCGGCCTTTCGGTGCAGACAGCAGCTTGCGTCCGCGCTGGCTCCGCGTGACCAGCGACCTTTCCTTCATCTCGATCGAATTGACATAGCACCGATACGCGGAATGAACCGCGCTTGGAATTCTTCGGCGGAAGAGTTTCGACAACAAGATAATCGAGAGCGCTTTAACAACTTCTTCAGGTGCCTTTTGAAACAGATCACTCAGGCGGACATACAACTGCCCGTCGCGAAAACGGATCGTATGGTTGATTCCCACAAACGGATAGAACTCCACGTGCACAGGCTGGCAGTCGCTGCTGAGGCGCAGGGCTTCAATCGACTCCTCAAAAATCCGCTGCGCCTGCTCCAGTGGAGTTTCAATTTCTTCGAAGAGAGCCAGTTGACTCATTACCGCCTTATCTCCTTCGTGAGGACCGCGCCTTCTCGGCTTCTTTCAAAAGCTTGATCTGTTCTTGCGTTTTTTCGCTGGCTTGTCTGAGGTCCTCGGTCAGTTCCTCCAAGAGATCTGAAATCTCTGCGACCACTTTCTTTTCCGGCCTGTCGAGCTGGCTTTCAATCTGACCGATCCATTGCCCATGTTCCTGGAGTGTGCTCTCCAGCTTGCTCAAAGATTTTAGATACGCCTTAGGTTCCATAGGCGAGGCGGAAAAATTCTCCACGTTGTTGCTCAATTCTTCAAGACACTGAAGATATTCCTCCATCCAGGCAAGGAACGATTTGGTTTTTGTCGGCTCAGGTTTCTTTTCCACCGGTGCGGCATCAGACGGATTGTCAGACTTGGCATTTTTCTTCTTATCGGGCTTGGGCTCTGGCGGCTTTGCCTTCACCGATCCCGGATTTTTGATGGCCCGTGCCTTATCCAGGCG
>Ga0075418_10001176_pt1 | contig 29459 bp, 21 predicted proteins | sample SoiMetdeltSBSDD2_FD_81776 | JGI IMG/M metagenome (GOLD analysis project Ga0075418, IMG submission 81776) | Bulk soil microbial communities from a Populus tree surrounding site in Tennessee, USA - Soil MetaG P. deltoides SBSDD2 | ecosystem: Environmental > Terrestrial > Soil > Tree plantation... | reverse complement strand
CTGATCATGGAACCGATCTCGATTTTCCGGCGTAGTTGAAGTGGCTGCACCCAACACACCGTCGAGGCAAGTCTATGGAAACTGTTCTCAAAGACGTCCAGTTCGGGTTTCGGATGCTGGTTAAGAGTCCTGGCTTCACTGCTGTGGCTTTGCTTGCAATCACGCTTGGTATCGCCGCTAACACCACCACCTTCAGCGCCATGGATGCCACGCTCTTTCATCCGTTCGCTTTTCCCAATCAAGACCGGCTGGTAATGCTGTGGGAGAGCAATCCTGAATTGGGTTTCAAGCGTGGTTCGGTTTCGCCGGCAAACGCCAACGACTGGATCCAGCAAAATCAAACCCTCGATCAGGTCGTGGTCATCAATCAGCGCTACTTCGACCTGACCGAAGGCGATGAGCCCGAGCGTTTTTTTGGTTACTACGTTTCGGCGGGATTCTTCGATGCGCTCGGTGCGCAGGCGATGTACGGCCGCACTTTCGCGCCCGAGGAAGGACAGGCCGATAGACAACAAGTAGTGGTGCTGAAGCACAGCTTATGGCAGCGGCGTTTCGGCGCCGATCCAAACATCGTCAACCAGAGTATCCGGCTAAATGGCAAAAGCTTTACGGTGATTGGCGTGATGCCCCCTGAATTCAATTATCCGTTCAACGGCGGTGAAATGTGGGCGCCGCTGGTCTTCGAGCCAAAAGATCTCAGAAACCGTGGCAGTCATTTTTTGCAGGTGATGGGGCTGCTCAAACCGGGTATCGCAAGAGAACAAGCCGCGGAAGATCTCCGTGCGATTGCCGCACGCGCGGCCAGTCAGTATCCGGAAACCAATGCCGGTCGAACCGTCAATGTCATGTCAATGACAGAGGACGCAACCCGCGGATCACGGATGTACGGGCCGGTGATGCTGGCTGCCGTTGGCTTCGTGCTGTTGATTGCATGCGCAAATGTCGCAAACCTGTTGCTTGTGCGGGGCGCGTCTCGACAGAAAGAGATAGCTATTCGATTGGCCATGGGCGCGAGCCGATGGCGGCTCGTCCGACAGTTGCTCACCGAAAGTTTGCTTCTGAGTCTGGCAGGTGGCGCGCTCGGATTGCTGGTTTCGGTTTGGGGAGTAAGCAGTCTGTCTCGCGGTATCCCCGATGAGTTTTCAAAGTTCATCCCTGGCTGGCACAACCTGGTCATCAACAGAACCGCGTTTGTCTTTACGCTGGTTGTATCGGTCGTCACCGGTCTTTTGTTCGGTCTTGTTCCGGCGGTTCAATCGACAAGAACAAATTTTAGCGAAGCGTTAAAAGAAGGCGGCAAGGGCACGTCAGGGAAGTCATCGCACAACCGCGCACGAAATACTCTGGTGATAGCGGAGGTCGCCTTGTCGATGGTTCTGCTGATCGGAGCCGGGTTGATGATTCGCAGCTTTGTGGAACTGCTGCGTTCGGACCTCGGCGTCAATCCGACCAACGTCCTCACGATGGAAGTCTCGCTCCCCAGTGAGAGATATGCGAAGGGCGATTCGCGGCTGACGTTCTACAGTCAGCTCCTGGAACGGCTTGAAACATTACCAGGCGTAACGCGAGTTGGCGGCGTTGGCAACTTGCCAATGGGCGGATCGAATAACAGCCACGGTTACGAGCGCATCGGGGGAACAGTTTTCCCACAAGGTAAACAACCAAACATTTTGTGCACACCCGTCACTCCCAACTATTTTGAAGCCATCGGAACTCGGTTGATCAAAGGGCGACAGTTCACCAGCCAGGACCGCAGCGACTCGCCTCGGGTCGCGCTGGTGAATGAAGCATTTGTAAACCGATTCCTACCCGGCCAGGATCCAATCGGAGAGCAGTTTGCAGAACCGGGCGGCCCGGCAGTGTCAATCATCGGGGTGACCGACAATGTAATGAACGGGGATTTCGACGACAAACTCGAGGCGCAGATCTATGTTCCATATTCGCAGGACACATGGCGCTCGATATACCTGGTGATTCGCAGCGACTCCAACCCGGCCCAGCTTACATCGGCGGTTCGCGGAGAAGTGAGCGCGCTCGATAAGACGCTGCCGGTTTTCAACGTGAAGTCGATGGACCAGGTCATAGCCGAGCGAATGTCGCCCAAACGTTTGGCGACGGGAATGATGGCCGTTTTCGCGCTGCTCGCGTTGGCGCTTGCGGGCGTAGGCATCTACGCGGTGATGAGTTACGCAGTCTCCCAGCGCACCCACGAGATTGGCGTGCGCCTCGCGCTTGGGGCTCAGGCTCGAGACATCTTCAAGCTCATTATCAGCCAGGGTTTGAAGCTCACGCTGACGGGCGTTTTGATTGGGCTGGGCGGCGCGTTTGCGATGACCCGCGCTATGGCCGGGCTTTTATACGGTGTGACGGCCACGGATCCGCTGACGTTCATAGGCATCTCGGCGATACTCGGCGGCGTGGCGTTGCTGGCCTGCTATGTTCCGACTCGGAGAGCGACGAGGGTCGATCCGATGATTGCGCTGAGGTATGAGTGAATGGATTGGGGATGGAAAAGGACTGAAGGGACAGAAGCGTGAAACGTGCTGCGTGAAACGTGATGGGTCAGACTCGTCACTTCCCATTTCACGACTCACGCGTCACGTTTCGTGCATTACGTTTCACGATTCCGTCCCTTCAATCCTTTCTGTCCTTTGCCTTCTTCTATTTCTTCCAAAAATGTTCTCGTCTAACGACAAGAACCGGGCAGGGAGATTTTTTGATGATGCTTTCAGTCACCGATCCTATGACAACGGCTCGCATCTCGCTTACCAATCCGGCGCCTCGTCGTCCGACGACTACCAGATCTGCGCCGATCTCTTCGGCATACGACGGTATTACATAATCCGCATCACCGCGTCGCGAGGTGTGTTCAATCGACACCTGCGAACGGTCGATCCCAGACATCGTTTTAGAGAAACGCTCCTCGATCAATTGACTCACCGCCTCTCGCAACTCCTCGTCGGTTGAAGAATCACCAAATAGTCCCTCTCTTATTGCGGTTCGTAACGCGCTCTCGGTCTGAACATGAAGAAGGTAAAGCTTCGAGCCAAGCTCCCCTGCCAGATCGAATGCTCTTTCAAACGATCGTTGGGCGTGCTCGCTGAAATCTGTCGGAACAAGGATGGTCTTAATCATATTGTTGACCTCCCGGAGGACGTGATGACTGAAACGTGATGCGTGATGCGTGATGCGTGAAACGTGATGCGTGAAACGTGATGCGTGAGACGAAGCACTTCACATTTCTCGCTTCACGCTTCACGCATCACGTTTCCCGTTTCACGTTTCATTACCAGTGTTCTCGCATCAGCTTCGGGAATATCGCGAAAGCCTCAAACGTCCTCCTGCGTATAAAAGCCATTGCAATCAACGCCGCGGTCCAGATGAAATACAAAGCCGTTATGACTTCCTTCCCGATGTGCGCTAGCGATTCGATCCGTTCGGCGCTAATCGATACCCAGCCCGCGAGAGCCACCGCAAGACTGTTGTGAGGCATCGCCGGATCCAGAGGGCGCTCGAACCCTGAAAGCACAAACTGAACCGCCCATAGCGTGAACAGAACCGCCGCTTCCCACCAGGTAAATCTCATGTTAGCCAACAATAAGGCGCCCAACAGTGATTGTCCGATGGTCATAAGCACCTCGAGCTGCTGATGCTCGTCGAAATGAATTGTACCTAAGTGTCCAAGCGCAAGCGCATACGCGATCGGGAGCATCGCGGCTAACATCGTCCATTGGTTTATGTTTGAGCTCACCATGTTCATCAAGGCCATTGGCGCGCTGCTTACTCGACGAGCCCAGTTAAACGCAGAAACTTTCTCTGGAAACTCCGACAGGAAGGGCGCCACCCACTGGACAAACACAAACGTCGAAATCCCAAGCCCTATGGCAATAGATTTCAGGCTCTCAAGAAACGGATGCGCCGCGAAATACAGGATCAAGCCGCCTCCGGCGAACATCGAAAAGATTATCGCGTTGCGAGTCGCGCGACGCTGACGCAGGATAAATCGAGGGATCCGATCAAGATCTTCAATCTTCTCCTCTCCCTGCGGCGGGATTTTCTTGAGGAAGTACAGATACACGAAATAGATTATCGACAGACCAATGGTGTCCACCCAGCTGAGCGTGCCTTTGAACCAGACCACTCCGAAGTAGGCGATCGAAACAAGCAGAAAAATTATTTCGATCGCGTGCTCTTTCTCGAGCGTGATCTCTCGCAGTCGTTTTTTGGTTCGCCTGCGATAAAAGATCGCGGCTGTTGCGTAAATCATCGGCCACCCGAGCCCCACCAGCAGCCGCAGGCTGCCGGTCAGGTTCGCGCTCATTAGAGCGGTCGCCTGGGATTTCACATGCGGAGATAGCGACGGGTCGCCCGCGGCCTTGCCGGCTTGCCAGGCGATGACCGCTTCAACCGCAAATTCCGGCAGCGTCTGGAGCCACGCCAGCATCGCCAGCGCGAGACCTTGCGAGATAAGAAACTGCGCGGCCTCGGCTGCCCACGCGATCAGCATCGCCGAACCGAGCACCGATGGAAACGTCCACGCTGCGGCCCCCGCGCCCTGCAAGAACGCGAGACCACTTGTGAACGGCTTAGTGAGCGTTTTGAGAATTGCGAGACGTAGCATCAGGGTTTGAGTGGGTCCAAGTGAGGGTTGTGGGTTCGTCGCTCCATATTTCGAACGGCGTGAATCAGAGCCGATAGCATACAGTTCAAATAGCGTTCACGGCAAGAACTCTGGCGCGACCCAAACATTCGGATATAATGCTGTCCGGCGTCGATCCACAATAGTGCGGGAGCTCGACCGATTTTCCATTGGTTAAACACAGGCATCACTTCAGGAGTGCAAGATGAGGAGCATAAAGACATCAACAATAGGAGCGGTTCTATCACTCGGCTTGGCGGCAACAATGCCTATCGAGCTCGGTAAACCAGGCGTGGTAATAGCCGAAACCCAACCCTGGTCTGCCTCCGTCTCGGCGTTTGCCTCGGATCAGGACGGCTGCCCCATTATCTTTCCCGATGGACAGGTGACAGTTGCGCCGAATCAGCCCGCGGTCCCGAATCAATCTACTGTCGGGATAATCAACGCGCTCTGCGATGTAACACTGGATTTCATCGGATGCGGTTTCATGCCAACGGCGATCGCGCTTGGATGCGACACAAATGGAGATGGCGTGTCTGACATTTCCATCCCACTCAAGAACATCAAGTCGATTAATGGACTGCTACTTCAAGCGACAATCCCTGCTCTCGCAACAACACCGGGGAGCGCGTTTCCGCTGGTGTGTTGTGGCGGTCTGACGACCATTACGTTAACCCGCACTGTCACCTCGGGCGACGATAACGCTTTTGGCCCCTTCACTCAGACCATCACCTGCCCGATCGACCTCGGTCTCAGGGCGCCGGTAGTAATTTCTGCCACGCCGTCGGATGGCGAATGCTCGAATGGCCAGAACCTATTGATACCGGGCGCGTGTTTCTTGCTACCCGGCGGGAAACCCAACGTTACATCGGTTTTTGCCGTCGAGGTTGGGAATCCGAATAACGTGATTCACGCCAGTACGATAGAAATTCTATCCGCGAACCTGGTTGATGCGTTCTTTCAGTTCGGCCCTGCAAGCGCCGGGAAGACCTTCTTGATCTATGCGAGCGGGCCAAACGGCACTAGCCGCAACCTGACGGCACTGCCTGCATCAGCACCCGCGGGTTGTCCCCTAGGCAACGAGCAGGGCGTCAAGGTTACCTTCACTTGCAGATCAAGCGGCGGCGCTGTCCCCGTGGACACGCCGATATCTCAATCGCCGGACGTGGTGTCCTGCGCCATTGAACGCAGCGACACCGGTGCTTTTAGCCTTGCTCTGACCGGAAGGTTCCACGACGGCGGTTCGATAACGATAAACGGGGTTCGACCGAAGAAACTAAAGCTGAAGGAATTCAGCGCGGCCGGTAATTTCTTTTCCAGGATTATTCTAAAAGGAAGGTTGTGTGAGAATCTGCCCGGCGGGATAGTCTATACGCGACCGGACGGAACGGCCGGGCAGACCTTTCAGTGTTCCGCCCAGTGCACTAACTAGCAGCTCGTATTGCGAGCGCAGCAGTGCTCTCAGCATCATTTACTTCGGCGGCGGCGCGATTCCCCGATTCGAGCGCTCCGTTCATCCACCCGTGCCACGCAGACGTGTGTTCGCCGGCGAAGTGCACTCGCCCCTCAGCACGCTGCGCGATCGGCAGCAAATTGGTCATCTGCCCCGGTTCAAAATAAGTAAACGCACCTCGCGCAAATTGATCTTCGTGCCAGATGTAACTCGTCCCGCCCTGATATTGACTGTCGAGCCCTCCAAACAGATTGCCCATTTCCTGGCGGACGAAGGTTTGCCGATTGGTTTCGCTCAAGGCGCTCAGATCCAGCGCGCGCTGCCCACCGGCGTACGAAGTGAGTATCCCCTGCTTTCCGAATTGCGTCAGCGTAGGAGAGTAGGTGTTTTGAATCGGCAAATCACTCAATCCATAACCGCTCAACCCGGCTTGCTCCCACACCCGGTTTCGAAATTGAAGATAGGTGCGTGTCACCGGCGTGAGTTTCAGCTCATTGATTGCTTGCTGTTTGTCTTCAGAAAAGCCCGGTGTAACCTCTATCTCTTTAAGCACTGGGAAAGGCAAAGTGCAGATAACACGGTCGGCATTGATCGTCTGAATGCCCTCGCCGTCGGAGTAAATTACCGTGACATGGTTCTCATGTTGCTCGATGCGCCGGACAATTGACCCCTTCTTAAACTGTTTCTTGACCTTTTTCTTGAGTCTGTAAGCCAGCTGATCATTGCCGCCGATTATTTCGTAAAAGAACGGGTCCGAGGCGATTGCTTCGGTGACGACGCCATCCAGAGCCGAAAAGGAGTCGAGGCCGAAACCTAACAATCCCAGTTGCGACGCGGCGATGATGTCAATTGCTCCATCCGAGGCGCCCTGATCAATCAAGAACTGTTTGAGCGAGACCCCGTCGATCGCTCTCAACTCATCGGGCGGCCAGTTTGGCTTTCGCGGATTGCCTACCGCCTCGATGTAGTCTCGCAGATATAGCGAGATGATCCCGAAAACACCGGCGGTCCGTTCCCGCGAGGTGACGTTGAACGGGATCTCGGCCTGTCCGGTCGAACTAATCCTAAACCGATTTCCGCGGATGTTGGCCATCGCATCGACGCCAGGTCTGAACGCCGGTCTAAGCGGCAACCCGAAGTCTGTCGCATAGCCAAAGGTAAAGTCGTGGGATTGAGGGAAGCTAATCGCGCCCGCTTCGGCGTATTGGTCGTTGCTGAAATCGTAGATCGTTTGAACGCGGCCGCCGGGAAATTTGCGGGCCTCGAGGATGGTGATGTTGTGCCCGGCCTTCTTCAACTCGAAGCCGGCTGCTAAACCAGCAAGCCCTCCGCCGAGAATCACGACGTTCTTGGGTTCGCTCATCAGCTTCAGCCCGCCGCGACGTTGGGCTCTGGCGACACGCGGCGCAAGAGCAAGGGCAACGGCGCTCATGGTGAGATCTCGAATAAACTGACGACGATCTATTCCTCGCGACATGCGTTCTCCCAAAGGCTTCGGAGGCATAATGCTACAGTCGCGCTCCGCATTGCAACAGTTGAAGTCATGGATTGGGAACGATTTGTGCAGTAAGGAGGCCGTCGGAAAGATTAGTCGTTTTCATCCGGTAGCGAATTTCTCCGCTTTTTGCGCGCTGACTTGCGGCAGCACTCCAAGAGCTCGGCGAAAACGAGTGAATTTGCTACACTACGGATCAAATCGTCTAAAAAAGGAGAGTATGCAAATGATGCAGATCGTCAGAAAGAAGAACATCGTCGCGATGTTTCTAGTGCTTGCCTTTGTCATATTGACCGCTACCGTGGATGGTCTGGCTCACAGGCGTCCCTATAGACATCATCACAGCAAGACTAAGGGCGCTGTTATCGGTGGAGTTGCCGGAGCGGTAGGTGGAGCGCTGATCGGCGGGAAGAAAGGCGCAGTAATCGGAGCCGGCGCGGGCGCGGGTACTGGTTACCTCGTACAGCGTCACCGAAACCGCAAGCAACGTCGTTACATTAGAAGGCGGTAATTAGGTTCAGAGTTCGGGTTCCCTGTTCAGGGTTCCTGGTTCAGGGTTCAGTTCCGAGTTCAGGGTTCCGGGTTCAGAGTTCCGAGTTTAACCTTGAACCCAGAACTCTGAACCCGGAACCCCGACCCGGAACCTAAACTAAACTTCCTCCACACGCAGACCACCGGTTGGCAGCGCTCCCGTCTCGCTACGCGGAGTCTCGCTTCGAATCGCCGGCGGCGGGACCCCTATCTTTGCAAGCAGCTTCTTCTTTATCAGCTCATCATAAAGTCGCCACTTCATCCGAACCAGCTCATCGTCGGCAATACCTGCGAGAAACCCTATCGGTATCTCAAACCCGCCGGCGCCGCGACGTCCCCCGCCGTAGTGGCGCCCGGTCTCGGCCGTTCCCAGCGCTTCCTTGAGAAACTCGTCGGGGTTTAAAGTTACCTTGCTCGTTCGCATCGATCCAACCACCATCTCGCGATCGCCCTTAAGGATAATCCCATAGACGATCGCGGTGTGAACGTTCTCCTCGGTCATGAGAAAATCCGCCGCTTGCGGTATCGAATCCCGATCTTCACTCCGTAGAAACCCGACGCCGGATATCGAGTAGCTCTCCCGTATCTCGCGGTTCTCGAGCGCAAGACGAATCACATCCATAACCGTCTTCGACCGCTTCACCGAGAGAATGTCTTCAAGCAGTGACGAATCCGCAATGCGGCTAAGAAAGCTCGCCGCCTCCAACTCTTCCGCGTGTCCCCTTATCAACCCCGAAGTCTCGCTGCGGATACCATGCATCAGCGCCGTTGCCAGCTTGACGTGGTTGGCATCATTTTTATTCAAGTCGAGCAGGCCTTCCCGAATGTATTCGGTGTAAATCGTCGCGGTCGCGCCGATCTTACGTATGTCGGTGAACTCGGCCTTAATCCGATCCTGGATCTCGTGATGATCGACGATAACGATCGGTTTTACACCAACAGCCGCAAATCGGTCAGTGAGCGCCGCTGTAGTGCCCTGATTGTCCACAAACACCGTGCCGTTGTACTGTTCGAGATTGTAGCCCTCGGTGTAGCGAACCATCCCCAACTCGGTCAATTGCACAAGCGCGAGGTTCTCCTGATGGCTTATGCGTCCTTCGTAGATGATGTCGCATTCAATACCAAACCTTGCGGCGATAAGCTTGTGCGCCCAGGCCGTGGAGATGGCATCGGGATCAGGATAATCCTGCATCACGATCGCGTGCCGTTCGCCGCGATGCGCTTCCAGCACCGCAGCCAACGCGGCGGATTTGCTCATCGGGTGCGCGCCTTGAGGCTTCGCGCTCACATCGGTCAATGGTTTGCGGTCTCGGGACATCGATATCTCCTTCCAGTCTGTCCAACGCCCACGCGTCCGTGACGTCTTTGTGGCAACTGCTTATGGTTGCCACGGTGATTCTAGTCTGAAGGAAGGCCTTGCACAACAGTGGTCACTACAGAGTTCAGCAATGACGTTTAATCAGAGTGAGTTAGCCCGCGCCCTACCGTCACTCCGTCCTTACCGGCGCGTGCTAGGTCGCCAACTCATACAAATACTCGACATAAGATTGCACTGCGCCGTCCAGCCCCTGAACCTTCGGATTTGCAGATTCGATGACGTAATACTCGTCAGGCGCGTGCGCTCCATCTCCGTGTCCCAAACCAAAGTGACCGGCCGGGAGACGGAGCGGCGGGCCCGTAAACACATAGCCGGGCCAGGACCCGGCCAGCCGCGGCATCACAATCGGATCGATTCCCGCACGCTGATAGACGCTCTTGGCGGCCCGAATCAATGCTGCATCAGCCGGCGTCGCGGTTGGATCATAACCGCCGGTCATATTTACTTCGATGTCACCAAAGCCGCGTTTCGCAAGATGTGCCTTTACCGCCGCGAGCGAATCCGCCGCGGTCATATCGGGTACCAATCGAAGATCGAGCTTAGCCACCGCTTTGTATGGAAGGATCGTCTTTCCTCCTGGCCCGGTGTAGCCACCCACCAGACCCTCGATGTTTACAGTGGGTCGCGAGACGAGCATCTCCAGTGACTCTTGCCAGCCGGCGTTTTTGACCCAGTGCTGGACGCCCAGTGCTTTCTTCGCGCCCGCTTCGCTGAGACGGCGAGCGGCCTCCGCGACCATCGCCTTTTCTGCCTGCGAGATAGGCCGCGCTTTTGTCGCGAAGCCGTCGATCACCGGATCGTTGCCATCGGGTGAGACCAGAGTCGCCAGTGCCTGGACAAGATGCCACGCGGGGCTGTCAACTCGAGCCTTGTTGCTTGAGTGAATATCTTTGCGCGGTCCACGACCCCAGCGCTCGCCGGTTGAGACAAGCTCGAGCTCGATAATCCCCTTTGCGCCAAGATACATCGTCACCGTGCCATCAAGCCCCTGAGCGGCGAACGGCATGAAGATCCCGCTACACCGTTTGAGCGCGGCCTGCACTTCTGGCCTTCGCACGATCTGCGGAAAGTGCGGCGAGCCGATCTCTTCTTCGCCTTCGGCCACCAGGACCAAATTTACAGGAAGCTTTCGTCCCGCCCCTCTGATGGCGTGCAGCGCCGCAAGAAAGGCGGACTCCGGACCTTTCTGATTTACCGCGCCGCGGCCCATGATGACTTTTCCGACGCCTGGCCTATCGACCAACGCGGCGGCCCAGGGAGGCGACGACCACTCCGCCGGATCAACCTGCTTTACGTCGTACATGAAATAGAGGCCGACGGTGCGTTGCGCGCCGGCGTCCAGAGTGGCAAGGATACCGGGCTGGCCGTCTGAAGGAATCTTCTTGACATCCGTGAAACCGGCGTCGCGAAAGAGGCGCATCGTCAGATCGCAGCCTTCGTTGACACCCTTATTCTCAGCAGCGATCGACGGCTGCCGAATCCACTCCTGCAACCGCTTCACCGATTCGTCGTGACGCTTATCGATCTGCGCGCGGATGGTGCGGATGTCATTCACTTCAGCAAGCGCAGGTGTGCGCAAGGCAAACGAAGCTGCGCCCGTAACAGCGCCCTGGATAAAGGATCGTCGGTTCATAAGACTCCCTTCAGGTGTTCTCCCTTACTCGCGGTCATGTACTTACTCGGTTCCGTCGTGGTCCCATCAGCCAGGTCGAGCAGGCGGACACGTTCGACAAGCTGTTGATATTCATCCTCGTTCATTGCTTCTTGCCCAACTCTTTTCTCACCACTGTCAGCTTGACCTCCGACGGATACTGCTTCGAATGGTGCACAGCGTTGTGCGCGATCACGCCTTTTACCTCGTCGTAGTTCTTACCGCCGGTGTTCAAGTTCCGGTCGAAACGCGGGAAGTTGCTGCTCGATACCTCAATGCGAATCCGGTGACCCGCCTCAAAGTAGTTGCTCGTAGTCATCGGCTGCAGAGTTACCTTGTGGACCTTCCCGGTTTCCATCCATACCAGCGGCTTGTCATAGCCGTTCCGATATCGCATCCGTTGAATCGTCTCATCAAGGTTGTAGGCTCGTCCGTCCGGATACACGTCAATCAGCTTGACCGTGAAGTCCGTGTCCTTTACGTCTGAAGAAACATACAGAGTTACCTCAATAGGACCGCTCACTTCGACTCCCTGCTTGAGAGGCTCGGTGCTGTAGACCAGAATGTCCGGCCGCGTCTCCTTCTTGCTCTGATCGAACGCGCCGCCTTGCACTGCATTCCCGGTGCAGCAGACGTTACCGCCGTATGACGGCACCGGATTCATCGGGTCGTAATCGAACTTGTCGGGGTTATCGGTCGCCGGCAATGTCTCGCTGAGGACTCCGTCCCCGTTGAGCGTATTCGCCCTGCCGCCGCTCGACAGGAAAAAGCTCATAGGCTGCGCGCCTTGCGGAGGCCAGGTGTCTGATGATTGCCACTTGTTGATCCCCATCGTGAAGTAGCGCACTTTGGGCATCTTTTCGAGAATCCCGTTCTTTTCTCCCTTAAGAAAATAATCGAACCACGCGTACGTCATCTCATCATAGTTCAGACGCGCATCTCCCATGCTGCGCTCGCCGACGACCGTGTTCTCGGTCGCGCGCTTGTAGGCGCAGTGAAGCGTAGGCGCGATTACCGCGTATTGTTGGTTGGCGATTTCAGGCTTCGCGGTCTTTCGAACGTGATTGTAAGCAGCGAGGTTGGGGCCTACCGACACGTCATACCACGACATAAACCAGAACCCGGGCACATTGATAGTCATGTTGTCGTGCCACAATCCGCCCTTGTACCAAGCCGAATCGTTAGGCGCACGTTTGATCATCGCGCCCCCGGTATCAACCGGCATCTCATCGGCGAATATCCCGCGCGGACCATCAACCGCCTTTATTATGTCCATCACCGGGAGGTGACCGAGCGCCTTTGACCAATCAACTGGCGGCAACTGCTGGGCGAGATCGAACGACTTTGATGCCCGAATCAAATCCTCTTGCGATGCATTGCGCGGGAACATCGGCCTCACCTGGTTCTGCTGACCGGAGATCCACGCAATGAATAGCATCTGGACCGCTCCTCCGCGATACCAGTTGCCTTGCTCCCAGTAGCCGCCAACGCGACCAACGCCGGCGCCGAATCCCTGTGGGATCATCGCCGCATACGCCGGATTGCCCTGCGCTGCCACCGCCATCTGCCACTCGGCCGTCGACGAGCATCCGATGGTGCCGACCTTACCGTTTGACCACTGCTGCTTGGAGATCCACGAGAGCTCATCAACTCCGTCGCTGAGCGGCGGGCCGAGGATGTCGTAGTTGCCCTCCGAGAAAAAGTGCCCACGCTCGTTCATCTCGACAAAGGCATATCCGCGCTTCACCGCTTCGAGCTCACTGGACATGTCTCGCGGCGCGCCGCTGCGGACGTCCCAAAAGTTAAAGTTGTATGGAGTGCGAACAAAGATCGTTGGGTACTTCTTCGAAGTGTCTTTTGGCCGATAGACATCGGTGGCTATGCGCACTCCGTCCCGCATCGGGATCATAAGCTTGCGCTCGACGATCGCGATTGATTGCAGTTCGCTCTCGATTGAATTCCGTCGAGCGATTAGTTCGGGGCTGGTCGCACCTCTGCCCTGAGCACGCGCGCTTTGATCGACGACATTGGGGACGGCAACAGTCAATGCCGCGAAGACAAGCATCAGAGTCCAAAGTAGCTTCTTTCGCATGGTGGCTCCTTATGGAGATGTCCGACAAACTTCAGTTTGTCGTCGAAAAACAAAATTTTTAAGCCAAGGAAAAACGACAGGCTTCAGTTTGGTCGATACCAGAACGGCGCGTTAAGACAAATCGACAAACTGAAGTTTGTCGGACTATTCCCCCACTTTCTATCTCAACCGCAACAAGCAGGCAAGTGAATCCGTCAACCACCTACTGCGGTTCAGCGACCCTGCTCGTCGTCGTCGCCAAGACGAAAGAACTCACGTATGCGATCCAGCAAAGCCGTTTGCGTTTTGTGCATTCGCTGTCGCTTGGCCTCTTCGCTCAATTCTTCTCGCACTGCCTCGAGTTCGACGCGACGACGAGCGAGCACGTGAGAGATGTCCTCGGCAATCTCAGGGCGGCGAGTGATGGTTTCCTGAAAAGCGGTCTTGTCCACCCGGTAGCAAAGCATGTCAGTTTGGGCGAAGACGGTAGCGCTTCGAGGGGAGCCGGTCATCATTCCCGCCTCCCCGAAGAAATCACCCTCGCCTAGCGACGCGACCTTTTCGCTCCTCCCATCGACCGAGACCTGAACGTCGGCTGTACCCTCGATGATTATGTACAGCCAATGAGCCTCCGCGCCTTGTCTGGTGAGCGCTTCGCCTCGCACGAACGGAGCCACCTTCAGCCGCGCGGCCAAATCGTGACGCTCCTCGTCGGTCAGGTGGCTAAACAGGTCAACGCGCTTGAGCGCTTCGACCCGCTGCGCGATCTTCTCGCTCTGCTTGCGCTCGCGCCGCTTTTCGGTTTCTTCGGTTACAAAGATGGAGCGGGCAGGGATCGATAGCCTGATGTCCGCGCGCCGCAGCGCGGAATATATGCGTGATCGAACAAGCGAGTCAGTCGGATCGGTTAGCGCCATATCGGTCAACCAGTAGCGAACTGCATAAGCCGAGTAGCTGTCTTTGAAGTCTATAACCAGACAATGCGGGGCGGGCCGTTGAGCCACATTTTTGATCGGCTCGGCACATAATGCCGTATCAACAATCCGGATAACGTCGGTCGGCGGGTACCGGAAATCCACGTTGAAATAGACCCACTGGCGATGTTGTCGCGGTTCGCCGGTCCGGTGGCCAAGCAGGGTGACCCGTCCTCTCATCAGGAAGCTGTTTGGAAACACGACAGTATCCCAGTCTCGGGTCTCGATAGAAGTTTGTCGCCATCGGATCTCCTTAACGCGGCCCTCCACCTGATCTATGCGAACCCAGTCGCCCACGTTGATCGTGTGCTCCATTTGCAAAGCCATCCCGCCCATGATGTTCCCGAGCGTATCAGCCAACGAGAACCCGATCACTGCGGTAATGACTGCCGACGTCGCAACGATGCCAGTCAAATCAAACCCGCTCCGTGAAAGCAACAGGAACGCGATCACCATGTAAGCGGAGGCCAGCAACAGATCCCGGAGAATCCTGGGCGGGCTGAGATGAACCGCATTGAGCGCAACATCGAACACAAACACGCTAAGCAGGTTGATGATCGCGATGCTTTCGGCAAGCAGGGTAACCCATCGCAGCGATCGGTAGACGAGGCTGTCCGGAGCTACCGCGGACGTGAGCAGAGTGGCGATCGCGAGAAGCCCGACGAATGAAAATCCGAACAAAAGGATCGATGTTTTGATACGCGGCCGCTCCGCCGGCACATAAATAAAGAGAATCAGCGCGAGGACGATAAAGCCAAGAGCGATCCAGTGATAGCGCCCGGCCAAGTCTGCCGCGACTTGTAGGTTTTCCCAGAAACTCATCATTTAACCGTGATCGTCAATTCGTAACGCAATTGTTCCAGCCATTCGCCGACAATCTTTAAGGGTTCAGTTCCCGCGCTTACAGAGTTTGTCTCTCAACCGTCGTGTGTTAAATGGAAGTTATTAACGGAGAAAGCGCGCCGATACTACGCCAATTCAAATGGTCGATCAAGTTGTGACCGCGGCGCCCGAGAACCTGAACGCGCGCCCTAATGTTTTCTTTCATACCCACCTTGTCAGAGGTGGGTATGAAAAGAAGAGGTAGGCGTGTCAGCTTCCCGATCACAACCGAGAACCAACGCTTGCCCATTAGAAGTCATACAGAGGTCTGCCCTACCTCAGCCTTGCTTCTGCTTTCTGCCGTCTGTTCCTCGGACCGTTGAACAACCCACAGACTAAAGTCTATGCTACAGGAATGCGAACGCACCTTCTGAGAGCAGTGGCAGGCATGCTGTCACTCTGCGTGCCGCTGCCCGCTCAGCTTCCTCCGGTGACTGTGCCACCCGGCAAGCCTGCACTGAAACGTGATCGCACTCAGCGCGTTCTTTATCCAAAGATTATCCAGCTCGAAGATGAACGAACCGTGACTACCGAGCTGGTGGAGCTGCTCCAACCCCTGCACGGCGGCGCTCGCCGTAGAGCGATACTCGCGATTGGCAGGATCGGGTATCCGAGCGGGCTTGCGGCACTGCTGGACATTCTCATAAGCGATCAGAATCCGGAGAATCGCGATCCGGAGATGCGGGCGGTGGCTGCTTTCTCGCTGGGTCAAATTCAGAATCAACACGCGGTTTCGGTTTTGATTGAGCGGCTGAATCCTGCAGTCGAAAAATCTGCACTCGTACGGGCGCGGGCGGTCGAGGCTCTGGGTAAGATCGGTTCCAATAAGCTGGCAGCTGCGGCGCTGGGCGCGTACGGGGTAAAGGGAATGGCCGAAGCCCTGGTGCGGGTGCTGCCGCCAACAACCGGGCCTGTATCCGATGACTCAAAGCTTATCGGATCGATGGCTATCACAGCGCTGTTAAGGATAAGACAGGCTTCGACAGTTGAAGCGATCGCGGCACAGCTCCGTTCACCCGACGCTGATCTAAGATGGCAAGCCGCAAACGCGCTGGCTCGGATCCGGGATGGCATTGCCGTGGCATCACCGGCGCTTTTGCTTCTGCTCGACGATAAGGACGTTCTGGTGCGAGCGAATGCCGCTCGAGCGCTGGGAGTAGCGAAATCGACTCAAGCGATCGATCCTCTGATAAAGCTGTTAGGAGACAAGGACGAGCGCGTTGTGGCCGGCGCGATAAACGCGCTCGGGACTATTGGCGACCCGCGCGCCATAGAACCGCTGATTGCGCTTGGGAATACCCTGCTCACCGAATATCGCGCCTTCGATCGCAGCAAGCACGGCGTTCCAACTCAACAGAACCTGCTGCTATTGATTGCGACCGCACTCGGCAGCATTAAACACGAACGTGCCATTCCTTTCCTGAAGGCGCTTCGTTTTGTCGATGGCAGGCTCGGCGCGCATCTTGAAGTAGAAATCGCAATGGCAAAGCTTGGCGAGGCTGCCTTCTTCGATGTTCCGGAGAACGCGAAGCTTCAGAGCGACGACTGGAGAGCTGTGGCGTTCTATGCCCAGGCCCTCGGACAGCTCGCCACCGAGCGCGCAAAGGCTCTATTGCTCGACCTGCTGTCGGGAAAGACTTATGGAAAGCCTGACGTTCGCGCGGTGCCTGCCATAATCAATGCCCTTTCAACCGTGAAGGTGGAAGGGCTGCGAGACATTTTGCTGGATCAACTCAAAGTACCCGATGTTTATATTCGGGAAACATCCGCATCGCTGCTTGGCGAACTCGGCGATACATCGGATCCGGTGATCGCCGCTCTTTATGAAGCATACAAAACGGCGCGGGCGGACAAAACAAACGAAGCCCGGATAGCGATCGTCGAGACAGCCGATAAACTCAAGCGACCGATGAACATTCAGGTGCTCAGCGAAACAACGCGCGACGAGGATTACGTGGTCAGGTTGAAGGCTGCCGAGCTTCTGCGAGCGTCAACCACCGAAGTGAGCGCCACGAGACTTCAGATTGGCAAAGTCGATACCGGTCACGATCGCGCTTACTGGCGGCGCATCGCCGAGCTGAGCGAATCGTTCAAGAACCCGACCGCGGTCATTCATACAAAAAAAGGCGACATTGTCTTCGAGCTGTTCGCCGACGAGTCTCCGATGACCGTCGATAATTTTACTCAACTTGCCCGAAAAGGATTTTACAACGGGCTTTTGTTTGTGCGGGTGGTGCCCAACTTCGTCATACAGGGGGGAGACCCGCGCGGCGATCAAAACGGCGGTCCGGGCTATCAGATTCGTGATGAGATCAATTTTCACAAATACGAAACAGGAACGGTCGGAATGGCGCTTTCGGGTAAAGATACGGGTGGCAGCCAGTTCTTTATCACCCACTCGCCTCAGCCGCATCTGGATGGCGGCTACACGATCTTTGGCCGCGTAACTGAAGGAATGGATGTCGTGAATCGCATCGCGCGCGGGGATCGAATCGAGAGAGTCGAGGTTATCGATCCGAAATAGGCGCGCTCGCTGCGTTAATTGCCGACGGTCCCCCAGGTAGCTACAATACGACTGGTGAAAACGATAACCGTAGGAATCAGCGGAGCCAGCGGAGCCATCTATGCGCAGCGGCTGTTGATCCAGCTCGAAAACAGCCCTGAAGTGCATCAGGTTAATCTGGTTGTCAGTGGACCCGGACGCCGAGTCATCGCCGACGAGCTCGACGTAAGCTCGACTGCGGACACCGAACAAATCGTGGCCGAAATGATTGGCCGCCCTTCCTCGAAAACAATCGTCTTTCATCCGGGAGATATTGGCGCGGCGATTGCCTCAGGCTCCTACCCTGTTGATGCGATGGTGATAATTCCCTGCTCGGCTTCAACGCTGGGAGTGTTGGCCTCGGGATCGTGCCGCAACCTGCTGCATCGCGCGGCTGATGTCTGTTTAAAGGAAGGTCGCAAGCTGGTGCTGGTGCCTCGCGAGACACCGCTTTCGACAATTCATCTCGAGAATCTGTTAAAGCTTCGCCAGGCGGGCGCAATGATTGTGCCGGCGATGCCTGCGTTTTATCACCGCCCTGCGAATCTCATTGAGATGGTCGATCATTTCATTTATCGAGTAATGGATCATTTGAGTATTGCGCATTCCCAGGAAACTGTCTGGCAGGGAGATATGAACAGATAGTCCGACAAACTTCAGTGTGTCGGACACTTTGATATGACAATCGCAGGGCGGCTCAAAATCACGCTCGAGATGATCAAGATCGAGCATACGCTGTTCGCGTTGCCGTTTGCTTTTCTTGGGGCGACGCTTGCGGCGCGGGAGCTCCCGCCCCAACCGGCGAGCTTTTGGATTTCCAAACTTCTCTGGATAACGGTCGCGATGGTAGGCGCGCGGTCAGCGGCGATGACGTTTAACCGAATCGCCGACCGCAAAATCGACGCCGCAAACCCGCGCACGGCAGCTCGAGCCTTGCCGGCAGGCCTTCTCGATCTGAGATTCGCTGCGATTTTTGCAATCGTCTCGTCTGCGCTTTTCCTTTTGGCAGCGTCACAACTCAACCGGCTTACGCTTATCCTCTCACCGATCGCGCTTGGTTCGGTTCTGCTCTACTCATACACCAAACGCTTCACATTCCTCTCGCACCTGATTCTAGGCTGGTGTCTGGCGATCGCGCCCTCGGGCGCATGGATCGCGATTCAGGGAAGGCTTACGCTCGTTCCAGTGTTGCTCTCAATCTCGGTTCTGCTTTGGACCGCGGGCTTCGACGTTCTGTACGCGTGTCAGGATTATGACTTCGATCGGCAGAGTGGGCTCCATTCAATCCCGCGACGGTTTGGGATCACCAAGGCTTTGTGGATCGCACGGGGCATCCACGCGCTGATGTTCGCGTCGCTGGTGGTGTTCTTCTTGAACGCGACTCTGGGGTGGCTGGGCATGGTCGGGGTGATAACAACCGGGGCGCTGCTCGTTTATCAGCACAGCATTGTAAAAGCCAATGACCTCACGCGATTGAACGCGGCGTTCTTCACCACCAATGCTTTTGTGAGCGTTATCCTGTTCGTGACGATGGCCGGAGATGTGTTCTTGCGATGAGGTTGGGTGAAAAGTGATGCGTGATGCGTGAAACGTGAAACCTGCTGCGTCATCCGTAAAGCGCAATACGAAATATCCGATGCCCTATGACTAATATCCTTATCACTGGCGGAGCCGGGTTTATAGGTAGCCATCTTGTCGATCACATGCTTGCCGAGGGCGCTCACGTAACGGCAGTCGATAACTTCAACAGCTTCTACGATCCCGCAATCAAGAAGGCGAACATTGCCGCTCACCTGGAGCGTGATGGTTTCGAGTTAATCGAGGCCGACATCGCCGATTCGCGAGCCATGAATGATCTATTCGCTCGATCCGGGTTCGATTGCGTGGTTCACCTGGCTGCGCAAGCCGGGGTAAGACCCTCGCTTGAAGATCCGCTCGCTTACGCACAGACAAATGTTCAAGGGACGTTCGCCCTGCTCGAAGCCGCGCGACGCTCCCGAGTGCCAAAGTTCATCTTTGGCTCCTCCAGCTCGGTTTACGGCGTCAACTCTAAAGTACCTTTTTCGGAGGATGATCCCGTCTCCAACCCGATTTCACCCTACGCCGCAACCAAGATCGCCGGCGAAGCTGCTTGTCACGTCTATAGCCATCTATACGATTTGCAAGTTGTCTGTCTGAGATTCTTTACGGTGTACGGCGCGCGACAGCGGCCCGACCTGGCCATTCACAAGTTCGCGCGATTGATCTCGGAAGGGCGCCCGATCCCGGTCTTTGGTGACGGCTCTACACAACGTGACTATAGCTACATAGACGACATCATCGCCGGAGTGGTCGCCGCAATTAAGTACGATCAAAGCCGTTTTGAAGTGATCAATCTTGGCGCGTCGCAAACGGTCGCGCTGCGCCGGTTAATCGAACTGCTGGAGCGGGCGCTGGACAAACCGGCCAGGATCGAGCATCACCCTCTGCAGCCCGGTGATGTCCCTGTAACGTTTGCCGACGTAAGCAAGGCCCGGCGGCTTCTCGGTTATGATCCTCGGACCAATATTGAAACGGGCATCGGCCGGTTTGTTGATTGGTTTAGCCGGTCCCATTAAGCCGAAAGCTTTTACACACAACTTACGCTTGCCCGGCTTCAACCGGCGCGTCTACTATCAGTTCTCAGCTTGCTTATTCTAAGAGGTGACCGTACCGTAGACTGTCCAGTCTGCGGGTCCTCCGTGTTAACCCTTTCAAAGTGCCGCAGACGGGACAGTCTACGGTACAAAACTCTGTGAGCCTGACTGGCGTGTTATGAAAGAGTACTCACTAAAACCCGTAGAAGAAGTCGAAAAGAAACTCGACCGCATCGAGATTTCTGTTTTCCTGCCCGTGTACAACGAACAGGACAATATAAAGCAGCTCGATCTGAAGCTCACCGAGGCCCTTGAAAAACTGGGCCGCAGCTATGAGGTTATTTACGTCGACGACGGCTCGACCGATCAGAGCCTGGCCAGACTGCGCGAGATTGCAATGCGAGACACTCGAGTGCGAGTTGTTTCGCTGCGGCGAAATTACGGCCAGACCGCTGCGATGAGCGCAGGCATCGATCACGCGCGTGGGCAAATACTGATCCCCATGGACGCTGATCTTCAAAACGATCCAGCCGACATTTCCCGCCTGCTGGAGAAACTGGACGAGGGCTACGATGTGGTCTCCGGGTGGCGGAAGGATCGTAAGGACCGGTGGCTAACGAGGCGGCTTCCCTCGCGGATGGCGAACACGCTGGTTGCGAGGCTTAGCGGCGTCGATCTTCACGATTTCGGCTGCAGCTTGAAGGCTTATCGACGCGACGCGCTCACCGGCGTGAAACTCTACGGCGAAATGCATCGGTTCATTCCCATCTACGCTGGATGGGCGGGCGCCCGAGTCGCGGAAATACCAATCGCGCATCACGCCCGTTCGGCTGGCAAATCCAAGTACGGGCTATCACGAACCATCAAAGTTCTGTTCGACCTGATCACTATCAAATTTCTTTCAAGCTACCTGACGAAACCGCTGTATGTTTTCGGCACCGCGGGATTTCTTTGTCTGCTGATTTCATTTCTTACATTTGCCCTGTCGCTCTACTACCGTTTTGTTGAAGGCGTTCACCTGAATCGGATGCCGCTGGCGACGCTGTCGATGATCATGTTCGCCATGGGAGTCCAGTTCATCTTCATGGGTCTGCTTGCGGAGATGATCGTTCGCACCTATCACGAATCTCAGGACAAGCCAACCTATCTGGTTCGCGAGCGGATCAACATTGAGGGTGAGAGCGACGGTCTGAAAAATGTATGACTACTGAGGCGACAGGGAGACGGGGCGATGGGGACAGGGGGCGAGGAGGAGACGTCGTCGCCCCCTCTCCCCCTCGCCCCGTCTCCCCCTCTCACCCTCTCTCCGTTCGCTCGTCAGTCATCGCCGGAATCCCAGTCGCTAATCTAACCGAGGATGAGGCAGTTGATGCCATCGAGGCTCTACTTTCAGACGGCGGGTCACACTACGGCGCGGTGGTAAACGCAGCCAAAATCGTAGCGGCTAATCGGGATGACAAACTCAAACAGGTGTTGCGCGACGCAGATCTGGTGACCGCCGATGGAATGTCGATCGTGTGGGCATCGCGACTGCTGGGACAGCGGTTGAAAGAACGAGTCACCGGCATCGATCTTTTTGAACGGCTGGTCGAGCGCGCCGCCGATCGCGGCCTTTCGGTCTACTTTCTTGGCGCCCGGGAAGCGTCGGTTCGCGGTACCGTCGAGCGCTTTACAAACCGATACCCGACACTTCGAGTCTCCGGGTATCGCGACGGATACTTTGACGCATCCCAATCGGACTCGGTGTGCGAGTGCATCAGGCTGAGCGGCGCGGTGTTGCTGTTTGTCGCAATGGGTTCGCCAGCGCAGGAGAATTGGATTGCTTCGAACCTCGCCCTCACCGGCGCCAGATTCGCTCTGGGAGTGGGCGGAAGCTTCGATCATCTGAGCGGGCGCGCTCGACGTGCTCCGCAATGGATGCAAAAGAGCGGGCTCGAGTGGCTTCATCGGCTGGCTCAGGAGCCAGGCCGTTTGTGGCGCAGATACCTGATTGGCAACACGGCTTTTGTTTGGCTGGTAATTCGCGAGCGCCTTCGCGGCCCGGGCACTGCTGAACCGAAGTGAGAGTGTGCGGTACCCGGGTTAGTGAACGAGTGTCATCGGTGGACGATATGATCAACTCAATTCGCGGAGGAGCTGTTTGTTCTCTTGCGCTTCTCATACTCCAGCCTATTGGCGCGACTTTTGGTCAATCAACAACCGCGGCGAAATCGCGAGTGATTGTAGGCGCCACGATCGTCGACGGCAGCGGGCGGAAAGCCTTCGCCGGAAACGTGCGGATCATTGGCGATCGAATCGCGAAGGTCGGTAAGTTTGTAACAACAGCCGACGAAGAGATCATTCAGGCCCCGGGCTTAATCGTCGCCCCGGGGTTCATCGACATCCACAACCATTCTGACGGAGCGCTCGCGTCCGAACCCACGGTAGCAAGCCAGGTGTCACAAGGAATCACGACGCTGGTAGTGGGCCCGGATGGAGGCTCGCCCTGGCCGATCGCCGACTACTTCGCCAAGCGCCGGGCACAACCGGCGGCAGTCAATGTTCTCGCGTTTGTAGGCCACGCAACACTTCGACTTCAGGTGATGGGAAGGGATAACAATCGCGCGGCCACCGACAAAGAGATCGCCGAGATGGGGAAGCTTGTTGATCAAGCGATGCGCGAGGGCGCGGCTGGCCTATCGACCGGTCTCGAATATGACGTCGGTCATCCCAGCACTACCGAGGAGATAATCGAGCTGGCCCGCGTCGCCGCCCGTCACGGCGGCATCTATATGAGCCACATTCGCGATGAAGCGGATGAGGTGATGACGGCGTTCAAGGAAGCGATCCGCATCGGCCGCGAAGCCCGAATCCCGGTTCAAATCTCTCACATCAAGCTTGGAACCGTTGGCGTGTGGGGTCAGGCGGACAAAGCGGTGGAGTTGATCAATGCGGCGCGTCACAGCGGCGTCGATGTAACCGCCGATTGCTATCCATATGACGCCTGGTCGTCGACGATTACGGTGCTCATACCAAGCCGTCGCCACGAGGACCCCGTTGCGGTGAAGAAGGGTCTCGAAGACGTTGGCGGCGCCGGGAATGTGTTGGTTACCAGTTGCAGAGCGCATCGCGAATATGAAGGCAAGACTCTCGAGGAAATCGCGCGCGAGCAGCGCATCTCGGCGGTTGATGCTTACATTCAGATAGTCAAAGACGGCGGCGCAGGTGTGGTATGCCGTTCAATGAAGGAATCGGATATAAAAGTGTTTTATAGCCAGCCGTGGGTGATGGTCGCCAGCGACGGCCAGGCGGGAGGGCGGCATCCTCGCGGCGCGGGAACTTTTACGCGAGTGCTTGGACGCTTTGTGCGCGAGCGGGTGTGGCTCACGCTCGAAGAGGCGGTTCGCAAGATGACCGCGGGCCCTGCGTCGCGACTGGGTCTAAAAGATCGCGGCGTTATTCGCGAAGGAATGAAGGCTGACCTGGTTATCTTCGATCCAAGAAGAGTGATCGACCGCTCTACTTTCAAAGAACCTCTCCTGTTATCCGAAGGAATCGACCGCGTGTTTGTGAATGGCGAGCCGGTATTTGAAGACGGAAAGCCGACAGGACGCCTGCCCGGCGTCGTGATAAGTAAAGGCCATTGAGTAGCATAGACTTTAGTCTGTGATTTTCTGGGTATCGCGGTTATCTTGGACCGACGGACTAAAGTCTATCCTACTTGGTCACAGACTAAAGTCTATGCTACTTCCGGACTTTGACTCGGAGGATCAATCAATGAGGCGGATGTTTATCGGCATGACAGTTCTTCTCCTCACCATACCGCTCCTTGTGCAAGGCTTCCAGGAGCAGAACCAACCCTCACAGCGACTCGACCCAAAGATTCAAAAGATCGTTTCGGAGATCTCAGTTGAGCGGATCGCTGAGATAGAGAAAAAGCTTGAAAGTTTTGAGACTCGCAACACTCTATCGGATCCCACTCAGCCGACTCGCGGAATCGGGGCGGCCCGGCAATGGATTCTCGAGCAGTTCAAAAGCTACAGCCCTCGCCTTGATGTAAGCTTTGATACCCACATGATCCCCAAGGGCGGCCGCGTATGGAAAGATATCGAGCTGCGAAATGTAGTTGCTGTCTTGCCCGGCAAGATGCAGCAGGCGGCGGGTCGTTGGATCATGATAACCGGTCATTACGACTCGCTGAATTTGAGAGTACCGCCGGAAATGCGAAACGATCCGGCAAAAGCGGCGGAGCTGCCCGCGCCGGGCGTCACCGATGACGGCAGCGGGACTGCCTGCGTGATGGAATGCGCTCGCGTCCTGAGCCAGTACGAGTTCGACGCGACGCTGGTCTTCGTCGCTCTCGCCGGCGAGGAGCAAGGTCTCATTGGTGCGCGGGCGATGGCCAAACGTCTAAAGGAAAAGTCTCAGATAATCCAGGCTGTTTTGAACAACGACATCATCGGCAGCGAAGTGAGCGGAAACGGAGTGATTGACAACCGGCGGCTGCTTGTCTTTTCTGAGGACCCGAACGATGGTTCATCAAGACAGATCGCGCGATACGTCAAACGCATCGGGGAACGCTACTATCCCGAAATGACGGTAGATTTGGTCTTTCGCTACGACCGGTTTGGGCGAGGCGGCGACCACACCGCGTTCAACCAGGAGGGCTTCGCGGGTGTGCGCATAACAACTCCAAACGAGCACTTTGCGAATCAGCACTCGCCAACCGACACGTTTGCCAACACATCCCCGAGCTACGCAGCGAAGGTTACGCGAATCAATGCGGCGGCGGCCGCAGCGCTGGCGCTTGCGCCGCGTTCTCCGATTGTGTCTCGCCCGGCGCCGGCGGCTGCTGCTACGACCGGAACACCCGGCTCATCAACCGCTGCTGCTGCGAATCCAACGGCGGGCGCGGCAGCTGATCAGGAGGAGGCTCCGACCCCGCGTCGAGGCCAGGGTGGTCCCGGGTTGAGTCGAGGCGGAGGATACGACGCGGTTCTGCGTTGGGATTATCCCGACCCCGAGCCCGATCTCGCGGGTTTCATAGTTGTAGTTCGTTCAACGACCGCGCCCGATTGGGAGCGCGAGATCTGGGCCGGCAATGTGAAGGAGTTCACGTTGAAGAACACGTCGATTGATCAGCTGGTGTTTGGGGTGAAGGCGGTTGACAAGGAAGGCCACGAGAGCCCGGTGTCCGCTTACGTTTTGACGCCCCGCGCACGCTGAGTTTCTAACCGAGGTACGCGCTCCGCCACACTCTGAGACTGTGCGAAAGCTCCAGTAACACCCCCAACTTCAGTTGGGGGTTTTTTAGTTTTTGCCTACGCGGACGAGTGGGGTTCCCCATTTCCGCTCCGGTCCCGCGCCGCCACTCGCGGGGCGAGTGGCGGCGCGGGACCGGAGCATCGACAAACGGCCAGAAGTATCGCCTGCCGTTCGTAGGTAAAAATTAAAGACCCCCAACTGAAGTTGGGGGTGTTACTGGAGTCTTCGCGCAGTCTCCCTGTGTCGGTGGAGTGCCGACTTGGAAGCCTAACCACGCGTCAATTCACCCGGGAAATCTCTGTGCCGCGCGAGCCCGCGCTTTTTCCGCCTCTTCAAGCCGGTTCTTTGGCGGTGCGTTTGTCTCAAGTGAATCAAGCAGGTCGCCGGACACTCTTGTTACCTCCTCGACCGCGCGCATAAAAGCAGCCTCGTTAGCCTTGGATGGCTTTGTGAAGCCGCTGACCTTCCGCACGAACTGTAGAGCCGCGGCCCGAACCTCTTCCTCGGTAACCGGCGGCTCGAAGTTAAACAGAGTTCTGATATTTCTACACATAATTGCCTTCTGCTAGTTCCTGATCACATCTACATAGTATCGATCAGTCGCAACCTCAAATTCTTCTTTCTTTATCCCGGTCTTCATCGTGTTCCACTCGGTCGTTGGTTTGATAAGCTGCCAATCGGTTTTGAGACCGACTCTCACCGGCATTGCAAATTCCTTAACCCCCGCTTTCCAGCGATAGGAGACCGTACCGTCGCTTTCCTGAAACCGAAGCTCCAGCGCAGGGAGCGCGGCCTGCCGCAGATATTGATCGAAAATCGGAGTGAGGTTCAGGCGAGTCTGCTCGTTAAAAAACCTCACCAGATCTGAGGTCATAATGTTGCGATACCGGAACCGCAACGAGTAATCGCGAACCAGCTTCCACCATCGAGCGTCATCATCAATCACCGAGCGAAGAGTATGCAGGAAAAGCGCTCCCTTGAAATACTGGTCCTGCGACGGCCCGCGGTTGATTCCGGGAGTGGTGACGATCGGCTGTTGGTTCTTAACCTTGGCTTTGTAGCCGTTGAGGTATTTGAACGCATCATCCCGGCCGAACATCGCTTCCACATAGACTCCTTCGGCATAAGTGGCCCAGCCTTCGTGGATCCACTCATCGGAAACATCGCTGGCGGTGATGCTGTTGCCAAACCATTCGTGCGCGCTTTCGTGGATGATAATAAAATCAAACTTGAGGCTGACCCCGACGCCGGTCCAATCGCGTTCGAGATACCCGTTGGCAAACCTGTTTCCGTAGGTGACAGCGCTTTGATGTTCCATCCCTGAGTACGGGACTTCGATCAACTTGTAGCCATCCTTCTTAAACGGATACTCACCAAAATATTTTTGAAAAGCCTCGATCATCGGCTTTGCCTGAGCAAATTGCCGCTTAGCTTTTTCGAGATTCTCAGGCAAACAGTAAAAGTCCATTGTCAGATCGCCAAGCTTGTCGCTGAAGTGTTCGTATTTGCCGATGTTGAGCGACACGCAATAGTTGTTGATCGGATAATTGATCGACCACTCATAGCGAGTGAACCCGTCACCGAGATCGGTCTTACCGACGAACCGTCCGTTGGAAACATCGGTGAGGCTGCTCGGTATGGCGACGCGAAGACGCATGTTCTCTACTTCGTCCTGCTGCTGGTCTTTGTTAGGCCACCAGACGCTAGCCCCGATCCCCTGGCAGGCGGTGGTGATCCAATCGCGACCGGCAGAGTCTTTCTTAAAGCTGATGCCGCCAAACCGTCCGGTCTCCCTTGGAAAACCGGAATAGTGGAAGTCTATCGAGTGAACCGAGTTTTTCTTAAGAGTCGCGGGAAAGTCGACAAAGACGGTGTTGATTTCGCGGGTGTATTTTAGCTCGGTCGATCCGAACACAATCTTATCGACATTGAGATTGGCAAACAGATCGAGTTGGATCCGGTTGTCATCGTTGAGCATTCGAAACCGAATCGTGTTTTTACCGCCGATAAGCTTTTTGTCGGGATCTACGCGAATATCGAGATCATAGGACAGCAAATCGTTGTTCGCTCGATACTGTCCATACTCGCCTCGCAGGATATCGGCCCGTGTCGGCACCGTGGGCGTTTGCTGCGGCGATGTCTTTGCCAAGACCGAAGTCACCAGCACCAGGGCCAGAATCATTTGGGAGAAAAAGGTCTGTCGCAATAGAGTCGCTCCTATCATCCGCTGTTGCTTTCAAAGCGAGATAACGCCAATGCAGAAGGGAAATCGCAACAGTCTGCGGGCTGGTGGTGGTAACCGCGTAGCGGTGTCCTATCGATAGCTTGCGTTGGCTAGGGCATCCCTGGCCGCGTAGCGGTTACCTTCCGTGCGGCAGAATCGATAATAGTCAAAGCAGGTAACCGCTACGCGGCCCAGGGGATCGCCAAACGACCGGAGTCTACCGATAGGACACCGCTACGCGGTTAAACAAACTTCAGCCTGTAACCTCACTCCGCTCCTCTGCTCCTCTGCTCCCCTGCTCCTCTGCTCCCCTGCTCCTCTGCTCCTCTGCTCCTCTATCTCGTGCTCGCCTCTCTCTCACCCCGCGACGAAGCGCTCGCGATAAACGCCGCAACATCCCTGTGACACTTCTCACGCGATTTCTTTTCGATGTACATCATGTGACCTGCTTCGTAGTACGTGAAGCTCACGTTCTTGCGGATCTGGGGCTCAAGCATCATGTGACGCACGGTGTGCTCGATCCCGTTAAACGGCGTCGCTACATCGTAGTACCCGCACATCACCAGCACTTTCAAATACGTCTGCTGATTCATCGCCGAGCGCAAAGCTTCTGCCGGGCCTCCGGGTTGTCCCTGGTCCCACGGCTGCACACGCCCGCTTAACGTGTAATACATATCGGTATTCCACTTTAGATCGCGACGCACATAGTCCTGGAACATCGCTACGTACGAACCGTCATAGGACGACAGGCTGGAGTCGTATTCGTAACGCTCGCCCGCCGCGTCTGTGTCTATTCCAAGAAAGCGCGAATCTATACGTCCGATCGTCTGGCGTTTGTCGCGCAGCAACTCTTTAAACCAGCGCTGCGGGTTGATGCGCAGGTTGGTCTGCTCGATGTACTTCGGAGACAGCGCCGTGAGCCGCGCCAAATTCTTAACGACCTTTTGGTATTCGGCTGCGGGGAGCTCGTCCCCCTGCTCGAGCGCGGCCGCATACTCGCCGTGTGCAAAGTGCCTCGCCACTTGCGCGAGATCGGCGACGCTCATCTTCTGTAAGTCTGGCGGCAGCAGTTTGTGATACCACGCCGAGACCACCAGCGTCGGCAGAAAGAAGATCGTTCGATCATCCGCGCCCCAATTCCCGAACCCCACCGACGACAGCAGCACAATACCGTTCAAATAGATTTGATGGCGCTGCTTTAACACCAGAGACAGTTGCGCGGATCGAGTTGTTCCGTAGCTCTCGCCGATCAGAAACTTTGGCGAGGCCCAGCGCTCGTTGCGTGTTAGATACTGATAAATGAAATCGGAAAAGAAAGTCGCGTCCTGAACAACACCGTAGAACTGCGCGGTGTTCTCGCCGGCCACCGGGCGGCTGTATCCGGTTGAAATCGCATCCACAAAAACGAGATCAGTCGCATCCAGGAACGAGTCCCCGTTTTCGATCACCGAGTAGGGTGCCGGCATTCCAAATCCGTCGTCGGTAAGCACGATACGTTTTGGACCAAGCCCCATGTGCGTGTACGACGACGCCGAACCAGGACCGCCGTTGTAGACAAAAGACACCGGACGTTTTGCATCCGCGTCATCCTTTGTATAGGCGACGAAAAAGAATGTAGCCTTCGGCGCGCCGTCATCGGCCTTGATTACATAGGTGGCGGCGGTAGCGGTGTAGTTGATCTGCTGACCACCAATCTTCGCGCTATGGCGTGTAACCGAGCTCTTCTCCTCCGGGGTAGGCGTAGGCCGTTGCTGTCCCGT
>Ga0075418_10001175_pt1 | contig 29509 bp, 10 predicted proteins | sample SoiMetdeltSBSDD2_FD_81776 | JGI IMG/M metagenome (GOLD analysis project Ga0075418, IMG submission 81776) | Bulk soil microbial communities from a Populus tree surrounding site in Tennessee, USA - Soil MetaG P. deltoides SBSDD2 | ecosystem: Environmental > Terrestrial > Soil > Tree plantation... | reverse complement strand
TCGCCGACATCCTCGCGGGTGCCAACGCATGACTCGGGGCCATCGTGGGTCGCTAATCCTTCGATGTAGAGCTCTCACATCTCCGTCTCCATGCCGGTTTATCCCGGCGCTCTAAACATTCAGGTCTCGATTTGATCAGTCGACGTGTCGGTACGTGACAACGGCTGTCGGGTGTGGATGATGTATCTGTGTCGTCTGGGCTGGAGCGGTTGTCGCGTAAGGAGTTGCTGGCATTAGTCGTCGCCCAGGCCAAGATGATCGAGAAGCTTGAGGCGCGAGTTGGCGAGCTGCAATTGTTGGTAGTGGCGCAGGAACAGCGGATCGCCCAGTTGGAGCGGCGGCTGGGACGCAACTCGGGGAATTCGTCGATGCCGCCCTCTACCGATGACCTACCAGGTAAGAGGCCTACGGCTGAGAAGCCGACCGGTGAGCACGCAGCGGTGAAACGTGGGCGGGGTAAGCAGCCGGGAGCGCCGGGCGCGTATCTGGCCTGGCGCGACGATCCGGACAAGACGATGCGTTACTTCCCGCAAGGCGCCTGCGAATGCGGGGCGGACCTGGCCGAGGGCGCCGATCTGGGGGTGGCGCGTTCGCATCAACAGCACGAGGTGCCGGCGGTGTCGGCGACGTGCACCCAGCATGATCTGTACGCGGTGCGCTGCCGGTGTGGGCGGGAACACGTGGCCGCGCGGCCGCCGGAGGTGGCCGACACTGCGGTGGGCTACGGGCCGAATTTGCAGGCCTGGTGCGTCTATCTGATGGTGGTGCACGCGATCCCGGTGCACCGGTGCGCCCAGCTGGTGGAATCGTTGACCGGGGCCGCGCCCAGTGTGGGCTGGGTGCACGGTCTGTTGAGGCGCACCGCCGAGGCGTTGGTTGACGTGGACAAGCTCATCCGCACGCTGATCACCTTGGCCTATGCGGTCTGCTGTGATGAGACCCCGATCAGGGTCGGAACGCGTAAGGCCAAACGGTACCTGCTGGTCGCCTGCACCCAGTACTACACCTGGTACCACCTGGGCGACCGGACCCTGGCCACGTTCCAAGACTTCGGCCTGGGCGAGCTGTCCGGCGTGATCGTGCACGATCGCTACCAAAACTACGACTCGGCCCTCTTCGCCGGGCTGGTCCACCAACTGTGCACCGCCCACATCCTTAGGGACCTCGCTGATGCGGCGCAGTGCTACCCACACGCGCACTGGCCGACCCAGATCACCGACGCGCTACGTGACCTGATCCACGCCACCAACACCGCCCGGACCGCCGGCCACAACGCGATCGACACTGAGCTGCTCCACACCCGGCTTGCCCGGCTACGCGCCGGTGTCGTCATAGGACTGTCGCAAGTGGGCCGTAACCCAGAGCCCAAAGGCAAACAGCCCCCCGCACGATGCCTGCTGGAAATGCTGTACACCCGCCTGGACGACGTCGTTCGTTTCGCCCACGACCTCAACGTTCCCCCCACCTCCAACCAGGCCGAACGCGACCTACGCCCAGCCAAAACCCAGCAGAAGATCTCCGGGCGGCTCACCAGCGAAACCGTCACCCGAGCCCGCTACCGCATCCGCGGCTACGTCTCCACCGCCGCCAAGCATGGCATCGACCAACTCGCCGCTTTACGCAACGCGATCCTCGGCGCCCCCTGGAAACCTGCTCCGCCAGCACCCGCTTGACACCGATCAAGCGAATCAGCGCCAGCCAATCCATCAACCCCGCGTCAAACCGACACGGGGACCTGAATGTTTACCACGTCGGCCGTGTCCAGGTTGTCGTCGTGAAGCCGTGCGATCTCAGCTGTGATGCCGGCATCCCGGCTGTTGAGGGTGGGTAGTCCGGCGAGGACCCGGCCGAGGATGACGTCCTCGCGCAGGTAAAGGTTTCTGGCCTGGCGCATGGCGGTCGGGTGGGCGCTGGTGTGGCCGTGGCGGCAGCGGTAGGCGACATTGCCGTGACTGAGCTGCGACTGCATGCTCCGCCCACAGATCCCGCACCGCAACAACCCGACCAGCAGGTAGGTCCGGCTATTCCCATCCGTCGGCTGATTCTGCGCGCTGACGTTCTGCGCCGCGATGAAATCGGCCTCGCTGACCAACGCCTCGTGGGCCAGCCTGTCGGAGATCGCCCAACCTTGCGGCGGTGCCAGCTTCCGCACTCCGGCCATACCGGGCACGATGTCGTCGGTGGGCCGCCGTTTGGTTTGCTGCCTATTCCACACCTGACGGCCGGTGTAGCGCGGGTTGGCCAGGATTGCCGCCACGGTCCGCAGGTGCCACGCCTCACCTGCCCGGTGAGGGTTGCGCTTGCGGTCGACCGCCGATGGGCGCGGCACGCCCGTCTCGTTGAGCATCCGGGCGATCCCGGCGAGGCTGTGCCCCTCCAACCGCCTGGCGAAAATCCACCTCGCCCAAGGCGCCGTCGCCGGGTCCGGTTCCAGGCGGTGTAGGCGCCTGCCCCACCCCGCGTGCGCGCGGTTGAAATGCGGTCCGGCATCGGCAAGGCGGTACCCGTACGGTGGCCGGCCACCCAGATGGCGGCCTTGCTCGCGGGCTTGTGCCTGCATCGCTGCTGTGGTGCGAAACCTGGCCCGCTGCACCTCCAGCTTCGCCTGCGCGCCCAGCATCAGCAGCAGCATCGTTATCGGAAGTACTGGCTCCGGCAAAACGGTCTTGGTCCGGCACCTCGTCGAGCAATGTGCGCTACGCGGCGTGTCGTCGATTGTCCTAGATCCGAACGAGGATCTCGCAAGTCTCGGCGACACACGACCCGCGCCGCCGGAAGGATGGAGCGCAGACCAACACAATCTGACCAAAAGGTATTTCGCAACTACAGAGGTGTTGGTTTGGACACCTGGCTTGCGCAACGGACGACCGATCTCCTTTCATCCGCTACCAGACTTCAACCCGGTACGCGACGACCCAGACGGCTATGAGCGGCTGCTCGACGCAACGGTCAGCGATCTAGCAGCTCAAGCGCGAGTCACCGGAAGAACGCCACGCGCAGTGCAGCAGAGGTCCATTTTGAAGCGTGCCCTCAATTACTATGTATCCAATGGCGGTGCTGGCTTCTCCGGTTTCCTGGACGTGCTGAACGACCTGCCCGACGGCATCGGTAATGCGCGGACCGGTGCCCGCCTTGCCGGCGAGATGGCTGCCACGCTGGAGGCGGTCAGCGACATCGACCCCCTGTTCGGCGAAAAGGGATCTCCAGTCGATCCCAAGGAGCTATTGACGCCCCGTCCAGGTAAGATCGCCCGGGTCTCGGTCATTAGCTTGATCGGTCTACGCAGCGAAGCGCGCCAGAGCTTTGTTGGTCGGTTGCTAACCGCACTGTTCGCCTACTTCAGGGCAAACCCCGTGCGGGGCACGGCTCTTGGTGGACTCCTTGTCATGGATGAAGCGCAGAACTTCGTACCATCGGGGGCAGCCACGCAGAGCAGTGAGATCACTCGGGAGCTGATTGCCCAGATACGCAAATACGGCCTCGGCGTGGTGTTGGCGACGCAAATGCCGAAAGGTCTGCACAACAGTGTGCCGGGAAACACTGCCAATCAGTTTATAGGCCGTCTCAGCGTTCCGGCTCAGGTGGCGGCGGCAGCGCAGATGGCGCAGGCGCGCGGAAGTACGCTTGACCGCCTCGGCAAACTCGAGCCGGGAGTCTTCTACGCGGCGACCGAAGGAAGCAGTTTCAGCCGAGTCCAAGCTCCGCTGTGCCTCAGCCACCACCGCGAAGCGTTGCGCGAAGAAGAGGTGTTGGAGCGAGCACAACGGGCGGGTCATACAGGCTGAGGCGCTCGACATAGGGTTGGCTCACAGCAACCGTATCCCGCACGTCGGTCAAAGTTACACACTCGAACCCGCTACTTTGTCCTCCCAGGTTCAGCGGTGCCGTGCTTCACCACGGTCATAAAGGTACATGCCTGGCCCTTTGTCCAGTAATAGCCACGCCTGCGGCGGACCGCCCGGTCGAAGTCCCTGCTGGCCGAGCTGACAATCGGTCAGCAGATGGCCAGGAGCGGTACCCGTGCGGTACTGCGGCATACCGGCTGGCGCTGAAGGCATCGCGACCACCACCTCCTCCACCGCGACGTCCTCGGCGCGGCAGCAACCGGCTCGGCCTGTACCTCGCCGCGCCAGCCCGCGATCGCCAACCCCAACAATGCAACAGCATGAAGCGCCAGCCAAATCAGCGTGAGAAGGACAGACGCGATGACGCCATGACCATGCATCCGGTCGTAGGCAAATGACATCACACTAAAAAGGACTGGGAACCCCAGCAACGTGATTGCCACGACGCACCACCACGGCATGATGAACCGATCGCCGAGCGTTTCACGTCGACGGGCCTCCACCATGGTCACGACCACAGCTACCGGAACGACCGACACCGTCAATGTGACGCCGATTCGCTCCAGCACAGGATCAACCGCCACCGACGACACCTGCCACCCACGGAAGGCGGTGACCGGCGTGGTCAACAACCACATGTACCGTAACGTCCAGCTACTCAGAGACATAGCCGCGACTATATGTCTCGGACGTTCGCATCGGTGTTCCCATGGCGCACGCTCGGCTGCTGGCAGCCTCGCCGCCTGCTGCGACAAGTGGACATGCGCTCACTCGGTCCTCTGGCAGGTAGACTCCCACGGTCCCTTGAGAATGCGAAAGACGGCGCGACTCGAACACGGAGTCGCGCCGCCGCCGCCGTCCGGAGCGCCTTTCTCCACCGATTCGACGATCGCTACGCCAACGGGATCACCGTCGTCAACATCGGACCCGGTTGGGTTTTGGTTTGTGTAGATTTCGGACACGCAAACTCCCGCGAGGCATCAGCGTTCGGCGATGTCTCGCTTCTGCTTCCGCCATGGAGTGCGTTGCCGTGGGATTCGTTCCTCCCTTTCTGAAGCGTTGGCGAGCGAGCTGATGATGATCGGCTTCTTGTGATCAGGTTGGAGCGAGAGACCTGCGGCGTGGCACTCGATCGTGATGTTGTGAGTGCGCACGAACTTGACCGCGTCGGCCGCGTTTCGGTTGTCCTGGAGCCGTGCGATCTCGGCTGAGATGCCGGTATCCCGGCTGGTGATGGTGTGAAGTTCGGCGAGGACCCGGCCGAGGATGAGGTCTTCGCGCAGATACAGGTTTCTGGCCTGGCGCAATGCGGCGGGGTGAGCGCTTGTGTCGCCGTGGCGGCAGCGACAGGCCGCGTTGCCGTGACTGAGCTGAGATTGCATGCTCCGCCCGAAGATCCCGCACCGCAGCATCCCGACCAACAGATTCGTCCGGCTGCTCCCGTCCACCGGCTGATTTTGGGCACTGACGTTCTGCGCGGCGATGAAGTCGGCCTCGCTCACCAAAGCCTCGTGGGCCGGCTTGTCGGAGATCGCCCATCCCTGAGACGGCGCCAGCTTCCGCACCCCGGCCATACCGGGCAAAGCGTCCTCGGTAGGCCGCCGTTTGGTTTGCTGCCGGTTCCAGACCTGGCGGCCGGTGTAGCGGGGCTTGGCCAGGATCGTCGCGACGGAACGCAGGTGCCATGCGTAGCCCGGTCGGTGCCGGTTGCGCTCACGGTCGAATCCCGACGGGCTCGGCATGCCCATCTCGTTGAGCATCCGGGCGATGCCGGCGATGCTGTGCCCCTCCAACCGGCGGGCGAAGATCCATCTCGCCCACGGTGCGGTCTGCGGGTTTGGCTCCAGGCGGTGCAGCCGCCGACCCCACGCCGCGTGCGCGCCGTTGAAGTGCGGCCCGACGTCGGCGAGGCGGTAACCATACGGTGCCATTTAATGAGATCCAGTCGCACGGGACGGTGTCCGCGCCGGTTGACGCCCTTTTCCGGGCGACGTCCGGAGCCCGCCGTCAGAGCGCAGGGAGGATGACTGGATCCCCATGATCAGGTCCATGGTTTGTGATGGACCTGATCATGGGGATCCAGTCATCCTTATCGGATACCCGTGAGTCACGGGATCTGTCGCTGTCGGCGGTAGATATCGTACGCATCGAAATCGATCAGGTCGGCGTGCTGACCAATCCGGTGGTGTCGGTAGGGGTCGCGACTGATCCCGCTCAATGAGATCACCTTCAATGAAGTGGCCGGGAAGTGGCCGCCTAGCTGCCTCGAATACGGCCTGGGTGTGTGTCAGCATGCCAGCCATGAAGCATATGGCGTGGTTCGCGGTACTGACCATGGTGCTCGGCCTTCTGGTCGGGTTACCGCCAGGCTTGAGCCTGGGTGACACGGCGGCGGCGGCCGAGGCAGCGCCGAACGCGGGAGACGGCGGCGCCGGCTCGGCGGGAGCTTTCACCACATCGGTACCGCTGTCCGTGCCGGATTTCCACGGGCTGGAACCCGGGCTGGGGTTGGCCTATGAATCGGGTTCCGGCAACGGGTTCACCGGCATTGGGTGGACGCTGACCGGACCGTCCTTTGTGGAGCGTAGCGGACGCGGCGGCGGTGTACCGCTTTTCGACGCCGATGACGTGTTTCTGCTCGACGGCCAGGAGCTGATGGCCTGTACCACTTTCGGCGGGACGCACTGCGGGCGCCATCAGACATTTGAGCGGATCCGGCGGGACGCCACGCAGGACCGGTGGGAGGTGTGGGACACCGACGGGACGAAATCCTTGTACACGCCAGTCTATCCGACGTCGCGGGGCACGTTCCGCTGGGCGCTTGCCGCGGAGACCGATACACACGGCAACACCGTCACCTACTCCTACTGGCGGCAGGCGCCCGACGACGCCTACCTGGACTCGATCTCCTACAACGGCACCGTGATCAAGCTGTGGCGGGAGCCGCGGCCCGACGCGGTGAGTTTCACCAACGGCGACGCCATCGCGTATGCCTACCAGCGGCTACGCAGCATCGACATCAGCACCGGCGGCCAGCGGGTGCGTGCCTACAAGCTCGCCTACCAGCAGGCGCCCAGCACCGGCCGGTCCCGGCTGGCCAGCGTGCAACAGTTCGGCCGCGACGCAGTGGTCGACGCGGCCGGCGCGGTGACCGGCGGCACGTCCCTGCCCCCGGTCGAGCTGTCCTATCAGGACGGTCTGGGCGAGCTGGGTGCCACGTCGTTCAACGGTCAGGTCGGCGGCTTTGAACCGACCGTCATCAAGGACCTGTTCGGCGACCTGGACGGGGACAACCGCTCCGACCTGATTCGTCTCTGGCATAACGGGTCGGAAGAGTATGCCCAGGTGACCAAATCGGACGGTACCGGGTACCCGGGCGTGTCGTTCAACGGCACGGTCGGCGGCTGGGACACTGCCTTTCGCGATCTCGTCGGCGACGTGACTGGCGACGGCCGCGACGATCTCGTGCGCGTCTGGACACCGGGGGACGGCTACGCCTATGCGTACGTGCTCCCGTCCGACGGGTACGGCTTCCCGGCGGCCTTGTCCAACGGCCCGGTCGGCGGTTGGAACCCGGCTTTCAAGGACTACCTGACCGACATCAACGGCGACCATCGCGCCGACCTGATCGTGCTCTACCAGAACGGGTCGGAGACCTGGGCGCAGGTGACCCCCTCCGATGGGTTCGGCTTCCCGGTGGCTACGTTCAACGGTCCGGTCGGCGGCTGGTCGACGTCCATCTCGGACTATTTCGTGGACATCAACGGCGACGGCTGGTCCGACCTAGTACGGATCTGGAACAACGGGGACGCGTGGGCCCAGGTGAATCTCTCCAACGGGTTCGGCTTCCCGAACCAGCACTTCAACGGCCCGGTCGGCGGCTGGAACACCACCTTCCTCAACCGCTTCGCCGACCTGAACGGTGACGGCAGGACCGACCTGATCCGGATCTACAACGACGGCAGCGGTGGCGCGTGGGCACAGGTGACGCTGTCCAATGGGGTGGGTTTCCCGCAAGCACAGTGGAACGCCCCCGTGGGTTACTGGGACACCGCGCAAGTCGAGGACGAGTTCGGCGATGTCAACGGCGATGGCCGGGCCGACCTCGTGCGCCTCTTCCGCTACGGGGAGGAGAAGATCGCCATGGTCCTGCCGTCCGACGGGTGGGGAGGCTTCCAGGCGGCCTCCTACATGAAGTCGATCGGTGGCTGGAACGCCAACTGGAAGTCGCATCTGGTCGACGTCTCCGGCGACGGCAAGTCCGATGTGGTCACCCTCTGGCAGCACCCGGACACGTTGGCCTACGCCAAGGTGGATCCGGCGATCGGTCCCACGCCCGATCTGATCGGCACCGTCCGCAACGGGATCGGCGGCACGACGAGCGTTCAATACTCACCGTCGTCCCGGTGGTGGTCGGCCGGGCACAACCTGCCCAGCGTCTTCCCGACCGTATCGGCGGTCACCCAGGCCGACGGACGCGGCACGTCGTTCACCGCCGCGCACACCTATGCGAACGGGTTGTGGGCCTACCAACCGGACGAGCGGCGGTTCCTCGGGTTCGGCACGGCCACCGTGAGGCTCGACGGGGAGGGCACCTACCGGGAGACGGTCTATCGCCAGACCCTGGCCGGTGCCGGGGAGGTGGAGCGCAGCTCGCTCAAGGCGGCCGGTGGCCAGATCTACGAGCAGGAGCAGTACCTGTACGCCGAACGGACCTCGCCGCCATACTTGGCGCAGGTCTCCTCCGAGTCGCACTTCGAATGCAACCTCGCCGCCGCCTGCCGCCAGTCCAAAGTGGACTATTCCTACGACGCCTACGGCAACGAGACGGTGGAGAAAGACTTAGGTGACGCCGCGGTCGCCGGCGATGACGAGACGGTCACCACGACCACGTACACGCAAAACATCACAGCGTACATTGTCGACCTCCCCGCCACAGTGACCATCGCGACCCCGGGCGGCGCCCAGCTGTCCCGCTCGGTCTCCTACTACGACGGCGCCACAAGTGCCACCACCCCGCCCGTGAAGGGCGATCTGACCCGTGAGGAGGAGTGGAACAGCGACACGGGCGGGTATGTCGCGACGAGCACGGGCTACGACGCTTGGGGCAACGCCGCTTCAGTCACCGACCCACGCGGGTTCACCTCCACCACCACCTTCGACGGCACCTACCACCGGTTCCCCATCCGGGCCTGCAACGCGCTGAACCAATGCGCTACCACGGAATGGGACACGGTCCTCGCCGCGCCGACCGCTGTCACCGACGCCAACGGCGCGCGCACCGGCAACGGATACGACCCGTTGGGCCGGCAGGCAAGCAAGCGCGAGCCGGGCGGCGCCGTCTCCACGTGGCAGTACCTCAACACCGGCAACCCGGCCAGCCAGCGGGTGCGCGAGACGCAGCCGGACGGCAGCGCCGACGGGCTCTGGGCGGAGACCTACAGCGACGGGCTCGGCCGGGCCTGGCAGACCGTCCGGGAGGGTCCCGCGGCCGGCGTGACCTATGTGCAGGACCGGGTTTACCGGTCCACGACCGACCTGGTGTGGAAGGAGTCGGCCTGGCGGGTCGGCGGGCAGGCGGCGCGGTACACAGTCATGGCCTACGACGGCGCCGACCGCGTCACCCGGGTCACGCATCCCGACGGCAGCGCCGCCACGGTCAGGTACACCATGGGAAGCGGCAACCGTCCACTCGTCACCTCGCTCGACGAACTGGGCAAGGAGACCACGACACTGTCCGATGTGGACGATAACCTGGTCGAGGTCCGCGAGCGCAACGGTACCAACGTCTACGTGACAGGCTACGACTACGACTCGCTGGGGCAGTTGATCCGGTGGACGGACGCGGTCGGCAACAGCAGCACCGTGACCTACAACTCGCTCGGCTGGAAGAAGTCCATGGTGGACATGGACGGCGGACGGCTGACCTACGAATACGACGCCGCCGGCCTGCTCGTGCGGCAAGTGGACGCGAAGAACCAGGCGACCACGATGACGTACGACGTGCTCGGCCGGATGAGCAGCCGCACCGCACCGGGCAACCAGGTGTCGCGCTGGTCCTACGACGAGGCGGGGCACGGCGCCGCCGTCGGGCAACTGACCGGCCTCACCTACCCGGGGGGCTCCGAAGCGCACAACTGGGATGTCAACGGGCGCGAGACCTCGACCACGCAGTGCATCGACGCGATCTGCAAGACGATGTCGAGCACCTTCGACGGCCTTGGCCGGTTGAAGGTCCTGACCTACCCGGACGGCGAGACCATCGCCCACACCTACAACCCGGCGGGCGAGCTGGCCGCGGTAAGCGGGTATGTGACCGCGATGGCGTGGAGCCCATCCGGTCAGCTCACCAGTTTGACCTACACCAACGGCACGGTGACGAACTACGCCTACAACCCCGACCGGGAATGGCTCACCACGGCCACCGTCACCGCCGGGGGCGCGACCCGTTACCAGGCTTCGTACGGCTACAACGCGGCCGGCCTGGTGACCTCGATGACGCAGGGCACCCCAAACCCGGTGACCACCACCTACACCTACGACGACCTACGACGTCTCACCGCGGTCGGCGGCGCGCAGACCCAGACCTTCGCCTACGACCCGATCGGCAACATGACCGCCAACTCGGCCGTGGGTTCCTACACCTACGCGGATCCGGCACACCGGCACGCGGTCACCGCGGCCGGGTCAGCGTCCTATGTGTACGACGCCAACGGCAACCTGACCAGCGGCGGCGGGCGCAACCTCACGTGGGACGGCAGCAACCGGCTCACCTCGGTCACCAAGGCCGGCGTCACCACGACATTCACCTACGACGCCGGGGAGCGGCGACTCAAAAAGACCGTAGGCGCCAACGTAACCCGCTACTTCGGCACTCAGGTCGAGGAGACCAACGGCGTACTGGCCAAGTACTACTACGCCGGTCCGTTGCTCGTCGCCAAGGTGGCCGGCGGGACCCGGACGTGGTACCACATGGACAGGCTCGGCTCGATCCGGTTGCTGACCGACGACTCCGGGGCCGAGGTGAAAGACTACGGGTACACGGCCTTCGGGGCGCAGTCGGCCACCGGAACGGCGGCCAACGAGCGCGGGTTCACCGGCCACACGCAGGACGACAGCACCGGCCTGACCTACATGGGCGCGCGGTACCAGGATCCGGTGCTCGGCCGGTTCATCTCACCGGACACGATCGTGCCAGACCTTGACGACCCGCAGGAGTTCAACCGGTACAGCTATGCCCGCAACAATCCGGTGAACAACATCGATCCGACCGGTCACAAGTCCTGCCACAGCGCCAAGTGCCACAAGAAGGCCGGCCACCTGAAGGCCAAGGCGAAGGCGAAGCCGAAGGCCAAGGCAAAGGCGAAGGCCAAGGCGGTACACAAATACCACAAGAAGAAGAGCTACGCGAAGAAGGCCAAGGCCGTCGGTAAGCGTTACAGCAAAGCGCCGGCCAAGCGGACCGGATGCGGCAGCGGTTTGTCCTGCGCCCGCCGCGGTGGTGGCGGTAAGGGTGGCAAGGAGTTCCATGCCGTGCACAAAACCAGCCGGGCCGGAATGCGCGCCCCCGACTACATCGTGATCGACATCGATGCCATCTTCAGAGCGATGCTGCGTTCGCCCCTCAATCCGATGCCGGAGCCGGAGCCAGCGCCCGAGGGTCCAACGCTCAACCCCGAGGAGAACGGAGACGAGTGGCTCCCGCAACCGCGGCCGTGCCCCGGCGGCGACGTACTCACGATCTGCCCAGAGCTGCCCGACCTCGCCCGAACGCAGAGGGGGCGCAAGCAGCAGGTGCCGTCGATCGGCGTGGGCGTCAGCATCGGCGTCGTCGTGACCCGCAGCGGGAACACATATGTCTACTCGGGGATGGCGGCCGGTTCGGAGGGCGTCTCCAGGGCGATCCGCGCCGGCTGGCTGGTCCAGGGTGAGACGCCGACCGACGCCGAGATCGATGAGTTCGTATCGGGCCTCGGGTACGCGTCGTCCGTCACGTTGGGCAGCGGACTGTCGCTCGGCCTGACCTCCAGCCCGAGCACGGGACAGTTCGCCGTCGAGGTCGGCGGGGGTGGGCCAGCCGGCGCGGCGTTCTCAGCCACCTACGCCAATCGTTACGAATGAGTCAGGCCCAATAGTCTGGGGACTCCCGGGCCGACGTCACCTCCGCTATGACGTCGCCCGGGGTCGCCGGATGCCGGTGTTGGGCAAGGGTTCTGACCGGTTATGACGTGACGACAGCTCCGCCGATGCCGGTGCGCCCGGCCGGGGTACCAACGAGTTCGACCATCACGCCGGCGCGGCCTCCGGCCGGTCGCTCCAGGCGATCTCGCGGGAGTAGCCGATGTCGAAGAACTCGGCCGTGATCCGCCCGCGTCCGGCCACCAGCTCTATGGCCAGGTCGAACTGCCACCGCCGCGACGACACCGGATCCTGGTAGTCCTCCGTGGACACCCGCCCGTAGAACGCGAACCTCAACCCGGCCTCGGCCACCCGGCCGTGATGACGGACCCGCTGCGTCCTGGTCGCCACCCACATGCCGAGCAGATCGACGCCTGGCGAGTCGAGCACCGTACTCATCCCAGCCACCTCCAAGTCCGCGCTTGCCTCTAATGGATAGAGACGGAAGCGCCGACCGCTGATACCACGGCCTCCACTCGATTACATGCGCCTCGTGCGCACTCAGGTATCCATTAACATCGTTGCGCTGATGCGACCAGCTTGTTTGCGTCGGCCCGACTACCCCCAGTGTCCCAGCACGACAGACAGAACACAGCACAACTAATATTATGATGGATACCAATCGATGGGCATGGACTCCCGCTGGCGACCAAACGGCAGGCTGGGGGCCATGAACGACGCGCAGCAGGAGGTGCGCGGTGGACAGGCTGGCTCTGCTGGAGCGGGCGGCGGAAATTGCCGCCATCACAGAATTCCTCAGTACACCGCACCATCAGCCTCTGATGGTGATCGAGGGACCCGCTGGCATTGGCAAGACCAGGCTCATCAGACAGGCACGGCGGGCGACAGGCGCCGAAGGCCTCGTACTGTCGGCCAGGGGTAGCGACCTCGAACGAGATTTCGCATTCGGCGTCGTGCGGCAGTTGTTCGAGCCTTACCTGGCCGCGTTGGGACCGTCTGAACGTAACGAGGTTCTGGCCGGCACGGCCCACGGGGCGAAGGCACTATTCGGTACCGAGTTCTGGCAACCGGCCCAAGGCCCTGGTGGGCTTGTCCAGGACGCGTCGTTCGCGATTCTCCACGGCCTTTACTGGCTCGCCCTGAACCTCGCCGCGGTCCAACCCGTCCTGGTGACCATTGACGATCTGCACTGGGCCGATGCCCCATCGCTTCGATGGTTAGCCTATGTGATTCCCCGGCTGGAGGGTGTCGACCTGAAGATAGTCGTGACGCACAGATCGGGGGCGCTAGATGTGCCCGCTGGATTGCGGCATGTCGTCCTGGAGTCCAGCGCGGTGGTCTTGCGACCCGCGCCGCTTAGTCGCTCCGGTACCGCCACCATGTTGAGTGACGCACTCGGTGGCAAGGTCGACTCGGCCTTCGTGGAAGCATGTCACACCCAGACTGGCGGCATCCCGCTGTACCTCTGCGAGCTCGTCCGTGCGGTTGTCCTGGAGGCTGGAGCGCCGACCACGCCGGCTGCCGCAGACCTGAACCGTCTGGCGGAGTTGGCGGGCCGGGCGGCGTCGCGGACGGTGTCCGCACGGCTGGCGACGTTGCCCAAGGAAGCGGTTCGGGTGGCTACCGCGATCGCGCTCTTGGGCGATGGACCCGACGTACGACATGTCGCCGCCGTCGCGGGATTGCGCCAGGAGGAGACAGCCCGGGCGATGACCCAATTGATGGGTGTGGACATCCTGCAGCAGACGACCCATGCGACGTTCGTCCACCCGATGATCCGGGCGGCTGTCGCAGCGCAGATCGGTGCCGCTGAGCGAAGCGTTGCCCACGCGACCGCGGCCCGGCTGCTCATCGCCGACCACGCTGAACCAGAACGCACGGCCGCCCACCTGCTGCCCGCCCCACCGGGCATACCGGCTGCGGTAGGGGTATTGCGGGCCGCGGCAAGACAGGCACAGGCCAAGGGTGCGCCGGGCACCGCAGTGGCTTACCTGGACCGATGCCTGAGCGAGCCGATACAGCCGGAAGAGCGCGCAGAGATCCTCGCCGACGCCGGCAGCGCCGCCAGGATGATCGATCTGAGTGGTGCGATCGACCGACTGCGTGCGGCGGTGTCGATGACGACCAATCCGCAACGCCAGGCCCAGATCACGTGGACGCTCGTCTCAGCGCTGCAATTGGCCGGCCGTAGCCACGAGGCCGTCGACACGTGCAAGGCAGTCATCGGTGATCTGGCCGATGATGACGCCGACCTGAGACTGCGCCTCCAAGCGAGCCTTGCCCTGGTACCCGTCTTCGAACCGAACCGCCACGATCTGCTTGCGGTCATACCTGAGCTGCGCCGGTTACCGCCGAGCGGCAGTTATGGAGGACGGTGCGTCGACGCCGTGATCGCCCGGCACGACGCACTGGCCGGCGACCCCGGTGCCGTCGCCTACGCTCGGCGAGCGCTCGCCGGCACCATAGTGACCGACGGTATGGCCTCCCTGTGCTGGCATGTGTTGATCCTGGCCGAGGTCCAGGACGCGCTCGTCATCCTCGACGAGGCTCTCGCGGAGATCCACCGCACCGGGGACGTGACGGCACTCGTCGCTGCCTACACCCTGCGGGCCTTGGCGTGGCTGGAGCGAGGGCAGCTTCAAGACGCGGAAGCCGACGCTCGCGAAGCGGCACAAGCCGAGCAGTTGGCCGGAGTGCCTCTCGGCCAATTCTTCACCGACATCGTCCTGGCGCAGATCCTTATGGAGCGGGGCCGGCTAGCCGAGGCGGCCATCGCGCTGCGACGGGCGGCTCCGGACCCTGTACCGCCGGTGGGGCCGATGTATCACGTGCTTGACGCTCGGGCACAGCTACTACGGCTGCAGGGCCAGCACGAACAGGCCTGGATGATCGCTATGGAGTGCGGTGGGCGCTACGCGGCGCACGGTGGTCAGAACCCAGCTTTTGTTCGGTGGCGGTCCGGGGCGGCACTGTCCCTGCACGCGCTCGGGCGTACGGCGCAGGCACGCCAGCACGCCGAAGACGAATTAGCGCTTGCGCGTCGCTGGGGTGCGCCCGGCACGCTCGGTCGGGCCCTGCGGGTCGCCGGCGTGCTCGCCGACGGTGCCGCGGCCGAGTCCCGAATTGAGGAGGCGGTCGCGGTACTCGAACGGTCATCGGCCCAATTGGAGTACGCCAGGGCGCTGGCCGACCTCGGCTCCCTGTTGCGCCGCTCGGGCCGGAGGACCGCGGCGCGCGACCCGCTGAGACGCGCCCTCGATCTCGCCTTGGTATGTGGCGCGGATCCCCTGACTAAATACGTCACCACCGAGCTGATAGCTGCCGGCGTCCGCCCCCGCCGAACCGGCGTCATCGGCCCAGACGCTCTCACGGCCAGTGAGCGGCGGGTGGCGGAGATGGCGGCGGCCAAGGCGACCAACCGGGAGATCGCTCAAGCTCTGTCCGTAACTCCCAAGACAATCGAGGTTCATCTCGGAAACGTGTACCGAAAACTCGGCATCACCTCGCGGATCGATCTCCCGGGTGCCCTCGCCGGCGGCCGGCCCTAGGGCATCCGCCTGTCATTTCCCCCACAGCGAATAGGTAAAGATCGAGACACCTTCCTTCCCCGCTGCCGGCCCGATGGTGACGACTGAGGCCAAAGTCGCTTTCATGCCCAGCTTCTCGGCCAATATCCCGTCAATGCCTACCTGGCCCAAGCCTTTCATCCCTGCGGTCGCAGTGGAAACACCGAATTCTCCTAGCGCTTTGCTCACTTGTTCGCTGAAGACGAGTCCGGTGTCGACATTGCAGAGCCCAGCACCACACGACATGATCCGGAGAAACTCACCGCGGAATCCGTTGTCGTAGAGTGTCTGTGCGAACGTATAAGGGCCGACCTCGCCGATGCCTTCTATAACTACCCTCTCGGCCCCGGTCAACCCCGCCTTCAATGCCGCCATATCCCGTGCTACGCCGTGGCCGAAGAAGGTCAATTCGTTCAGTCCGGAGAGATCCTTTCCTACTTCGAAGATGTGTGCGGAACCGGGCGCGTTTCGCGCAAGTATCTCCCACGCTTCCATATTCTCCTTGATGGCGAACGGATTGTACTCCAGCAACTCAGGCAGAATTGTTGAGCCGCTAAGGCTACGACTAGTACTGGTAGACCTTCTTGGGGCCGAAAACGTCGCAGCGGTGGCCAGGACGCTCGCCGCAAAACCCACGGCATCGGCAACATTCTCGCTCGCTCCCATTGATCTCGCGGCTCCACGGCCGACCACATTGGCCGTCTCCCCGACGATGAAAGCACGAGCAGTAGCAGCGACTCCGACTTCAGCGATGGCACCGCCTATCGAGACAACGCCGACAATTCCTGCCAGCGCGGAAATTGCCTGCATCGCCGATGCATCGGCGGTTTCCTTCGACATCCCCGCCCCACGAAGTCCCCGTAGCCCGTGGCATGTTCCATTCGGACAGACCGGCGGCCGCGGGTCCGCCGCCTCCTGCTGGGCGATTGCTGCGATCGTGACATGCGTGGCGATTTCCTTGTTATGCGCGGCGGCTTGCGCGGCGTCTCTCACGCTGGGAAGCAGGTCGAGCATTTGCTCCGGGGAAAGACTGGGGGCCAGCGATGGACTTGCCTGGAGAACGTATTTGTCGTCGCGACGGCTCCCGCCATGGCATGAGCTGGTGGAGTCTGTTCCGTTCGGATCCACGAACTTGACCGGATTCTCACGCACGTACGCGTACAGGTTTGATCCGTCCGCCAATCCAGCCGGATCGGCAGCCGTCCATCTGGCGAGCCAGGGGGCGTAGTAGCGGGCGCCGTGGTAGTAGAGGGCGGTTTCGTCGTCTTTCTCCTTGCCGGTGTAGCGGTAGCGGCGTTCGCTGACTTCGCTGGCCGGGGCGCCGAGCCACAATGAGGTCGTGCCGTAGGGGTGGTATTCCTCGTACGAGATGACAGCCGAGTTCTGATCCAGTTCGAGTGAGCACGAGCCCAGGTGGTTGCCGAGGTGGTAGCGCGTGCGTACCTCTGGCGGGTAACCCGGAGGTACGTTGTCGTCCGCGGTTGTGGTTTCTATCAAGGCGATCAGACGGGTGTCGTCCGTGATGTGCACGGTCTCCCGCTCGAAGTCCACTGCCCCGCTTGAACTCTTGCGGTAGAGTTCGAATCCACCGAGGTAGATTCTTTCCTCCGTGCGACCGCCCAAACGCTCGATCACCTTGCGCACTCGCCGGCCGGCGGCGTCGTAGGTGTAGTAGGCGTGGCCGCCGCCACCGAGGTCGACAGCGCAGAACTGGTCTTCGAAATCCCAGGACAACTCCGCGAGATGCGGCATTCGGGTCATGCTGCCGTGCACGTCGTGGTGGAAGGTCGCGGAGAACGTGCCAGCGGGATCGCCGGGAAGGCTGTGCGCCAGCAGGCGGTTGGAACTGGCGTCGTACGAATATTGACGGGTCCACGATCCGGTTGGGCCGGCGGCGTGTTTCATGGTCAGAACGTTGCCGACCTCGTCGTAGACATACGTCTGGGTGTAGCGCCGGACCGCTTGGCCGTCGTTGGGGTGGGGCAGCTGGGCGGCGATGGGGTCAACCTGGTCCGGTTGTGGGCCGAGGCTGGCGTGTTCGCGTCCGGTTGCGCAGACCAGCTGATAGGTGGCGTCGTAGCGGTATTGGGCGGTCGGGGTGACGACCTGGCCCGCGAAGAACAGGGTCTGCTGCGCGTCGTCGGCGATATCGGTGATGTTGCCGGCGGGATCGTAGGTGTAGCTGAGGTCCTGCAGGGGTTCCGCATTGCGCAGCGTGTTCAAGCGGCGCAGGCGGAGGGTGAGTGGGTCGTAGGTGTAGGTGGTGACTGCGCCGTTCTGGTAGACGATGCGGTCTCGTTGTCCCTTGGCGTCGTACTCGATATTGGTGACGAATGACGTCAGCGTTGGCGCACCGCGTAGCCGTGCGTTCATTGCTTCCAATACACCAGCCGCGTTGTATTCGGGGTGGATCTCGGTACCGTCGGGAAGAGTCTGCGTCACCGGACGGTTCAGCGCGTCGAAGGTCGTTTCGCTGGGGAATGATTCGAGTTCCAGCAGCGGCGCGTGGGCGGCGTCGAGGGCCGACAGCGGCAACCCGTCCAGTACTGTCCATTCCGGACGGTGTTGGTAGGAGACCGCCAGCTGATGCGCGGCCTGGTGCAGGTTCCCTTTGAAATCGTGCCGCTGCGCGATGGACAGGCCGGCACCGTCGTACTGCCGGTGCAGGCGGCCGCGCAGATTTCGCTCGGAAGCCTGCGGATGTGATTCGCCGTAGACGGCCAATTCGGCGAGGGTCTCACCAACCGCGGCCGGGTCGCGCACCCACAGGCCGATCGGGCGGCGGACGGCGTCGTAGGTGTGGCGCAGAGTGTGGCCGCGGCTATTCCAGCGGCGGATCGGTTTTCCGCCGATGTCGGGCATCACCCAGCGCTGCCCGGCGTCCGGGCTGGTTGTGTACAGCACCCGACCGGCCATGTCGAACGTCTGCCGCAGCACGTACACCCCGCGGGCATCGATGACCGCGCGCTGGTTGCCCTTGATGTCGAGCACAACCCGAGTGGGGTAAAGGTGCTCGACCACCTGGCCTTGATCCAGGCGACGATTGTGCACGACGGTGAGGACGGCGCGGCCGAGGGTGTCGGCGTAGGCCCGTGTCGGGGTGGCGGCATGCAGCTTGGTATCGGTGGCAGCGGCCTGCTCGCGGGGCCCCAGCCCGCCGTTGGCGCGTCGCTGGTGCCAGGTCTGCCAGTTCGGCAGTGTGGCCAGGTACGCCGCCAACAACCCTTGCACCTCGGGGTCGGTGCGGGGGTCGAGCAGCACGGTGTCGTTGCCGTCCCAGGTCGCCTGCTGCCATGGGTCGACGTCGACCCGCGCGTAGGTGTCGTCCGGGGCCAGGGTGGCCACGACGCGTCCGGTCGGGTCGTAGCAGAGCACTGGGCTAACCCCGACCGTCTTGGCGAACTCGAAGTGGTGGGTGGCGGCGAAGAAGGGTTCGTACTGCCGGACGGGATTGCCTTTATTGTTGAAGATCGTCCAGCCGCTGCCGACCCAGCGCACGTTCAACTGGGGTCCGCCGGGTGTCAGGGAGCCGGGCTCGGCTTGGATCTTGGACTGGATCACCCGGCCGAAGCCGTCGGAGTAGGCGAAGGACTGCAACAGCCTGCTCTGCTTCCCGGCGGGCAGGTCCGACGAGTGGGTCTCCCGCCCGATGGTGCATACGACCGGGGGCTGCGGCTCCGGGGTGTTCTTGCTGCGGGCAAAGGCGAATAGGTCGTAGAGCAGACGGACGGTGGCCCGGCCCAGTGTCAACTGCGGATCGGCGAACGGATCGGCAAAGTGGGCGAGCACCACGTTGTCGGCCGGGTCCGGGTCCAGTCCATCGAGCAGGTCGCCGAGTTGCTCCGACGCTTTGCCGCGCACGGCGGTAGCCACGACCAGGCCCAGGGCGTCGATCAACGCCTCGGTCCGGTTGCCGTTGGGATCGGTGACCCGCCACGGCGCCAGCACGCGGTAGTCGTTGTCCGCCAGGACCGTGTTGCCCATCGGGTTGTGGGTGTGCACGACCTGAAGGCCGTGCGCGTCGTAGCCTACGGCGACGGTCTGGCCAAAGGGATCCTGGAAGCGATACGGCAGGAAGAAATGGGCTTCGGCGTGTGCGAACTCCTGGGCGGCTGAGTCGCCCTCGCTGGGCGAGTAGAAGATTTGCCCGGAGGGTACCCACCACTGGCCGCCGTTGAGCACATAACCACCCTCAGCCACCACCGCTGCCGGATTGGGCAGCAGGTCCTGAGCGCCGCGCTGGTAGACCTGGGCCAGCAGACCCGGGGTGAACGCCAGCTGGTAGGTCTCAAACGGCAGAGCGAGGTGTCCGGCCGTGCCCAGGGGCAGGGGTCCGGTCAGGTCGTCGCTGCGGTACAGGGTCCGGGTGTGCTCGATGAGCCGTTGGTACGGATGGTTCTGTACCGCGCCCTCCGCCCAGGTGTCCTCATAGGACAGATCATGACTGCCGTCCGCGGCGGCATCAGCGGCGTCACGTAGGTGGTCGAATCGCATCAGGCTGGTCCCCCCCGGCTGCGACGTGGCGGGGGCAACCTGGACCAGTTCGTAGGTGCGCGACTCGCACGGCAGAGGAGCCCGGTAGTCGGGCCCGGCGTCGATCGGGTCGGTGTAGCGGTTGACGGTGAGCGTGGCGTGCATGGTGGTCTGCTGTTCATGGAGCGCGTCTCGTACCGATGCGGGCAGGCGCGGGTCGAGGTCGGCGGTAGGGTGGCGACGGCCGTAGGCGATGGCGGCCGAGCGCACGACGTTGCCCCAGGCGTCGACGTCCATCGTGAGGTTGTGGATGACTCGCGGGTCGGCGAGCCGCTCGACGATCCCAGCGGAGCGCTCGATGTCGTAGAGCCTGCGTTCGTAGTGGGCGGTGAGGGTCTCGCGCGGATGGGTAAAGCAGACCGCGTGCTGGTTGCCGACATGGGGCTGGAGTATTTCGATGGTGTGGTTGCTCTCGCTGACCACATAGGGCCTGTCCTGGTGCTCCGAGCCGTCCAGGGCGTAGATCTCCTGACGCAACGGCATGCCCCGTAACGCCCGGCATGCTTCCCGCAGATCGTCGGGAGAAGGCTCGTACGACAGCGTCGTGCTGTTCGCGAGCCGGATTCCAGTGGGAAGCACGGTATCGTCGAGCAGCATCGCGGCCTGCTCGGCTGCGGTCATGGCGGGTTCGTACCAGTACTCGTCGGCGAACTGCCGCGACACAACGGAATCCGCGAATGCCCCATTGTGGAACCATGTCTTCGTCTTTACCGGCGGGACGTGGGAGATCGGGTCCGTGTTGGTGACGCCGGGCACGGCGGCCAGGGCGGCCAGTTCTTCGGTGTCGGTCTGCTCGACCATGGCGAAGCCCCGAAACTCCCGTTCCACACCGTCGAAGTAGCCGTGGTGGTAGACGTAGCGGCTGACGAAGCGGTTGCGGCTGATCCGGTCGTAGGTCTCGATCCGCTCCACCACCTGAACCGGGAACGGCAGCCGGGTCAGCCACGGGCGCCCAGCCGCCTTGTCCGCCAGGTAGAACGCCGTCGACGTGGCATACCGGATATGGACCTGCGAGCCCAGGTTGTTGTCCACCCCGACCAGGAGGTGAGGGTGGGTGCCGCCCAGCAGGTCGACATACCGCAGGCTGCGGCGCTCGTCGCCGGGCCGGTCCGACGACCAGACCAGGGTGGTGGTGCCGTTGCCAAGCAGATCCACAGCGTGCACCGTGGCGTGGTTGTCCACGCCGGGTAGCGCCCGCAGGTGCTGCGGTGGGCTCCAGCCGTTGCCGGAGCGGTTGAGGTAGATCCGGGCTCCATCGGCGGTGAGGTAGATCATGTCCGTGACCCCGGAGCCGTCGACGTCGGCGAGCAGCAGGTACCGCTGGTCGAACAATTCGGTCCGGTCGAACCAGGGGGCGTCGTCCATTGTGACCATCCGGCCGAACCGGCCGTAGCCGAGGTTGGGCCAGTAGCAGACCTCGCCGTTGCGAATGCGCACCAGGTCGGTCAGGCCGTCGCCGGAAAGGTCCGCGAGGTGGATCGACTCGGTGCCGTCGGCGAAGACCAGCCGGGGACCTCGATCCTCATCGGGCGGGATGGCGACGCGCTGCGCCGGGCCGAACCCGTCCTCGGCGCGGGAGGGGTACCAGGTCAGCGCCTCCTGCTCGGTGATCAGAACGTCGGCGTGCCCATCGCCGTCCAAGTCGACGAACCGCAGGTTCGGGTCGGTCCAGTCGATGTCGGGCAGGGCGGGGAAGTCCCGCAATGGGGCCCAGTCACCATCTTCGGTGCGTTCGTAGAACCCGGGGTTTGGCCCGCTGAACGCCACCACGTCCAGTTGCCCGTCCCCGGCCAGGTCCATCAATTGGGTCCGCGCCGCCGGGGCACCCACCAACGACGGCTGGGTACGGACCGGCCGTACGGCGCCGAATTCCCCTTCGCCGAGGTTCGGGGTGAAGTACCAGGAGCCGGCCTGTTCGGCAAGGATGCCGGAGATTCCCTCACCGTCGAGATCGGCCCACTGATACCCGGTGCCGGCAAGCCCTGCCGGCAGGTTGGCCAGGCTCGCCGAGTCAACCTCCACGACCTCGCTGTGCAGTGTGGCGGGGCTGTATGTGAACTCCACCGGCGGCATCGCGCGGGCCACGTACCCGTTGCCGGTGCGCCGGTACCCGCGCTGGGTCACCGAGGTGAGAAACGACCCGACCGCCTCCCCGGGCTGATACGCGAATTCGGTCGAGCGCACCAGGCAGCCGGCACCGACGCCGGGTTCGCTGGGAAAGTGGTGAAACATCAGCGCCCGCTGGCAAAGCCGGTACGTCCGCGTCTCGAAACCCGCACGGTAGCTGGAGAACGGGTCAGCTCGGCACAACCACTCCCCCTCGGCGCTGGGACTCGGCGTTTGCGGGTCGTGCTCGCCGTAGTCGAAGACCACCTCGAACATCCAGTCCGGTGTGGACGGATCCGGATTGGTCAGCACGGAGTTGCGGTTGCCGTACTTGATCCGCTTGAGGTGGCGGTTCACCTGACGGTCGGCCACGCGGCGGTGCCGTTCGTGTGCCGCGGTGAGGTCGACGCCTTTGCCGTCCTCCGGGAGGTACTCGTAGCTGATCGCGTTGCCTTTGTCGTCGTGACTTCGGCAGATCAGCCACTTGAACACCCTGGTCGGGTCGTTCGGGTCAGCGATCCGGGAGCTGGTGTCGCCGCCGTACCAGGTGGTGACGTTGTCCGGGGTCACGGAGCGCCAGTGGACATCCCCATCGCCGAGGCGGGTCCAGCGTTCGATCCGGGCGAACAGACCTTCGGTACGCGGCCGGTACCGGTCGATCCGATAGCCCGGCGCATGCGGCGGATCAACTAGGGGAACCCGTTGCCAGCCCTCATTCGCCGCGTACTCGAGGACCGGCACGAGATCCTCCACGCCCGCTAGCAGAAAGACATCCGACTCCTCGGAATCGGCGTAGCGGGGCAGGCCTTTGTCGGTCCTGCGGGTAATGGCCGGCAGCGACAAGTCCCACCCGAAACCGAACAACCCATTGCCTCGCCCCGTGTCGTAGGACAGTGACAGTCGTGGGCCGAACCCCGACCGCCCCGGACTGACCGCGATCGGCACCGACAACGATCCTGTTCCGGTCGCGGGATTCGTCGTGAACTTCTCCCCTATACCCCTGATCGCGCCTCCTGCCTTGGGCAGGGTGATCGCCGGCACCGCGATCGACTCGTGCGCGGCCGTGTCGGGGGACGTGGATGTGGGGCTGTCAGCCATCATTAGGAAACTCCTTCAGGCTTCGCCCCAGGTCAGGGCAAGCCACAGATCCGCCATGCCGTTGTCGTCGAGGTGCCAGCCCACCGTGCCGGTCGCGGCGGGCAGTTGCTGGGCGTCGGGAATCTTCCCGTAGATCAGCCCTTCCGGTGCGCCGCCAGCGGACAGCTGCAGCTTCTGCTGGGTACCGGCCGCGTCAGCGAACACCTTGACCGTGCTCACCGCGCCCGGCCTCGCGAACATCTCCACCCGCCGCAGCTCAGCCACCTTGGCCCAGCTAGGGTAGTGCTCCTCGCGGAGGGTGAAAGTCAGCGGCGCCGTACCGCCTGCGGGGATCTGGGCCGCGGTGAAGGCCGCCCACGCGGTCGGGAAGTCCCGCCGCAGCGACAGCACCCGGGTAGAGCCGACCGTGGCAGCGTCGGCGATCATGTCTTTGAGGTGTGCCTCGGCTGCCGCGCGCAGTGGCGCGCCGCCCTCGCGCGCTGTGTACCGCACGTGCAGCACCACATCGACGATGGTCTCGTGGTCGAACTTCTTGACCTGTGACGGAATCTCCAGCCGCCAGGTACTGACCGCACCGATGCCCTCGAATGGCAGCAGCCGGTCGCCGCCGACGTCGAACAGGCCGGAGTCATTGGTACCGGAACTGGTGACGATCGATTCGATCTGTCCGAAGTGGTCGCTGAACCGCTCGGTGTCATCGCCGTCGCGAACGTATTGGCCGGCGGCGAGCTGCGGACTGATCCTGATCGTGCTGCTCTGCGCGGTCAGGGTGCAGTTAAGGCTCGTGTACGGGCCGACGACGCACGGCACGCTCACCGCCAACGTCTTGATGCGACGGAAGTAGTGGCCGGGGCAGTCCAGGTCGAACAGCTCCTCGGGCAGGGTCACCTGGCAGCTGCCGGTGGAACGCAGGCTCAGCAGCGCGACCGGATCGAGCTGCTGAAGGCTGACGTGCTTGGTCAGCTCGTACTCGCGCTGGTTGAGCTGGTGGTACTCCATCTCCATGCGCTTGATGTCAAGCCACAGGCTTTCCCCGGCGAGCAGACCTTCCTTGCCGGCGTTGTAGTTGTACCGCAGGAACGACAGGTTCGGGTCGCCGAGCTCGTGCTGCAGGGCGCGCTCCGCCTTGCGCGCCACGTCGTGGGCGAGGTCGAACGCCTTCGCGTACAGCGCGCGCACCTCCCGCCGCAGCCACGCGAAGAACGCGGTTGTGGTGGTCTTCCTGAGGTTGGCCATCTCCCCGTTGAGGAACATCTCGACCTCGCGGGCCCGCTTCATCTGGTCGCGGTGGTTGATCAGTTCCCGGTTGGCGAGCGCCTCGCGGATCTGCGCTGCCCGCCACTGCTTGTAGATCTGTCCGATCTCGTTGAGCGCGAGGTTGCTCTGGTACGCCCACTCCTGCTCGCGCCGGGTGTAAGCGTCAGCCTTGGCGGCCATCGTCGCCTCGTATTGGAACATGGCCGCGATGCCGCGGGATGCCGCGGCGCCAGCTGAGATCATGTTGGACAGGTTGGTGCCACCGAAGCGGACCGAGGCGCCGATGCCCAACGGCTTGGCCGACGCCTCGACCTGTGGGACGAGCGAGATCGCGGCGCCGATCGTGTCCAGTCCGGATGCCACGGTGTTGGCGATTAGCGCGTCGAGCAGGTTTTCCTCCTCGAGCTTCTCGTGGCTGGACTTGATGTTGCCGCCGTCGCGGCCGGTCACGCCGCCGGCGATGTCGATGGGGATAGGCCGCAGCACCGGTCGCGGTTCCTGTTCGTTGAGGTTGAGTTTGGCCAGGGCGTCGGCGTCCAGGCTGTCCAGCTCTGGCACCTGGATATCGCGCTCGTTGCGGCCGAGCATCCGCTCGTAGTGGATGTGGCGGGCCTTGGCGCTGGCGAACGCCTGCTCGGCTCCTTCTCGGTTCTTGATCGCTTCCTGGTACTGCGCGTAGCGGACCTGCTCGCCCGCGTCGAGCAGCGCCGTCTCGTGTCGTGCCCGCAGCAGCGCGAGGGCTTCGGCGTCCTCCTTTTCGATCGCTGACTGGAACTGGTTGCCCAGCGCCATGACCTGCTGGCAGATCTCGCTTGCCTTCTGCACCAGAAGGGTGAACCGCACCAGCGGCACGGGCTGATTGAGCCCGGCGACCACCGTGGCGACGTCGAGCCCGGCCGCAGCGGCCTTGGCCAGCAGCGCCGGATCGATCGGCGGGTCGAAAAGCGGCAACTGGCGGAACACGCCCTCGATGCTGAGACTGTTGCGAATCTTGAAGAGCCGGTCGGCGACGGTGTCCCAGTAACCGAGCAGTTTGTCGTTGCGTGGCACGGCGAAGTACAGCGACGAGCCAATGCTGAACAGCGACGCCATCGGGCCCGGATCGTGAGCGTCCGGCGGCTGGGTGGTCAGATCGTGCGGGATATCAGTCTCGATCTTGACCAGGGTGTTGTTGACCCCGTCGAGCTCCGGCCGCAGGGTCTCATAGCACCTGGCCAGCCGGGATCCGCGGCGCGGCACCTCCTGCGGCCGGGGTCCCAGGAGATTGGCGGCCAGGATGTAGAGCTGCGCAGCCTCGTTGATGGCCTCACCGGTGTCCTGACGAAACAGCGAGTCACCCCAGCCGATCAGATTGTCCAGGTAGGCGGTCACCACTTTGATCATGTACGCGGATTGGCGGTAGCCGGCCACCAGGTGTGGGCGGAACGGCGAGTCCGCCCACGCGTTGATGCTGTTGACGGTCTCCTTGGCCAGATCCGATTCCGGGTCGGTGGCGAGGTTGATCAGGAGGTCCTCGATGCTGTGCACTGAGATCTGGTGGAAGCGCCGGACCTTCCAAAACCGGTCGGGGGTCGGGTCGCCGCTGGCGTCGGTCGGGTCGAAGACGTAGTGGAACCAGCGCTGGGCGTCGGCAAAACGTTGGTTGCGGCTCAGATGGATGCCGATCGTGATCGGCACGTGGTAGAACAGCTCCCAGTTGTAGATCGAGTACGCGCCCTCGGCCGTGAAGTCAATCTCCTTGACCGGATAGGGAACCGAGACGGCGGTTCCTGGCTGGTACCGGTTGGCGGTGAACAGCTCGTCGTAGAGCACCGGATACGGCTCGTTGCGACCGGGCAGCTTCTGGATGGCGCCGGTGGACGTGCGCCGGTAGTCGTCATCGGACGCCTGCAGGCCGGCAACCGATTTCTCCACCAGATTCCTGATCAACTCCCGCACGTACGGGTGGAAGTGGCTGGTGAACCGGTAACTCAGCGACCGCTGCACCGTGCCGGTGACATTGGCCGCCTGCGGACCCTCGACCGACGGTGATCCGCCGTGGAAAGGCTGCGAATTCGTCATTGGGGTTTCCTCTTCATCTCAATGCCGCCTGCCCGGCCAATCAGCACATCGCCGAACTCCACCGTTGCGCCGTCTTTGGTCAGCCAGTCGCCTGGCGCATCGATGGCATGAAGGGCATGGCTGGAGATCCGCGCAACCGGGTCCGCGGCAGGCACCATCGCGGTCGTCGCGTTGGGTTGGTCGAACTCCTTGGTGACGACCGGATATTCGACGAACCATCCGGTGCTGGAGGCGAGCGGCCACTCGGTCAGTTTCGGCTGCACGAAGAAGGTGTTGCGGATGTCGCTGTAGAAGAACGGAAGGGTCAGCTGGCTGACGTCTTCGGCGATGCCGGTCAGGTACCCGTTGTGCGTGACGACTTCGTAGCTCGAGACGGAACCGAGAATCGACGAATCGACCACCCAGCCGTACTGCTTGTTGCCGAACTGATCCGTGGTCACACAAGCCGCGTACTCGACGGTGAGGGACTCTTCGCCCTCGTAGCGCCCGTAACCGACCCTGACCAGTTCGAGGTACGGCATGGGCGGCGCGGGATAACCGGACTCTCGCGTCGGGGTGGCGGTGCGGCTGGCGAGGGCGATCGCCATATCCACCGCGCCACCGACCAGATAGATCATGGCGATCTCGGAGTCCGGCCAGACCTTGGCATAGATGAATGTCAGGTCCCGCCGGTACTTCCCCTCGAGGAGAAAAACCGGCAAGGGCTGGCTCGTAGCCCGTGGGCTCCATGAGCCTTCGCCGCGCTGCGTCCAGTTGAGCTGGACCTTGATGTCCGGGGAAGCCTCGATGCCGGCGATTTCGCCGAAGGTCAGGTCGACCGTCTCCTCGTCGAACTTGTCGCCGGACGCGGGTTTGGTCGCGCCGTCGAGGAAGGTGACCCAGAAGGCGTGCAGCCGGCCGTGCCAGAGGGTCAGGGCCAGATGGTCTCCGTCGATCTCTACGCCCAGCGGCTCCCAGCCCGTCCACCGGCCGTGGTCAAGGCGGCGGTAGTAGTACTTGTGCGGCATGCTGAACGTGCGCCCCACCACATGCAGGACGTTGTCCTCCGCATTGAGCTTCTGCTCGACATGCACCGCTCGGATGTCCAATCTGGACACATCCTCCAGCCCGTGCAGGTAGGTGCGCAGGGCACTTTCCGCACGGTCGTTGGTCAGGTCACCCTCGAGCAGCGTGCTTTCCAGCGCCGCGAACAGATGCGTCTTGTCGTCGCGGAACTCCGGTTCGAGCCAGTTCTCCGGCCACAGGAAGATCTTCCGATTGGCCTCCCACAGCCGGTAACGCTTCATCCACTCCCACTGCTGCGCATTGACGACGGAGGGCGAGACCTGCTGTTCCAGGTTCAGCAGGCAGCGCTGCACGAACGTCTGCACCGACGAGATCGCCAGCCGGATCCGCGAGATCTGGACCACCGGTTCGGTCCCGGCGTCCAGCAGGAAGTACTCAAAGAGCTGATCGATCCGGTCGAAATCAAGATGGTGTACGAGGAAGTCGGCCAGGGCGTCGCGGCGTCGGCGGCGGAGCCGGTCGGCGATCGGCTGCACCACCCTTCGCCACACATCCGGCTCGTACTTGGCCTTGACCGAGTCCCGCACATAGCGCGCCACCTGCAGGCCGGGCACCGGCGTCGCCCACTGGCCGAGCACGGCCGGGGAAACACCGATCCGGCTTGCCATAGCGAGCACCCTCCAGAGCCGGTCGACACCCTGCTCGTTGACGAGGCCGGCCACGGTGACCGGGTAGTCCTTCACCGGTGGCGTCGTCTCGGGCTCGGCCTGGGCGAAGATGTACAACACCTGCGCGGCGTCGATGACGATCTGCTCCGGGTCGCGCCGGGTGATCCCCGCGATGAGCGCGCACACGTCGTGCAAAGCGGTGTTCTGGGTCACGCCGATGCTTGTCGATGCGGGGAAGACCCGTCGCGCGGCGGCGAACACCTTCACCAGGTCGTCCGGCCCCGCCCCGAGGTCCTGGCGCAACCTGCGGTATCCGACCAGCCGGAGGAACTGGCCGAACAGCGTCCGCGTCCGGGTCAGGTCGTCATCGGCCGCCCGGGTCGGCAGCCCGCTGAAATCCAGGTCGGCGAAGTCCGCCCGGTGACCCAACAGGAAAAGCACCTCGCGCTCGGTCAGCCCGAACGCCGCCACCAGCATCATCGTCTTGGCCATCAGCAGTTGGGCGCGGTGCAGCTTGTCGACCGCGGTCCGGGAGTAGAGCACGAGGCGGTCGAACGGACCCTTGGGCAGCTCCTCGCCTAGGACCAGCAAATCTGGCCGGTTGACGCGACCACCGGCAAGCGTGAGCTGGAATCCGTACGGGATACCCGCACGTAGGTTGAGAGGCGCGGACGGTTCGGGATCGGTGCTGCTCACCGTGCCACGCAGCAACGGGTCGGTTAGGTGATCGAATCGTAGCTCCGCCTTGACCCCGGGGTTCTGGCCCGCCACGAAGAACCGGTACGTGCCGGACGTGGGCACCTCGAGGTAGCCCGAGAGGGAACCCGTGTCGTTTGTCTGGGCAACGTCCGCCCGGCGAACGGCCACAGCCGTATAGGCCGTCAGCAACGGATCGGCCGGTACGTCGCGCAGGTGCAGCAACCCTGGATCGCCGATCAGCGCCGCGGTCAGTGCGGGGTCGGCGGCCAGCTCGGTGCTGACGAACGCGGTGACTGCCCGCCGGGTGAGCTGGTCACGCAGGTACGGCAGGAACGTCGCGGCCATGGTGTTGCGGCGGATCTGGTCCTGGTCCTGGGTCAGCGGCGGCGCGGCGAAAATGACCGCATAGTCCGCCGCGTCAAGGAAACCGGTCACGCCGACCCCCGGGACCGAGGTCCGCAGCAGGTATTGGTCGAAGAAGTCCTGCGGCTGCCCCTGCACCGAGTCGAGCAGCTGGCCGAGGAAGGCCGGC
>Ga0075418_10001173_pt1 | contig 29521 bp, 32 predicted proteins | sample SoiMetdeltSBSDD2_FD_81776 | JGI IMG/M metagenome (GOLD analysis project Ga0075418, IMG submission 81776) | Bulk soil microbial communities from a Populus tree surrounding site in Tennessee, USA - Soil MetaG P. deltoides SBSDD2 | ecosystem: Environmental > Terrestrial > Soil > Tree plantation... | reverse complement strand
GCTTTTCTGAATTGCCCTCGCCCTTTTCTGGCTCGTCTCGAACAGTCGAGGACAGTCACAACTCCGAAAGCTCCCTCCTTATGTCTTCTCCGCTTGGCATCTACGTCCACATTCCTTTTTGCTCGACGAAGTGCGACTACTGCAACTTTGCTTCAGGTGTTTATCCCGACTCGATGGTCTTGCCTTACCTAACGGCGCTCCGCGAGGAGATTCTGGGAGTGAAGCGGTTGCTCGTGGAGTTTGGTGAAGCCTCGTTGCCTCTGAGTGACTTTGAAGTGGACAGCGTTTACTTCGGCGGCGGAACCCCCTCGCTGATTGATGCCGAACACATTGCCGGTTTGCTGCGGTTGGTGGGCGAGGTATTCGCGATATCAGCCAAGCCTGAGGTGACGCTGGAAGTAAATCCAGGCAGTGTTAATCCGCAGCGCGTTCAACAACACTTTGCAGCTGGCGTGAACCGCATCAGCATGGGCATGCAGACGTTTCAGGATGAGATGCTGAAACGCATTGGACGCAGTCACTCAGTAGCGGACTCCTTCGCTACTTGGTCTCTCTATCGTGCAGCGGGAATTCGCAACGCCAGTCTGGACCTCATTGCTGGATTACCCGGTCAGAGCCTCACGGATTGGCAGGAGAACCTTCAGGCAGTGGAAACTATCGCTCCCGAACATATTTCCATGTATCTGCTGGAGATTCATGAGGGCACTCGCTTTGGGACAATCTATGGTAAAGCGAATGGCGTGCCCCAGTTAACCGGAGCAACAGGCGGGTCTGCGGGCGACGTGCCCAGGATCATTCCTCTTCCGGACGAGGACCTGGTAACAGAGTTCTACCAAATAGCAGCGACTCGATTTGGCGAACTGGGTTATCGACAGTATGAAATTTCAAATTTCGCTCTGCCCGAGCGTCAGTCCCGGCACAACTTGAAGTATTGGACCAACCAGCCATTTATTGGGTTTGGCTGCGGTGCGTATTCGTATTTCGCTGGCCGGCGTTGGGGCAATGAGAGAAGTGTCGGAGGCTATATCGAGCGGATTCACGCACGCCAGCACGCAATCGACTATCACAGCCGGTTGAGCGATGTTGAGCATGAAGAGGAGGCTCTCTTTCTTGGCCTGAGGCTCACCGACGGCATACTGCTGGCCGAGTTTCGAACCCGGTTTGGCTTCGACTTGCAGGAAAGATATCGCCGTCAGATTGCTCATCTCAGTGATGCAGGGCTTGTTGAGCTGGCGACAGACCGTTTCCGTCTGACTTCGCGCGGTTGGATGCTTTCGAACGAGGTGTTTACCGAGCTCCTGAGATAGCAGGGCTCCGGACGGCGATCTATCTTCTGAGTAGGGTGCGCGAGCAGGCAACCAACTTCTCCGGTTGGCACCGCATCTCCTCAAGCTGCCGGCTTGGGGCGAAATCGTGGTTGTGAGGTGAGCATGGTGTGGCGGAAATTCTGCATTGCGGGCATGTTGCTCTGGGCATTCTGGGTTCCGGCGGACAGCAATGCGCAGTCACGGGAAGTTGAGGTTACCGTCGATTGGATTCGAGCGATCGAGCCGGAGTTGGTGAGTGGAGCCAGGCTTGAGAGCTACGATCGGTTGGCGTTTGGCAAAGGCCGGTTTCTTCGGCTGGAAGGCAAGAGCCGGAAGAGTGCGGTGCTGGGTCTCGGCAGCGACAACAAACAACTCGTCAGACTTTTCGATCTGCCGATCTTTGATCAGAAGCTCTTTTCATCGGGTCGCGAATACTATTTTGGAGGGGTGCTCTCGAAGGTTGAACGAAGCCAGGCCGGTGTGATCGAGGTGATCATCACTTACTCCAACCTGTCCGAGGTTGAGGGACGATTTTATTCAAGACAGGCCAAGGAGTTCGTCGAACGCACCGAGCAAATCAAGCAGCGCAACGAGGCGATTCTCGGGAAGCCGGTTCCACCGCCTGCCACGAGGCCAGCGACAGAGACACCACCCGTTACCCCGCCTGTAGCTGCGCCACCTGCGCCAAAGCCAGCAGCAACCCCACCGGCCGCAACCCCGCCGCAACCTGAAGCAAAACCCTCCGCTCGCGCTGAAGCTCCCAAAGCAAAAGAAGAAGCGGAAGACGCTGACGAACTGCCGCGGAATCGCCCGGTGTTGAAGCGCCGCATGGGAGAAGAACCCGAACAGAGTGCCACAACCTCAACTCAGGAGTCGACGCAGGGCGGCAAGGTCAGCCAACCAGTTGCTGAGGATGATGTTGTCATCTATCGACGGAAGGACGGGTCACGCCGGCCTGCCAGCAGTCCTTCTCCTTCCAGTGTTCCCTCAAGTCGTTCGGAGCCGGAAAGTTCAGACCGTCCGGTGTTGCGGCGCAAGCCGGCCGCCGCTGAAGAAAAAAAAGAAGTCGATGGGATGATGCTGGTGCCGGAAGGTAGCGTGACGCTGGGATCCGATCAGCCGGACGATCCAGACAAGCCCTTGCACCACGTCGAGCTCAAGGCGTTTTACATCGACAAATATGAAGTGACCAACGAAGACTACAAGCAGTTCTGCGATGCTACAGCGCATACGGTGCCGCCGTATTGGACTGCAAAAAACTTTCCGAAAGGATTGGAAAAACACCCCGTGGCCCAGGTGAGCTGGGCCGATGCCGCTGCCTATGCGCGCTGGGCTGGCAAGCGTTTGCCCACAGAAGCTGAATGGGAACGGGCGGCCAAGGGGCCCAATAGTTATCGCTATTCGTATGGTAATACGTTCGACGCGCAAAAAGCGAATTCAGGCACACAAAAGACCAGCGCCGTTGGCTCGTACCCCGCGAATGAGTTTGGCCTGTTCGACATGACCGGAAACGTCAGCGAATGGACCAGTTCGGTATATCTGCCCTACCCGTATTCCGCTTCAGACGGACGTGAGGATCCAAAAGCAGCCGGTGCCCGGACAGTTCGTGGAGGCAATCATTCTTCGAACGCCCAAGGATCGCGGTGTTTGGTGCGGCAAAAGGAACTTCCCGACCATGGCTCGCCTCTTCTAGGGTTTCGTTGCGCCCGAGACGCGAGTTGATGAGCCCCCTTGAGACCAAAGAAACCGCGAGAACGCGAAGGGCACGCGCTAAGACTGCAAGAAGATAACGAGCATAGAGACGCCCTCAAGGCCGGTCGAGCCTCCCCGAAAACTTCAGGTTTTTGCCCATTCACGACTCACTTCACTTGCCTCGTCACTGAACGTGTTAGTTCAGACTAAGCTTCCTTGGCGCTCCTCCCGTCTTGGGCGGTTGAGTTACTTGCCCGTCCTCTCCTTTATTCGTGGAACATCCTTCCGAGTTGATTCGTAACCACGCTCGAAGAGTTTCTAACCATATGGCGCATTCGAACGTCTAAAGAGCAAGATCGTAAGTCCAAACCGCGTCGTCAGGCCGGACTTGAAGAATGTTTAGACGGACCCCTGGCCGAAATAGCTTCGCGAACCTCGAGAGGAGAGAACAGAATGAGCACGATGTTATCCGTTTCACGAAAAGGGCTTTATGGGCTAATCCTCTTCCTTGTCCCTGCAATCCACTTCGCCCAGGACTCGGATTGGCCTGAGAAGGACGAATTTCAACAGAGCTATACACTTGCACCTGGTTCGCAGGTCGAAATCAAGGCGATCAATGGATCAGTGACGATCGAAACAACCAGTGGCTCAACTGCAGAAGTTCATGTGATCCGTTTGGCACGCAAACGAGAGGATCTTGAATACCGGAAAGTCGTGGTCGAACAGGCAGGCGGCCGTTTCACCGTTCGGGGCGAAAACGACTCCGAAGGCAGGCGACACGCCGAGGTGCGTCAGCAAGTTATGCTGAAACTTCCTCGCAAAGTGGATTTGGAAGTCCACGGCATCAACGGGAGCGTGAAAGCTGCCGAAATTGAGGGTCACGGTTCGGTGAGCGGAGTGAATGGCAAAGTAGAACTGACGCAGGTTGGCGGAATCAACAAGATCTCTGGTATCAATGGAAGTGTCTCGGTGAGTGTCGCCCGACTGGACCAGGAAGGGATGAAGATCAGTGGTGTGAACGGCCGGGTGGATGTTCAATTTGCCGAGAATCTTAATGCCGAGATCCACGCCAGCGGTATCAACGGCAAAGTGGAAACGGATTTGCCGACATTACTACTTTCGGAATGGAGTCGCTCCAACTTCAAAGGTAAGGTGGGTTCAGGCGGCCCGATCATTTCCGTGTCGGGGGTGAACGGCAAGGTGGCTCTCAAGAAGCGTTCAGGATCGCAGGCGCGTAACGACCTAAGGAGTCTTCCTCTTCAAAAGCACGTAAAGCGCTCCGCCGCCCCCGTCCCGCAGGCGGGCTGATGTGTACGCCAGGATGTGGCGGCTCATCCTGCGGCTGCACAGCCACCTCTGAAGATGTTCTTTCAAGAGCGGGTGACCGTCGGCGGAGTGCTGGCCCCGGCCGTGAACAATCCGCACGCAGCCATAGGCTTGCCACAAGCAGTTCCGGATGAATTTCTCGAATTGATCGCGAGCATCGAGAATGCCTAACCCATGCAGATCCAGATGCGCCTGAACCGCAAAGCGCCCGGTTCTGAGGGATTCGAGCCAACGCTTCCCGCGTGGATCGGGCGCGCCTTCCACATACTCTCCACTAACCACAACGTCTATCGGAACCCGACCGTTAACGAAGTCGATGAGAAGCTGTAACCCTTCATCTTCGCTTTCCTGAGGATTCGGGATCTCAATCGGGATCAAGCCAGGCGAGGAGATGCTGCTCCAGCCGAGCGGCGTCACGTCCTCCATCGATTGTTCAAAAAGCTCAGTGTCGGGAACAGCCGGCGAAACCCGAACCGGCGCGGGTGCCGGTTTGGCCGAAGGCACCGGGGCTTGGGCCTTGTCAGGGCGGAGCAACGTCTTCAGTTCGACAAAGGAGCGATAGGTGGTTGGTTTCATAACTCCGCCAGGGCAGGTTCTAACGTTCCATGTTAGCTGATCTGTCGCATCTCGGACTCGATTTCTTTCGTACAAATTCCCCCTTAGAAAAAGGGGGAAGCGCCGCAGGCGCGGGGGTTGTCTTGGGAAAAGGGGAAGGCCAATGGAGGAGAGCCGCGACCTATGAGATAGGGTGAAGCGCTGAGGCAGGGCTTACGGGCATTGCAACCCCCAGGCGGCTACGCGACCGCGTGAAGTATTCTCAAAACTTCACCTACGCCGCCGCCTCCTTTGACTAAGGGGGAATTTGCCTGCAGCTCCTTCGCCGTTGATAGTAGCAGTCTGGCGGCCATGCTGACCTACTGAACCACCTGGCGATTGCCTTCGTACTTGAAGGGTTCCTTGATGTGCTTTTGGGCAACCTCCTGGGCACCCTGTGAATCGTCGTTCGTGTCCACGGCCTTCTGATACTCGCCCAACGCGCGCTCACGCTGTCCCAGGACATCGTAAATTCGGCCAAGGTTGATGTGACACCAGACTTCGATCCACTTCGGGTCCAGGTCTCCGTTGAGTGCTTCACGGAAGGAATTCGCTGCCGTATTGTAACTGCGCTGCTCGAAGAACGCCTCAGCAATGCGGTAGAACGCCAGCGAACTGCGCTTGTTGAGCTCGATCGCTTTCTGAAACTCGGCAATGGCTTCCGTAGGGTCGCCCAGCCGGCGAAGCTCGTCGCCTTTGGCGATGGCTGCCGCGATGCGGAGCTGATCGGAGTTGCGCAGCACTCTGAAGTTCGGATCGATCTTGGCGGATTTGGGCTTGCCGAAAGTCGATACAGAGAACGGAGACTCTGGACCCACCACTTCAACTCGTTTGACTTCAGGCTTGCCGTCGGTTTCGATCATGATTTCCACAGGCATCTTGAAAGTATCGATGTCTTGCCGAATGGTGCCGGTTACCTTGAAGCCTTCTTTGGCACGGTACGTCGTGTAGTCATACTTCAGATCGGGAACCCCGTTTTGGTCAATCCACTCGGAAAAGAAATAGGTGAGGTCCTGGGCGGAGATCTTTTCACAAATTGCCTTGAAATCCTGGATGGATGCTTCCTTGTAGCCGAAGTTGTAAACGTACTCTTTTACAGCTTTGAAGAAGTTCTCATCGCCCAGCACCCATCGCAGCATGTTCAGTACGTAGGCGCCCTTGCTCTTCAGGACGGAATTGTATTCCGGCGAATACACCTGAAGTTGATAGGCGTCCCGAATTGTGCTCTTGTCCTCGTGAAGCAACGCGGCGACGGCTGTTTCCTGCAGCTCCCGGGCAAATCCGGCTTCTCCTGAAATGCTCTCCTGGAAGAGGAGCGCTGAGTAGTTGGCAAAGCCCTCCTTCAACCAAAGGTCTTGAGGCGCTCGGGGCACGATCAGGTACTGCCACCACTGGTACGCGATCTCCCGCGCGAGCAAGTTCGCGTTCGGCGTCTTGTCGAACGCGCGGTCGGCGAGAAGCTCCATTCCCGGGGCCGAGTATCCCAGCAAGGAATCGTTGTCAATGACGGCCACTTTCAGCGACTTCCCAGGGAAGGAGCCAAACTTCTCGCCATAGAGATCCAGGATCTTGCCTAGCATCTCGGTTTGCGCCCCGATGAAATCGCGCTTGTTGTCTTTGACGTAAAAGGTCACTTCCACTTTGCCGGCAGTCATCGGCAAAGCGTTGTATTTCGCCGCGGCCAGCGAGCCAGGGAAAGTGGACCGTTCGCTGACGAACGTGTAAACGTCCTTGTCGCCCCTCTGCTCCTTGGGCTTCGCGGCTCCGTCCATGGCGACAACTACACCTTGAGGCACCGTGATGCGAAACGTGCCCGTTGCCCGATCTTTGAGGAACCGGTGCATCGGGAACCAACGGCTCAAAGCAAACAGATAGCTCACGTCCTCTTGAATGCTTGCGATCCGGACTCCTTCCAAAGGAGAGTTATCGGCTGAGTTCAAAACTCCGCCGTACTCAACCACCAACGTGGCGGACTGCGACCGCGACAATGGAGTATTCAAATCGATTCGCAGCGTATGTTCTTCCTCGTTGCGGGAGAACCGCAGCAGGCTGGTATCGGTCGGCTTGATCGAAGCGGGCGCGGCTGATTTGACGGGCGGCTTCTTTGGTGCTTGAGGACGGCGGGAGAGACGCGGAACGTCAGACTGCGAAGAGGCCGTTTCCTCAGGCTCCGTTGTTAGAACGGCTCCGGGCGCCGGTGGCTTGTCAGCGAGGTAGGCTCTTTCAGCCTTGAGATTAGCATTGAACTCAAGAATCACCGAGCTGACACCATCCTCCAGGGCCTTAAAGCGAACGCTGGCTTTGGCCTTGATCTGGTGTGCTGCCGGGAGCAATTCCGCTTCGACCTGGTAATCCTCAGCATCAATCTGTGGCTTCTCGTCAGACCGTGATGTTTGCGCCTCAGGCCGGAGAAATACCGCCATCGTCAGGAGGAACAGAAGCAAGAACTTCGATTTCCATTGCGGCATGAAATTCATCTCCACGGTGCGACGCCTTCCTAATCCTCAGGCTTGGATGCGTTTTGCGTCATTCCGTTGTCCAGCAATCTTCTTGGGCCGGTCGTTGCGCCTTGCGCATTCCAGAGCGGCAGGCGGCTCAAAGCCCGCATTCAAGCAAGAATTCGCAAAATTTTCGGTTGCCACTCACTGTGGTCCTCCAACGAGGACCGCCGAATCCTGAAGCCAGGGGAGGATGCATTCGGCGGCTTTGTGGATGGCGCCACCGGCTCCGAGCCTCTGTTTCACAGAGGCAAGGCCCATTCTAACATGCTTCAATCGTTCGGGTTGGTCGAGAAGCTGGACCATTTCGGCGTGCAGTCGCTCTGCTGTAAAGTCGCTTTGAAACAGTTCCGGAACAACCTCCTGGCCGGCAATCAGGTTGACGAGGCTGTAAAAGGGGACCTGCACCAGATACTGGCCAACAATCCACGTTAGGTTCGAAATCTTGAAGACGGTGATGAGTGGCGTGCCGAGCAGCGCTGTTTCCAGGGTGGCCGTACCGCTGGAAACCACCGCCAGGTCCGAGTTCCCGACGGCATTGTAGGTATCGTACTCGATGAGCGACAGCGGCGGGCCGCCGCTCTCCGCCAGAATTCTTCGGATCTCACCGCGGTGCAGACTCGAAGAAGCGGGCAGCAAGAACTGAACCGGCCGTTGCCAGTACAACCAGCGGGCTGCCTGGAGCAGAGTGGGAAGATGAAAGCGAATTTCTTTGGTTCGGCTTCCGGGAAGCAGGCTGACGGTTGGCACGGACTCGTCCAGCTTGTGGGCCTGGAAAAATTCACTTCGAGATTTGGACACACGGACGCGATCGACCAGAGGATGGCCCACATAGTCCACCTGCATGCCCCGCTCGGCGTAGAAGTCTTTCTCAAACGGAAGGATCACCAGCATGCGGTCAATGGTCTGCTGCATTTGTTTCACCCGCCCGCTCCGCCAGGCCCACACCTGCGGGCTAATCAGGTAGAGCACGGGAATGCCGAGAGCCTTCAGTTTTACGGCCAGCCGAAGATTGAAGTCAGGAAAGTCCAACAGGATTGCGACGCGTGGCCTTCTGGCCCGCACTTCGTTCACCAGTAGTCGCAGCGCTGAATACAAATGTCCCAAGTGCGAAACGGCTTCAAAAGGGCCGAGTACTGACAGCCTGTGGATATCGACGATGGTGTCGACTCCACTTTCCCGCATGCGCTTTCCGCCACAGCCAAAGAACTTGAAGGACCCCGGAGGAACCTTTCCCAGCAAGTCCGAGACGAGCTCCGCGGCATACATGTCGCCGGAAGCTTCTCCGGCAACGATGAGAATAGATTGGGGGTGTGAAGTCATGAAGGCAAAAGGGTCAAGGCGAAAGCGTCAAGGGTCAAGTCGCTCAGTACTCAGCACTCATTACTCAGTACTTCGTCTAGTACAACTCCTTTTCACCCTCCGGTCGCGTTTTCCAGCGGCGATGAACCCACAGCCACTGGTCGGGGTGCATGCGCACCAGTTCTTCCAGAACCTGATTACAGCGAGTCGTGTTGGTGAGAATGTCCTGTTGCTTGTTGCCTGTCTGCGCCAGCGTCACCGGCGGTTCAAAGCGCAGCCGGTGCTTTCTCAAATGTTCGTCCCAAATCAATACACCTGGAACAATGGCGGCGCCGGTACGCAAGGCGATGGTTGCCAGACTGGTCGTGGTGCAGGCCGGGATGTTGAAGAACGGCGCAAACACCCCTGCTTCGCGAAACGTGTTCTGGTCGATCAGAATGCCGACCGCCTCTCGCCGTTGCAGCGTGAGCAGAATTTCCTTGAGCGAATTCTTCTTTTCGATGACCTGATTGCCACTGCCCATCCGGTAGCGGTTGACGAGTTGGTCCACCAGCGGATTGTCGATCGGCCGCACCACAAACTTCAACGGGTGCCCGTATAGCGCATGAGCATACGGGCAGAGCTCCCACGCACCGTAGTGCGCGGTGAGAAATAGAACGCCTTGTCCACGTTCCAGGGCCTGCGCGAAGTTTTCGTAGCCATCATAGATCACCCGCTCAGAGACATTCTGTTTCGTGAGCGTCGGAAGGTGGCAAAACTCAGCCAGGAGCCTCCCCAGATTTGCGAATACCCCTCGAACAATCCGCTCTTGTTCGGAGGGTTGCAGCTCGGGCAAAGCGAGCTTCAAGTTGTGAGCTGCAATCGTTCGAAGTCTTTTGGAGAGATGATAAGTCGTCCAGGCAACAAAGCGGCCCACGGCCAGCGCCGCGCTTCTTGGGATGGCTCCAAGGACGGCGACGACAGTGACGGCTGCATAGTACTCAAGCTTGGTTCGTATCGGAAGTTTGAGGCTGGATGCGAGGTTGCGAATAGACAGACTCCACGAGCATCAACGACCGAGTCGAGTGGCCGGACCACGTCGAAGGCGCCTCAGTATACACGGATTTATCGCGGAGAAACGATCGACGCTGGTCAGGCCCCGTGCCAAGATCCCTGAAGGTCTGAAGAAATTCAATGGTAGGGACGCGCTGCTGCGCGTCCGCACGCAAACCCAACGCGACGCGGAGCGCCGCGTCCCTACCGGGTCACGTTCATGCCGGAGGATTTTTTCACAGCGTCCTTTGAGAAAAGAGGGCAGCGGTTTCGTAGAAACGCGCAGAGGTTGTCTGCGCTAGGTGGAGAAATTTCTTGGAGGGAGCCCTCCTGAGAACCCGCCAGGGACCTTGCCTTTGGAGGGAAGTATTTCTCGGCAGGCCGTTGTGAGCCGTCTCTCAAATCGACGATTGACACTCCAAGTCGTTCGTTTATAATACCCACCTTGTTTGCCCGCCAGCGATCCTCAGTAGCTCAATGGCAGAGCATCCGGCTGTTAACCGGAGGGTTGTAGGTTCGAGTCCTACCTGAGGAGCCACTATAAGCCGCGATAAACGAATCACTTCCAGTGTCAATTGACCTTCTCTGGTACCCCCTCCGCTGGCACTTCTTCTAACAGACTTCTAACATTCGGTCCGAAAACGGATTTTTCCAAGCGCGCTGCCACTTCCGGCTTCGACTTGTTGATCAGGTGACCATAGATGTCGAAGGTAGTGGTGATGCTTGCATGCCCGAGCTGATCCTGGATGTACTTCGGGCTTTCGCCTTGGGCGATCAGCATTGAAGCGTAGAAATGGCGCATGTCGTGGAAACGAGCTCCGTTCTTTGAAACTCTCCGAAGTAACGGCCCGGAAATCCACTTGCTGAAATACTCCGGGTTAATGAACGTTCCCTCGCGGGTGAAAACGAAATCTTCAGGGTTCCGTTCGATCGCCATTTCAAACATTGCCTTGAGATTGTTCAGGGCGGTCAACGATAGCCCCACGACCCTGTTCCTTGTGCTCTTAGTCGGCCCTGGCTGGTCCATCGTCGACCATTTCTCTGAAGAGGGACTTTGCTCTTCTGTCGTAAATTCTAGATGCGCTCTTCCATTTTCCCTCAACCTTAGAAAGCTGAAGAGTCTGAAACAGAGACTTGTTAAGTGAGTTGATATCTATTCCGAACTCAACATAATCGTTCTGCGGCGGCAGGGGAAAGTTCCTGACCTGTTGACTCATTTCGCCGGTCATTACAGGGAGTTCAACCTTTCGAATCGCTTTCATTTCCAACATCGCTCGTTGAAATTCACTGGTCGACTTCTGGAGTTTCAAGAATGCGGCGACGTCGACGATTTCTAGGCTTAGGTTGTGGACTGGATATTTCCCTTCATGAACAATGCGCATCTGGTAAGCGCCGTCAGGCATCTCTTTCAGCTTTAAGAAACAAAAGCTGTCGCCACCGGTCACGTATTCGAACATCTCACGATTTCTATTGGCTAACTCCTCGTTCTTTGCATTCAATTCAGTCAGTAGCCTCTTCTCTTCTTCGACATGGGCAGCCGTCTCTGAATCCTGCCTGATTGCTGACCACATAGCCCCGATCAATGCTACCAAGCCCCCAAAAAAAGTCAGGATCGTTGGAATCGGAAATCTCTGAAACCAGTCCATAGGCTCCTCACTCGCCGACTTCCAATAAGAGAATAAGGCGGGTCGGAGCCCGCCGTCGGGACTCTACACTGAGCCTGGCCTTCGCGCTGTTTTACGATTTTGCCTTCACCTTCCGCTTTTCTAGCCGGTCTATATGCTCCTGGAGAAGTGCTTCAACCATCTCGCTGACACTAGTCTTCAGCAATACCGCCTGAATCTTCGCCCGCTCGACCAGTTTCTCATCTAGGTAAAGGTTGATTCGTTGTTTCATATACTCGTAAGTCTAGACGCAATTGCGTCAGTGTGTCAAGAACCTTTGTAACAAATCAAGTAGAAATTTCACTCCGACTCTTGAGCGCGCAAAAGAGAAAACTTTTGCCTATCTTTTGGCTAACCCTGCCACTTTATTAAGCCTTGACGGCTCTCCTAAAATTGAGACAAAAGCTCAAAAGCGAAGACTTATGAGCCATGATTGATGGCGACTGACGTGTTTACAGTTCACTTGCTTTCAGTCCAGAGACTGCACATCGGAGGTCTCCAAATGAATGCACAGAAATCAGAAGAACCCGACAGTATAAAAGAACAACAGCAGCTTCCACTTCCATTGCTAGACGAGACCAAAGATCGAATCGAAGCCAACCTGCGCAGGGCAGTCCTCAAGGCGGAGCGCGAGAAAAATAACAAGGCAAGCGCGGGTTGAATCCATCCCAGCCAGCCCTGACAATTAGGCGGCATAAGGCTTACAGGACGGAACGCCGATACTCCCGCTATGACCTGCCGAAACTGCAAAGCGACCTACTGGCCTGGCAACGCGTTCTGTCCACGGTGCGGTGCACGACTAACGATCTTTGCAACACCTTGGATTTGGATCGCAATCGTTTTCCTATTCGTGCTCATGTGGCGAATCGCGTTCAGGTGAGCCCATGTTCTACGAAGCAGAAAACATTTTCCCACGTTTGGTACAGAGCTACGGCTTTTAGCGCACGCCAAGAGTCACCAAGGTTTAGAGAGGGCTGACAGGTGAATCAGTTATGAAACTCCGAGTGATTGGAAACTCACGTGCGCGAATTCCTGCAAGGCAACGACTGCACAGTTGAAATCTACGGAGGAATCTCACTATGACTGAAAAGCAAATCTCAAAGCGCGAGCTTTTGAAGAAGGCTGCTTATGTCGCACCGGCTATCCTCACACTGAAAGCTGTCCCATCGTTTGCATCGAACGGTTCAGGCCTAAACGAAGAACATACGAGAGAAAAGGAATGGGAAAAAGAGAAGAGCAACAATGGCGTCGGCCATAACAATTTTGAAAAGAAAGAGAAGAAGGAGAAAAACAAAGACTAGCGCCAGGCCTTTTTTCTTGAGGCTGGCTGGAGAATCATCCATAGCCAGCCTTGAAGTTCCAGGCGTGGCATCCCCACGTGGATACCTCGAATAACTCATTCACCCGCCTACACAAAAATTCAGTGCCCGCACATCCAACCCGACAACCGCCAGCGCCCAAGAAACGCGCACCAGCCGGGCTGGCAATTTGCGCGAACCAAACCCCTTCGGAGCCCTCAGCTTTTCCTCATCGACAATAGGTTCGTTTTCGCTTCGAACGTCGACGGCCGAAGTTGACCTTGGCGATCGCCAACAAATGGCGAATGGGTGCCTCGCTATGAATAGTCGCAGAATGGCAGGGAGCGTTCTCGATGATGACTCTAGCTCGACCGTGCATTGTGCGCATGATCTTTTCGGAGATCAGCATCAGCTTCCAGACGCGTTCCAGAAAATCTCGTCCCAAGCCTTCTACTTCAACAACCATCGGGGGATTGGTCGGAAATTGCAGCGGTAGAAGCAAGCGTCTCGAAGGTATATTTGCTTTATCTTCGCCCATAGGGCGAAGCCTATCAAGTGACTAAATCTCCTTGTCAATGACGTTGGCTGGGCATTCCAGATGTGCTAGTGTTCGCATCGTTCCAGCTCCCAAAACCAGGCCGTGACCGGTGCGAGACCAGCCTAACTGCGATCAGTCGCCGGAATGGGAACCCCTGAAGGGTCGTCCCTATGATGACGGCGGCGAACTGCAGCTAATGAGCGTCTCTGGAAATACGACGGAATTCCAGAACCGTTTGGGATATCGATACCGATGTGTCGAAGGAACTGGCACCAAGGAATGGTTTTCGCTGCGCACGAATCGGCGGATGAAAAGAGCCACTCGGGCTCAACTGAAAATCTGTTGCAAGAAGCTCCGGTCGACTTTCTAGCAGAATCCACTTCTGCCCTTTTTGTGGTGAAAGGCTTCAGTTTCTTGAATCTGAAGAGACAGGGAAGTCCCGTGCCCGCACTGCACAAGCAGGCGCTCGACACTGACCTCGCGGAGGAGAACCTTTGCAAAAACTGCTGGTGGCTCTCGTCGTCTTGTCTTTGCCATTCCTTCTGTTGTGTGGCTTTCTGTGGGTGGCTTTGGCCCATCCGAGGCGAGCTGTGTCTCAGCGGCAACGAGCCGCACCATCGCGGCCTGTGATCAAGTGGCGAAGATCGAAAGCAAAGGCGAATTAGACGCTGCAACTCTTGAAACAAATTGGCTCGGACGCTTAGGCTTGGCGTCCTACGAGCAATACGGAACAGTTTCGAAGAGATCGGCCTTGGATCATTACAGGCTATGACCGAACAAGAAGCTATCGAGTTCACAGCCCTCCAGCAGAAACTTGCGGTCAAGGAAGCTGAATGCAAGGAGCTGCATCGACAACTCCATGAGATTCGCGGGCACGCTCAGATCCTGCAAAACAAACTCGCTCTGGCAGAGATCGTTAACGAAAGCCTTCGGGCCGAGCTGGCGGTTGCGAGCCAGCAAAAAGCGGCATCCTCGTGATCGTTCCGAAAGGGCACCCCATTAGAGTGATCCTCTCTCCATTGGCCTGCTTTCAAATTTCGACAAACAAATGATCACACCGATGGTGGCCCGCCTAGTCGGTGAGCCCTTCGACCGCGAGGGTTGGGTTTTTGAGTTGAAGTGGGATGGGTTCCGAGCAATAGCAGAGAAGGATAAGCAAGGGGTCCGGCTGTACTCTCGGAACCAGAACGACTTCAAGAAGCGCTTTCCTGTCATTGCTCAGGCAGTCAGTGCGCTCGATAACGTGATTCTTGATGGCGAGATCGTCGCATTGGATGAACATGGCCACCCGCGTTTTGAATGGCTCGTCAACCGAGGACCACAAAAGGGAGTCATGGTGTTTTATGTGTTCGACCTCCTCCGCCTCGGCGACAAGGATCTCCGATCCGAGCCCCTCTCACGGCGAAAGAGTCTCCTCCAGAAACTCCTCCGGAAGAATGACACCCTACGCTACGTCGACCACATAACAACAGAAGGACTGGCGATGTTCGCTGGTGCCTTAGCATTGGGACTGGAAGGCGTTGTAGCGAAAGATGCCAAGAGCCCCTACCTTGAGGGGCCGCGGCCAACAGGTCACTGGCTGAAGATCAAGTCGAAGGACTATCAGCGCCAGGGAAAGATTGAATTTCACCCTCGAAAGATCACGCGATGAATCGAGATTTGCCCAGCTTATTTGCGTCTCCGAATAACCCGCCGACGATCATCAAGCCCTCTCCGATGGCTTCGCCGTAATGGAATATTCCAGCAAAGTCGACTCAATTCTTCGGCATCCTTCGCGATCTCTAACTGAATCACAGTAGCCATCGCACTCCAGTTGCGTCGATTCAATTCCAGTCGCTTGAGGATTACCTGGAGACGTTTCTGCTCCTCCACATCTGTCGCATCTAGACCTTCTCGCAGAAACTCACTCAAGATCGTATGCAATTCGTTGGCACTCGCGTTCTCATTTGGGAATTTCAGTTTTCTCCAGTCAATCATTGCGGCATCGAGTTTCGGTTGAAAGGTACGAGCTATCAATTCTACACAATTCGCTCGGTCCCCTGGGAGAGGGACTCATCCCTGTACTAGCTTAGTCAAATCTGATTGAATGCCGTCCCATCGTGACCGGGCTGAAACTAGGACTACAATTTGCCGACCTCGCGGTTCTCTACGCGGACGAAGGAAACATGGTGGCCGCCAGTAGGAATCTCCGCGCAGCCCAGAATTCATACGAAAGTTTTGTCAAATTTCTTGCAAAAGCAAAGCTGACAGCGGCGCAACGTAAGCAAGTCGAGAAAGACCTGCCTCGATTGAAAGAGAGCTTGGACAACCTAGGGTTCCGCCTGAAAATCGGTCCTGGCTAAGCCTGACACCCCAGCAAAAATATTGTTGCTTCAATTGAGTCCTTTGACGATCTTTAGTATTCTTGGTACTTCTGCGAAGCGCTTCACCATCGTCGTCTAACTCCAAATTACTGATAGGTTGAAAATGTCCGCGTATTCGCCAAGGACGTGCGGATTCTGTACAGGTAAGCCTATGGAAGGCGGAACCTGTCCGGTGTGCCTCGGAAAAGGGAGAAGTTCAAGTCAGGCTGCCAGTTCACAGTTGTAAACGCTGCGACGGCACTGGCCACGCAATCCCAAGCGACCCTTTCTTGATTGTTAAGGCCGGCCGCAAGCTTTGCTCCCTATGCCAAGGTACCGGCTGGCTGTTCGCTATAGTGGTTTAGTCATTATCAGCATTCCCTGAAACTCCGACTTTGTTTGGCGAGGTCTCCCTATGAGCAACATAATCGAGAAAACCGAACGAAAGCTGGAAGAGGCAAGACAACTGAACCAGAAATCCAGACAGCTCATTAAGGAGTCGCATGCCGACAGCGGAAATTCACATTTCCCGACGAAGACCAAACGTCAAATCAACGCCAAGCCCAAGAGAGACTAAGGGAAACCATTACACGACGACTAAGGTTTAGCCCCGTCGACATCAGGTATATAAGAGTCCAAGGTGGTCGGCAGTCCTAATATGCGTGCGGAGATCACCAAAGAAAATGGAAGACGACGAGATCACAAAACGTTCAGAAGAGCTTATTCAGCACTCACAAGAACTTATTGAGAAGTCCAAGACGGTCATCAATGAATCCGAAACACTCAAAGAACTGGCCAAAGAGGCAAAGGCAAAACGTCAGAAAAGCCGCCCTAGCCAATCCTGATTAGCGCGCACCAGCGAAGCCCTTGCTTCAAAGCGCTGGCAATTCGCACGACGGCGCTTAGCCAGCTTTTTAGGCGGGCTTGTACTCGCTGCATTGCGTTTCCTTCGCTTTGAGGAGTACGCTTCAGCTCCCTTCACAAAGAGTTTCCATCGTCGAACCTTTGTAATCCTCACTCGAATGCCCTGGCGATTTTCCCCAAGGGATCTTGAATGTCCGCGTATTCGGCAAAGACTTGCGGATTTTGTGCAGGTGAACAGGAAGACACTCCGTGTCCGGTGTGCCTCGGCAAGGGTGAAGTTCTAGTCAGGCTGCCAGTTCGTAGCTGCAAACGCTGCAGTGCCACTGGTCGAGCTATCGCAACCGAACCGTTCTTGGTTGTGAAAGGTGGCCGCAAGCTGTGCTCCCTCTGCCATGGTACCGGCTGGCTGTTCCCTCAAATTTTCTAATCCAGGCCCAGCCTTGACGCTCAGGCGGGGGAAATACCCTTCAGGAATCGCTTCCAACTGGCAGAAACCACAGAATAGAATTCCGTCCTCCAGAGTTCCTTGAAGGAGGGCATCATGACCGATCAAACACTCTATTATGTGGTTCGCATTGGCAAAACTTGGGACATTTGGGAAATGACATCTGAAGCTATTGCTGCACGTGCAAGAGAGGATAAGACATTGGAAGATCGCCTAGATTTCAGACCATTCAACACTCGCGCTGAGGCTGAGAAGTCGGGATGAACTCAACTCAGGCAACCACTGAACGCGCGCGTGGCTATCATCCTTGGCTTCCTCCGCCAGTTCGAATACCCCTGTGCTGTTTTATACATAGCCCTGGTCAATTCTAGGCATCCGGCCTCCAAGAATCCTGTTCAAATCCGCTACGTCGTCGAGCCCTTCGTCAAAGTCCTCTCCTGATCTAGCTATTCGTCCTCAAAAGGTGACCAATGGAAGCCAAACCGACAACAGATATTGGTTTCTCTCCAGAATTGATTAGAAGAGCAAGACAGAACGCCGTCGAGCGTTCAGCGGCGCTTATCCTCGAATCCAGAGAACTGATTGAGAGGTCGCGCGCTCTTTTACTGGAGGGTCAACAACAACACCCTGAACCGAGATTCACTTATCGCCGAGAACATTTGAAGCTAGCCTCGCGGAAGAGCTAGGCCCCGCGCTGTTCCCTTCGCGAGTGGCTGCTCACGACCTCAAGGCTAATTCTCACATGACTTACACCTCACCCAACCTGCTCCACAATCGCTGCAATCCGGCCATGTTCGTCGCCCCGATCGACGTTGATGGCTGGCCGACGTCAAAGGCAGCGCTTAAGGCTTACGGACCAAAACGGCTGAAGACAAGCCGGAATCACTCCGCTGCGTAGAGGTAAGAGCCATCCATGCTGATTGACAGATGCCGAACAGCGCACGGCAAGTTGACAACGCCGCGAAACGTGGTTTCCTATTCCTTCAAGGCCGGACAATAGTTCCATCCAGCCGCCGGTCATTGCCGCGGCTGCCACCCGGCGTGCGATAGGGAAATTTCGCCGCCAGCTTCTCATCGATATCGACCCCTAGTCCCGGCTTGTCATTAGCGTACATGTAGCCACCCTTGATTTCTGGCGCCCCTGGGAAGACCTGCTGCACGGTGTCTGAAAACAGGTTCTGCTCCTGAATGCCGAAGTTGTACGTCGCCAGGTCAAGATGCATATTGACGGCATGGCCCACCGGCGAGACGTTGCCGGGGCCGTGCCAAGCTGTGCGGACGTTGAAAAACTCGCAGCAGCTGGCGACCTTGCGCGCCATATTCAGCCCGCCCACGGCCGAGATATGGATCCGGATGAAGTCGATGAGCCGCTCGGCGACAAGGAAAACCCACTCGTTGCGGTTGACGAATAGTTCACCCATGGCGATCGCACAAGAGGTCTGCTGTCGGAGAACGCGGAACCAGGCGACGTCTTCCGGGGCAAAGGGATCTTCCATGAAGAAGGGCCGGTAGGGCTCGACCGCTTTGCACAGCTGAATCGCCTGGTTGGGAGGCACGCGCTCGTGGATGTCGTGAAGCAGTTCGACGTCGAAGCCCAGGCGGGCCCGGAGCTGCTCGAACATCTTGATCGTGTTGTTCACGTAGGGCGTTGGTTCGAAGACGGGAGAGGGCGGGGCGCCGGCCGGCCGCATCTTTTGTACCTCCGGAGAGGTCTCGGCTTGAACACCATAGCCGGCGAAGCCCGGCACAGCCAGTTGCACCCGGACGTGCCGGTAGCCCTCCGACATCCATTTGCGCACCTGGTCTTCCAGCTCCGACAAATCGCGGGCACTGGCGTGGCCGTAGAGGGGCACGGCTGTGCGGACCTTGCCGCCGAGCAATTTGTACACGGGCACATCGCAGCGTTTGCCTAGGATATCCCACAGCGCTCCGTCAATGCCGCTCAATGCGTTGTTGAGTGTCACGCCGCTGCGGAAGTAGGAGGCGACATACGCCGACTGCCAAATATCCTCGATCTCGTCGCAGTTACGACCCGTGACGAAAGGCTTCAGGTAATGCTCGATGGCAGCGGCCACGGCCAGCGGACGTTCCCGATGCGTGGCGCAGCCGACACCGTACAAGCCCGGCTCGTTGGTCATCACTTTGACGATTACCAGGTGATCGTTAGCCGGCTGCGTGAGGATCACTTTGACGTCGGTGATTTTCAGAGCCGGCATTCCCCTGCGCGCGACCTGCTGCGCCACTGCCAGTGGCCCGCCTCCTGCCAGCAGCCCGGTTCCTGCCGCTCCAAGAGTCGTGAGGATGTTTCGTCGATTCACGGTTGGTTCCTCTCTCGGTGGTGTTCTAAAAGAAATTACAACACGGCTGCCCCCGGCGCAACGCCGTGGGACCGAATGGTTCCGATCGGTCTTATCTGTGGGAAACGACCCGACGCTGACGCTGGCCTTCTTTTTTGCCGCGGGACCCGCTTTCGTCTGCGGTTTCTTCCCTGAGGAGCCAACTTTTAGCCCGCTCTGAAATCCTCGCAATCCACTGAATTAAGAATACAGCCCCGTGGCTACCGCGACGTCAGCGGGTCCGCTGCACGAGGAGGCGCCACTCCACGGCCCTTCCGTCTCAGGAGGAGGCTGACGAGCAGGCCCACGACGGCGCCCATGCCGCCGCCAATGGTCTGCCCCCACAACAGCTTTGACGTCGCGTACCGGATGACCTCAGGAATCTGGACGACGGCTTGAATTTGCGCTCCCTGTGGTAAGCCCCCAGGGGACGTGTACCACGACAACATCGGGGGCACAAGAAACGAGGCTACTGATACGCCGACGAGCGCGCCGGTCAACATGAGGATCAGAACTGTCTTCATGGTGGGGATCCTCCTCAACAAGCGAGTCTACACAGTGCGATTGTGCTATGCCATTCATTTGACCCTCTGCGAGGGTTCGACAAGATAACGGACATGCCGCTGCCAAAAAAGAGCACTTTTGAACGGCATTCTGCTTTCTTGTGACGTCGAATGGAGATGAGGTGGTAACTCGACGATGCAAAGTGATGAACAAGCAATTCGCGATCTCGTCAAGGCATGGTTAGTGGCCAGCAAGACGGGCGATCTCACAGCGGTCGTTAGTTTGATGGATGATGACGTACTCTTCATGGTGCCCGGCAAGGCACCCTTCGGGAAAGAGGCCTTCGTCGCCAGCAGCAAGGAAATGAAGAATGTTCGCATTGACGGAACGAGCGACATCCAAGAGATCAAGGTCTTAGATGATTGGGCATGGATGCGTAGTCATCTCAAAGTTACGATCACCCACCCGAACGGTACGACATCGATGCGCTCTGGTTACACCTTGACCATCCTGCGAAAGCAAAGGGGCGGGAATTGGGTCATCGCTCGCGACGCAAACATGCTGACAGAGAGCAAAGAATGAATCTGAAGAAATCCCGCGATTGACCATCCGATCGCGAGGCATCGAAATTGGTATTCGCAATGGCCTTGGGCGCGGAACGAACGAAGCCGAGTGCTGCGTAGTGCTCAGCGCGATTGCGCTCGTAGTCACGATAAGGTTGGTGGAAGGACTGCTTTGCCGAGTGTCCGCCTTCCATCCCACATGGCTCGCGATGATCAGCGCCGTACTTGCCCTCGTCGCGATCCTCGTAGGCCTGTTCCCCTCTCTACGCGCCGCACCTGTCGATCCGATTCAAGTTCTGTGTGCGGAGTAGTGGGACTCGCAAAGATACATCTTGGTAGCGCCGCACTGTCTACGAAACCACTACGGATTAAGGCCAAGTCTGGGCGTTCGCATCGGATCGAGGTACGAACTAACGCGGTGGCCAAGCTGCTATCACATAACGATCTCGAGGGTCGGATCAATGAGCTACAAGCCAATTGAGAACTACGGGATCATTGGCGACCTTCATACTGTCGCCCTGGTCGGGATGGACGGTTCGATTGACTTCATGTCGTTTCCCGATTTCGATTCACCCACGATTTTCGCCGCGCTGCTGGACGAGAGCAAAGGAGGACAGTTTCAGCTGGCGCCCGTCCTGGCAGATGCCAACCAGAAGCAGCTTTATCTACCAGATTCGAACATTTTGCTCACGCGATTCTTATCTGATGCTGGGGTCGCAGAAATCTCGGATTTCATGCCAGCGGAGCAAGAGGGTGCTCACGAGCTGGTGCGCCGCGCCAAAACCGTGCGGGGCGAAATTCATTTCCGGATGATTTGTCAGCCCCGCTTCGACTACGCGAGGTCCAAGCACCACGTCGAAAAAAGAGACGGAGAAATTCTCTTCGTCTCTGAGGGAAAAGATCAGTCAGCACTGCGCCTGCGGACTTCGATCCCGGTTACCATCAGGGACGGCGCGGCGATCGCTGAATTCACGCTTCAAGCAGGCCAGAGCGCGGCTTTCGTTTTGGAGCAAGCGCGCCCGGGTCACGAATCGGTCTCAGTGGGTCCGGATCATGTCCCCGATTCCTTTAAGCGAACCCTGAACTTCTGGCGGAATTGGATTGCCCGTTCAACCTACCACGGTCGCTGGCGCGAAATGGTCAATCGTTCGGCTTTGACTTTGAAGCTCCTGGTTTCTCAACCTCACGGTTCGATGGTGGCCGCTCCTACCTTTGGGCTGCCTGAACATATTGGCGGTGAGCGAAACTGGGACTACCGTTACACGTGGATTCGCGATGCCTCATTCAGTCTTTATGCCTTGATTCGGCTTGGCTATACGGAAGAAGCAGCGGCCTTCATGAAATGGATTGAAGCACGTTGCCACGAACTGGAGCCTGACGGTTCGCTGCAAATCATGTACGGCATCGACGGCCGTCACGAACTTCCCGAAGAGACACTCGCTCACCTTGAGGGATACCGGAAAACTTCGCCGATTCGCATTGGCAATCGCGCTGCTGGCCAACTCCAGCTGGATATCTACGGTGAGCTGATGGACGCCGTCTACCTCTATAACAAGTACGGAGAGCTGATTTCCTACGATCTTTGGACTCAGCTGACACGCCTGATTAACTGGGTCGTTAAGAACTGGTCTCAGCCGGATCAAGGAATCTGGGAGGTCCGAGGCGGCCGGCAGGACTTCCTCTTCTCCCGTGTCATGTGCTGGGTGGCGCTCGACCGGGGCATTAGGCTGGCTTATAAACGCTCGTTTCCCGCGCCTCTTTCCGAGTGGTATAAGGTTCGTGATGCCATTTACCGCGACATCTTTGAGAATTTCTGGGACGGAGAGCGCCAAGCGTTTGTGCAGCACAGGGGGTCCAGGACACTGGATGCGGCGAGCTTGCTGATGCCGCTGGTGAAGTTCGTGGCTCCGACTGATCCTCGCTGGATCTCCCACTTGAAGGCAATCGAGGCAGAACTGGTGGACGACTCTCTCGTCTACCGCTACAGGACGGGTGCAGCCTTCTCGGACGGTCTGGCCGGCTCAGAGGGAACCTTCTCCATGTGCAGCTTCTGGTATGTGGAGTGTCTTTGTAGAGCAGGCGATTTGGAAAAGGCCCGGTTCTTTTTTGAGAAGATGCTGGGCTACGCCAACCATCTCGGTCTTTACGGTGAAGAACTGGGTGCGCGGGGCCAGCACTTGGGGAATCTTCCCCAGGCGTTCACACATCTCGCCCTTATTAGCGCCGCCTACGCTCTCGACCGGCGCCTATCGGCTGCTGGACAAAAGGCGTAGTCATGAATGACTGTCGAGTAACATCAGAGGACCCTCGCGCAAGCCAAATCTATCATATTGCTGCATCTCAGCTGACAACCCGGCGTAGTCTGGAACCAGTCGCTTGGCCAGTTCGTGCAAGTTCCCGGGAACGCCCTTGGCAGAATAAGCTTGTACATAGCAGGTAGCTTGAGCTGCTCGACAAATACAGAGATAATCGCCCGCTGCGCGTCACCCGCTCTCTTCCCCTGACCGCCTAGGAGCGGGCCGCAGCGGCACCAATGGATCAGCCTTGGCGTCCCGGCGGCGAAAGGAGGCTGTATGAAACTAGTTTACACTCGGCGGGAGGTTCTGGCATCCCTCGCGGTTGTCGCAGTTTTCCCAAGAAGAGTTCTTCCTGCGGACGGCGAAAAGCCGATGCGAGGCGTTTTCATTATCATGGCAACGCCATACACAGCGGCCAGGGAAGTCGACTACGAGGACCTTGCGCGCCAAGTCGACTTCCTCGACCGCTGCGGCGTGCAGGGTATGGTCTGGCCGCAGTTGGCAAGCGAGTACACGCAGTTGACCAAAGAAGAGCGAATGCGAGGGATGGAAGTGCTGGCCCGTGCGGCCGCCGGCAGAAAGCCGGCTCTTGTCCTTGGAGTTCAGGGCTCGAACACCGAGCAGGCGCTAGAGTATCTGAAGCACGCTGAAAAGCTAGGGCCGGACGCCGTCATCGCCATTCCACCACAGGAGGCGAAGTCGCTGGACAACTTCCGCGAATATTACCGTGCGCTGGCAAGGTCGACAAAGCGGCCGCTTTTTGTTCAGACAACCGGTGGGGCTTCGGGAATCACCCCCACGGTCGAGTTCCTGGTGGAGCTTGCCCGCGAGTTTCCGAATTGCGGCTATATCAAGGAAGAGTACAACCCGGTGATCGACCGCATGAAGGAGCTGGCGCAGCATCGTCCTATGATTAAAGGGATCTTCAGCGGCGCAGCGGGAAGAGGAATGATGTATGAAATGAGCCTGGGCTTCGACGGAACCATGCCCGGCGCACCCTACTCGGACGTCTATGCCAAGATCTGGAAGCTTTATCAGTCGGGGCAGAAGGAAAAAGCACGCGACGTTTTCAGCCAGTTGATGCTGATGATCAATCTCGAGCAGCATATTCCAGGCACGCGCCAGTACATCATGAAGAAGCGCGGGGTGTTCAAGACCACCGTCTCGCGTCAGCACAAAGTGGAATTGACGCCCGAAGCAATCCGAGAAATCGAATTCACTTTCGAAGCCTTGAGGCCTCACCTGCAGGGATACGCTCTGGAGACGGACGTGCCGCTGAGTTTCCGGTCTAAATAAAAGCCATGGCCTACGGCGGCTTGCTGCAGAGCCGCGAAGAAAAGGTTCAGAACGCTCATGAGAAGTTGTCCTCCTCCTGCTCCACCGCAAGGGGAGACTTCCCCTCACGAGTGGCGATTATTTTTCTTCGGGAATACTGGCGAACTCTTTACGGGCTTCGCGCAGAATCCGCGCCCCGCCGTCCGCATTCTTCCAAAGAGCGAAGAAGTCCTGATAGGTGCGCCGGGCTAACGCGGTGTCACCGGAGAGCAGGGCGGCGCGGCCGAGGCCAACCTGGGACAAAGCATAAAGGATTCCCCAACGCGCCCCTCGATGGCCCACGATCTTCCGGAATTCCGTGGCCGCTTCCGGTCCCTTGCGTTGGCCCAGGTATGCCAGACTGCGTAGATAAGAGATCTCAGGATAGGCTCGTTCATAGGGAGCGGCCGATGCCAATCGTTGGATGGCCCCGTTAGAGTCGCCCCGGCGTAATTCACTCGCCGCCAGAATGGCGGGACGATGGACTGCGTTCCAGAGCGTTCCGTTCGGAACCAGCTTCGAGGTCTCCGCCACGAGCCGTTCGGCGGCGGCCGTTTCGCCGCACAACGCGAGCGCGAGCGCCGGACGCCCCGCACGGCGCACTCTCTGGCAGTCTCCGTAGAGCGCCTCAGCCCGCGCGTCCAAGTCTTCCAGCTCTAAGCCGCCTTCCCGAAGGCCTCGCTGAAGCGCCATCGCGGCTGCCCGCCGGTAAAGCTTACCGGCCTCCTCGCGCCTGCCGGTGGCATCCGCATTCGCCGCCTCCAAAGCGAGACCGATGTATTCGTCCGGCCTGCCCGCGTACCATTGGACCTCCCGGCCGGCGGCTGCCTGGTCGCCCTCGGCGTATGCGATCTCAAGGACCCGCTGATGCAATCTCGATCCGTCCAGGTGCTGTGCCCGTGCCTGCGCCAGTACGGCCTTGGCGTCCGCGAGCTGGTTCAAACCGATATATGCGGTCGCCAGGTTGCGGTAGGGCGGTTCCACACGCGGATCGTTGCGAATGGCCGTGAGCCCTTCCTCAACCGCCTTCTCATACTCGCCGGTACTGTTGTAAATCAGCTGCAACTGTCCGGGACCCTGCCAACTCCGGGGATAGGTCCGCCTTAACCGCTGGTAGAACTCGATCGACTTATCGAGCTCCCCGGCAATCTGTTCGTGATACCGTCCGGAAATGAGGAGACGCTCGAATTCGGAGACCCGATCGGCGAGCGCGAAGGCTTTCCTTTGATATTCGTTGCGCTTCGCGATATCGCCGGCATTCCCGTAGCCGAACGAAAGGCCCATGTATGCCATCGCAAAGTTTGGGTCGAGCTCCACAGCCCGCTCAAAAAAAGGCCTCGCCGCCAGAAATTGACCTTGGGACTGGGGCACATAGCCCAAAGCGTAGTTTTGAAGTGCTTCGAGCGAGGATGTGGTGTATCGGTCCAGAGGACTATTCAGCTTTTCGATCGAGGCGAGCGACTCGCCGAGCTTGGCGCGCATAGCGGTCGCGGCGGTCGCCACGGCTTCGAGCACATGCTCCTTATCCGGGGCCTGGCTCTGCGCACGAGCGAGCGTGGATCCATTCTTGCAATTGACCGCTTGAATGGTGAGCGCATACGCCTTTCCCAAGCTCACGATACTGCCTTCGATGGTGGCGGCAGCCGCGTTCCGCACACAGATGTCATGGGCGAGGGGGCCGGTGATTATTTCTGCGGGAGAGCGGCCCATCAGCCGAAGGTCCTGCCGCATTTGTGCGTCGTCCATAATTTTGAGGAATGGCGACTGCTCGATTTGGATGGTAAGCGCCTGCCGCAGCGTGCCTTCAAATACCGGATCGGTGGTCCCGTTGCTGAACTCGGAGATCACCACTACGTCCTTGTCCGTCAGGCCCGCCGCCGGTGTGCGCTGCAGCCAGAAGAAAACGGCGCCTATCACCGGGAGCAGCACTCCCGCGGCGATCGCGATCTGTTTACGGCGATTTCCACCCCTCGCAAGGCGTGCGAGTTCCAGCTCCAACTCGGCAGTGGATTGCCAGCGGCGCTCGGGCTCGGGTTCGAGACACCGCCTTACGATCTTTTCGAGAGCAGGTGACGAAAGGGGTTGCCGCTCGCGTCCGGCGCGGCATCCCATTACGATCTCGTACAGGAGGCAGCCAAAAGCGTAGAGATCGGTACGTGCATCGACAGCTTTGCCTTCCCACTGCTCGGGTGCCATGTACGCCGGCGTGCCGAGAATCTGACCTGCAACCGTGTGAGTCATGGATCTGGTCTCATCGGTGGGCGTCACAGGCTGAGCGGCCGGCATGAGGCGGGCCAAGCCAAAGTCCAGCACCTTCACGACTCCGTCCGGCCGCATCATCACGTTCGCGGGTTTAAGGTCGCGATGGACGATCCCGGCCTGGTGCGCCGCACCGAGTGCAGCGAGGATCTGCCCACTGACTTTGAGGGCGTCTGACATGGGCAAAGGGCCGCGGGTGAGGAGTTGCGCCAGCGTCTCGCCCGGAACGAATTCGGCAGCGATGAACGGGCGCGATTGCCACTCGCCAATCTCGAACACCGTCACGATATTCGGGTGATTCAGCGCCGCTGCCAGGCGTGCCTCCCGCTCAAAGCGGTGCAGCCGATCCTGGTCGCGGTGCAGTCCCACCGGCAACAGCTTTAGCGCCACCTGGCGCTGCAGCTTCGAGTCTATGGCGACGTAAACGACACCCATGCCGCCGCGGCCGAGTTCGCCTAGCACGCGAAAGCGGCCTATCACGCTGCCTTCGGAAGGTTGTTCGAGACCCTGCGCGGCCGCTGCGACGGCGGTACCGATACCGGAAACGGTCCGCCCCGCTTCCACGGCCAACAGCAAGGCGACCTCCGCCCTCACCGCCGCGTCCGCAATCGAATCGACAAAGGCCTGGCGAGCGGCGGGCGGAATCTGCAACGCGTCGTGCATCAGCCTTTCCACCTCCGCCCATTGGCCCGCGGTCACTTGACTGCTCCTTTACCCGTGCGATCTCCGGATTGCAGCTCGCGCCGGAGCCAAGCCCGCACGAAGTTCCATTCGCGCTGGAAGTTTACAAACACCAGCCGGGACTCACGAAGTTGGGTGCGAGACCGCAGCTATTGGGAGCTCATCATGGTCTCTTCTCCGGTGCCAGCCTCAAATAGTTTAGTTCCGTGCATCTCGTGGTTACAGGAGGCCGCCGGATGGCAACTCTCGCAGCATCACGCGTTCATCCTTGTCTGGGTCGTCTAGAGCTTTGCTCTCAGTCACGTCGAACATCATTGTGGAGCGCTGGCCGAGTGTGTATTTCGGCCAGGGCAGGTGCTGCTGGCTCGGGTCTCCGGTTCGTGCAAACGCTCCCCATGCGCCGCTGAGTTGCTTGGACAGCTGTTCGGACTCCGGATAGAGCGTGAGGCGCATTTCCAGCGGCAGGTCGGAGGTATGGAATGCCCGCAGCTTGCCGGCGTCCAGCGGGGTGTTCCACTGGAAATAGTAGACGAAGACGCTCGTCTTGCCTTCCGCAAGTCTTAATTCGGCCTGTCTGGCCGCGTTCCGGCGGGCGCCACGATCCGTCGAGATGCGGAAGTACAGATCGGACGGGCTCTCCCTTGGATGGTCGCGATGGTATAGAGCGAGCAGCGGGTCGACCTTATCCGCGGGTATTCCGTTCTTGACTAGCGCGGCTTTCAACGCTGCCTCGTCGAGGCTAAAGAGGGTCTCGTTTGACCGTGAAAACAGCGTGGATTCATCCTTGCAATTTCCGACCAGCAGAGGGACACCCGCCGATTCCGCCGGCGCTTTGGGATCCCAAGTCTGGTTCGGGATTGAGTGCCCGTCGACGACAGGACCACCGCCTCCCATCTCTCTTCCTAGTCCTGCCTTGAAGAGATCCCCCGCAGGGACCTTTTGCAGATCCTCGGGTTTGCTGACGTTCAACTTGTCCATCATGGCCTTCGCTGCTTTGGTCGCGGCCTCCGCATTCCCGACGCGAAGCACAGAGCCGCTTTGGACAATAGCCTTGTGGAACAGACCCTTGGCGCTCGGCATGCCCATCAGGGCGCTGATCTTGCCACCACCGCCCGACTCGCCGAAAACAGTTACGTTCTTCGGGTCTCCCCCGAAATTTACGATATTGTCGCGCACCCATTGCAGAGCCGCGACCAAATCAAGCTGGCCGACATTGCCCACCGCGAATTTCTCGCTCAGACCGCCCAGGTAGGTATACCCGAAGACGTTCAGCCGGTGGTTGATTCCGACCAGCACAACATCTTGCTCGCGCACGTGCCGGTCCGAGAACAAGGTCAACAAGCTGGATTGAGTGCCAAATCCGCCACCGTGGATGTAAACCATTACGGGCCGTTTGCCCGTCTGCGCCGGAGTCAGAACATTGAGGACCAGACAGTTTTCGCTCATCGGCTGCTTGGTCAGCTCAACCCTGTCTGGCCGTCCGCCCGCGAAGTATTCTCCTATCAGAGGACTCGTAAATACGTTGCCGCCTTGCTGGACGCATTGCGGCCCGGTCACGGTGGCGTCGCGCACTCCGGCCCACTTTTCGGGTTTGGAGGGGGGCATGAATCGTCCGGGACCTTCCGATGGGCCCGCGTAGGGAATACCGCGAAAAATGTTGACGCCATTCGCGGCCGCCCCACGGACTTTGCCGCTCGCGGTGTCGGCAACAACGGGCTCGGCAGCTGCGAACAAGATCCGAGTAATCGGAACCACAGAGAGCATGCTCAGCAGACTGGATCTTCGGTCAATACTTCGCACTGTTTCGCTCCGTTCGTTGTGACTGGAGTCAATGGCAAGGAGTATAAGCCCAATCTAGTGTAAGCACCCCGGATCACACACTCTCTCTGAATTTGACTTACGTGTTTCGAAGCCTATTGGCACGTTGAGATGGCGTTCAATGGAAATCCTACCTCCAGTCAGACGGTGAAACTGTCAGCCGGAGATCGCCTTTGGTCCCGACCCTAGATTACCAAGTGAGACGGCTTTCCGGACGAGTAGACGTGCTCCGGACTGGAGCGCAAATTGTCTGATTTTTTGGTCTCTGATTTCTGGTTTCGCTCACCGGCCTTCAGCGTGGTAGCATGCAACGTTTTTCGAGGCGGCAAGAGGAGATCCATGAGATTTCGCTGAATCTACATGAGGCCCGATGGGATCGGGTTTTCCAGAAGCCCCGCCGATCGCGAGGACATCCGATAGCTGCGTCCTCGCGGCCCTCATGCGTGGGGCATTGCGAGGAACGATGAAAGCTAAGGCTACGCAGGAAGACTATCGCGAAGTTTTGGAGCAGGTTTGCACGTCCATCATTGCCACTGAGGCAGCTGGGGTTGATCGAGGTGGCATTTTTCCTGAAAAATCTATCGCCGCATTGAAAGGTGCGGGCTTACTGGGTGCTGTTAGCGCCCCGGAAGTTGGCGGTCTCGGGCTGGGACTGCGCGGTGCCGTAACCATTGTGGAGCGTGTGGCGAGGGAATGTGGCTCCACTGCGATGGTGGTGACCATGCATTTTTCAGGCACGGCCGTGCTTGAGGCCTTTGCCTCCCAGGATGTGAGACGAGCTGCCGCAAGTGGCGAGCACCTGAGTACGTTGGCATTCAGCGAGGCGGGCTCCAGGAGCCACTTCTGG